>CDZP01030405.1_pt1 | contig 294639 bp, 332 predicted proteins | sample 554941 | NCBI WGS metagenome assembly CDZP01 (sample SAMEA3182064, study PRJEB8094) | gut metagenome | biome: human; feature: gut; material: Stool; isolation source: human stools | place: Canada | collected 2013-01-28
GACCTATGCTGGACACCCCAACGCAATCTTCTCTGAGGACGCCATGAAAGCAGTCCACTCTTTCTCATCCGGCATCCCGAGACTGATTAACCGGGCCTGTACCCAGTCTCTTGTCTACGCATACCAAAACCGCCGGGCCATTATTGATGACCGGATGGTACAACTCGTCCTGGAGGGCGAGGTTTCTTGAATACCGGAAAGAAGGGGATGGCTGGAGCCATCCCCTTCTCTTATGCGACAAAACGCACCGGCGCCGGACAATGATGTCCGGCGATGACCGACAAAACAGCCCGTCTATTTCACGACAGAACAGGCCGTCTGCGACATAAAATCTTCTGTAGTTCATGCTCGGATGAGAAGAATACTCTGATCTATAGTTTATTTCTTGCCGCTCGTATTGATTGCTTGTCTTTCCGCGACGCCCATCAAATACCGTTAGATATCCTACGAAATGTTTGTCTGGTTCCTCTTGGACGGATGACGCCAGATAATCAATTAATTGCTTTGCGCCTTCGTTTGCTCGTGCATCACGATATTGTGTTTGGCCGGAATCGCCCAGCCATTTCACTTCAATTAATGCAACATTATTTATTGCGGGCCAAGTTACTTTAATGTCAACGGGATGTGTTGCATCAACAATTTGCTCCCGCTTGACAGTATGGTTCCGTAAAATATTCTGTAGGCACTGCCATAAAGAGTCTCGCATGAAATGTTCTGGTTTTTGAACAAATTCTCTTTTAGCCTCGTCTGTCCATATTTGTGAAAGCACTGCGCACGAGGAATCTCGTACATATCTGGTATTGTAATAGTCCATTGCTTCGTCCAGTTCTTTATATGTAGGTTGAGCAAAAATACTGGTTATAGCAGAGTCGTAGTATTCAGATAACTGAAACTGCTTGTCCTTTATGGTTAGGGACTCATTTTGAGGGGCGTTATATTGATAACAAATATGATCACGACCAGAGTAATCCGCCTCGTAAGGTTCAATCAGATACAAATTGCTATCTACAATTATAAATGCACATTCAGATGTAAAGACTTCATTCATTCGATGAAAGTTTAGGATGATTTTTTGACTGAAGTCCCAGTCTCCAACCGGCATAATAACTTTAAACTTCCATGTAATGAGTTCAGGAGGAGTCCGCTCAAAAATGCTGGTAATAAAACGAAAGAGTTTATGAGCGGCATCCAGCTGATATCCATACTTTGAAAGTTCGCTATTCAGTTTTGCATCCAAATTATTTTGCAATAACCGCTCTACGGTCTCTCTATCTAACATTGATATTCTCCTATTGCTTTTGAACAGACAGATAATCAATCCACAAAGAAGCCGGAACAACCAGGTCGATTTGTGGATCTCCGATTATTTCTTTCAATACGCCAAAGTCTTCATAAAGGGCATTTATTAAGCTCGATTCCAGTAATGTGCTTGTTCGATTTATGCTCTCTAAAAGGCTAATACCCGGCTCATTTTGCACAGCACGCACAACTCTTGGAAAAGATTTGGTCAATAATGAGTCAAACACCACCTCGATATATTTGGAACGCCACCCCAGAATGCCGGATTTTGATATTGATAAAATCGAATTGAGAGATGCTGTATCTGAAATTCGATAGTATCCGGAACTATCTTTTGAGAGATAACCTTTTGCGCATAAGAACTCTACTTCTTCCATAAGCTCAATACTCACAGGAGCGCCATATTTATTTCGTGCAAATCCGTATCCCCATTTTTGAGCATTGCATCCGTCATATATGCTGAGCAATTCGGCCAAGTAAAGCATAGTGTTGATTTCAAACAACGTTTGTTCTGCGTATTTATTTCTTGGGTGAGAGAGATAAAACAGAATATCAAAGTTTGCACAAATATTCACATCTATCCCTCCAATTTACTTTCAATTGTTGAAATAGACCTTTCGAAAAGTTCGAAATGTGTATTTTGAACAGACGATAGTTTTGCCCATTTTAACATGCTTATCAATTCGAATTTCTCAAACTTAGTTTTGCCGGCAAGGGTTTGAATCAGGCCAGAAGAATTCAAATTAGCAGTAATAATCATCTTCTGATTTGCCGCAATATACTCATAAAACATTGAGCCAGCATTTGTTTCATACGCAATGTCCAGAGAGCCTTCAGGGGTATCTATTAACATGGAGGTTGAGGCGGTTGTTTTGCTGCAAACAAAAGTAACAATGGCCATCCTCAATGCAATGTCAATAAAAAATCGCTGGGACTCGGACAACTCGAACTCATTGTCTCTATTCGTATCATCGATTTGAAGAATGAATTTGAACATTTTTCTGCCATCGTCAGTAACAGAAACTAAAGTCATATCCAGGTCTAATCCAGTGAATTCTTTGGCAAACTTTTTGAAAATGGGCAGAAAGTCTACTTGAACTCTGCGATAGATTTTCTCTAAGCTTACACATAGATTGTCGTATTCCATCTTCAGCTGATCTCGATCTTCGATATGTTTGAATTTTTCTCTCTCAACCGCACTTATCGAATCCTGCAGGGCCTTGATACGGCTGCTCCAGGAATCATCTGTCGCATCATCGAGGAGGAAACTATAACATTTCTTTTCGATATCTTCTTTGCGTTTTTTCAACTCTTCAATTTTCTTTTTCAAATTATCGAGTTGTTCTTCGACTGTTTGCTGACGAAGAATCAATTCTTCAAGCTCGTGCTCAATCTTCGATAAGTTATTGTCAATTTTTGCCAATTTAGCGATAATCTCTGTTTGCTCTGAAGCTGTCTCAGGAATATGCTCTCCACACAGTGGACAGACATTTTGATTGAGAGCTTGTTCGATGTGTTCAGGAAGTTTTTGATGAGCAGTATGACAAATTGGGCACCCATCTGATGTCAATGCCATAATAATTGGATTTCTATAAAGGTGCCCATTTCCGGCGTAAAGCTCGGCGTAATGTTCTTCATACTCTTTTCTTAAGCGAACCTTTTCAACTGTTAGCTCTGTGATTCTGGCATATATCTGTTGCCGTTCCTTTGTATAACCCTGATGATAGGACTCGCCTTCTTCAAGTTCTTTGATTATTTCTTCATATTCATTTTGAGCACTCGCTTCATCTTCACTTGCGTAATGAGGGCGTGCTTCTTCGGTCTTGGATTTTTCTTCAATTAAAGTAGTCAGACGTGCAGATTGCTTTGATATCTCCCACTGCACATTTCGAATTCTCGAATTGACCTTTTGAATTTCACGTGCAAGTTCGTCGGCTCTTTCTGCATTGTCAACGCTTTCACCTAAGCACAAGAAAATCGTGGGAGTAAGAATGGATGGATTCCAGAATAGACAGTCTCGACTTTCATCAAAAGTTAAGACCTTCAGCTGCAGAAATACAAACTGCGCATAGTTATTCAAATTAGCGAGCCGAACCACATCGTCTTCGTAGTTACGAGGATCTTGAGTCTCATTGTCAAGTTTGTATTCAAGTATGCTATTATCGGGAAAGAAGTTGCGCACCACTTCAATTCTTTTATTTCCAAGCATAAAAACAATTCGCGTTGACGCATAATCTTTGTCTACTTCAGAAATTCTACCGTCAAAATATTGTAAATAGTAATTATTTCCTCGATCAAGGGTGTCGATAGATTTCAACTTTTTATTTGTCGGATTTATTCTGCCGGTAATAGCAAAGTTAACACAGTTCAATAAAGTGGATTTGCCAATGCCATTAGCTCCCATAAGACATGATACGGGTTTAGAGAAATCCATAACAACAGATTGCTCACAGTACAGAGAGAAATTTGTGAGCTCCAATTTTATAATATTGGGCAAATAGATATCAGGCATAAGGTTACCTACTTTCTGCAGATAATGAGAGACTCTCTAAGTCGTACTTTCTGCTGGTTTTCATCTACACATTGGCTGGATGTTCTCAACTTCCTAAGTGCATTGACGCTATCTAATTCCCAACCGTGGGTAGTTGCAATATCTGCCAATATCAAGTCAACAGGAATTTCAACTCCTGAATAGGCAGAGGTGCTTACGACAAACCAGAGTTGAGAATTTTGTTTTGCAATTCTATATGATTGCTTTAATACTTCTTCCATATCATAAAAGTAGGAAGAAACCATTTGAGGTATATTGGCATTCCACAAGGTATCTTGTTTGGCTGTGAGTTTTTGTACAATACCTGTTACCCAAGGCGAAGTTGAGCTATCCTTTCTATCCCATTTGCATTGCACATGCGAACGCAGAGTTTGCTTTCTGAGTTGCATTAGTTCGCTATTATCTTTAACGAATTTCCCTAAGAAGAGTTCTGGGCGGTATATATCAGAGTAGTCGAATGAGTTTAAATATGGCGGAGAAAATATAATCAAATCAGCCGAATCGTGTTCTGACGCTTGTAGCAGTTTCCGGGTATCCCCCTGCGTAATATCTCTTGTGCCCTCTAATAGCGGACTTCTTTCTAAATCGGATATCATTTGCAATGCGTTTGCCTTAAAAGTATCTCGCAAGTTCGCGCCAGTATAGTTGAGTGCTTTCCAATTCTTTAAATACCGTAGACATTTTCCATCCTTTTTTGCGTTACAACATTGCATAGCCGATGTGATTAGAGCCAGAAGGAAGAAGTCTTTATATTCAGAAAGAGAAATGTGCTGGTATAGGGCTTCGTATGCCCTGAGTACATCTAAATTAAACAGCCACTTCCCGTTCTCTCCGGAACCAGTAAATGTAGAGACCCCTTCTAAAGGACTCTTCAATCTGAATGGACGTTGAACTAAGATGCGATTTAACTCTTTCGTATAGTCATGAATCGATTTTGTACGTTGTTGGCATTTTGTTTTTCCAACAAAGCTCATAAACGGGTTTACTTCATAGCCTATAGCATTACAACGACTTTGCAATGCTGTGAGTGGACTTGTTCCGGAGCCAGAAAAGGGATCCAGAACAGTGAAGGAAGTTGATTTATTATCCTTCTTGGTCTCTCGTATAGCACGTTCAACCAGAGTTAAACTAAAACCTTCTTTGAATTCATACCAACGATGTCTGGGTTGTTCCATATTGGCGGAAAAATTTGGAATACAATCCTCTCCGTATGAATGTTCCCAAACTGCGTTTATAGTTTCCATGACTTTCACCTTGTACCAATAGATTTTGCGCTGGCATGAGTATATATTACGAAAATATATTTTATCTATTATATCTGGATTTGGTGATTTTGACAATATCTCCTTCTCCGTTTTTCGAAAAAAGATGTCGCTTACTGGAGATAGTTATGTAAATCCCTCAAATCCTGCGCCGCAATAGACAAAGAATAAGAAAAACCCTCTGAAATCCACGATTTCAGAGGGCTTTTGGTCCGAGTAGTGCGGCTCGAACGCACGGTCTCCTGGTCCCAAACCAGGCGCGATACCAACTTCGCTATACCCGGATATTCAATTTCTGCCATGATACCACGGCGGAGGGGAAAATCAAAGATTTTTCTGTCTGTGGTCATTCCTGTGGTCAAATCCGCTTTTATGCCGCTTTCGACAATCGTGAAAAGTCCCGCAAACGCAGGCGTCACAAGGCTTTGCGGCGTTTTACAATGCCCCGTCCCGGATACCGCCACGGCACTCCCAAAGCTGGCGCGCTACCAACTGCGCTATACCCGGATATTCGATTTTTCTGCATGATACCATGCGGAGAAGGAAAAAGCAAGTTTTTCGTGTCTGTGGGCAGTGCTGTGGTCAAGCCCGGTTTTGCGGGGGGATCTTCAGGCGGGGGATTTCCGCCGCAGGCTACTGTCCCAAGGACTTCCAGGCTTTCACTTTTTGGGGAATGGATAGGCTCTCTATCCTCCCAAATCACGCGTGCTGCCAACTACGCTACATTTGGTCATAGATATTTCTCCCGCCCGGGGGCGTTCTTCCCCACATACGTGCGGCAATATACTCTGCGATCCGCCGCGTTGGCACTCTGGCACCATCTTTTACTGGATCGGGGACAGCACGATGGGTTCATTTTATACCTCTCTATTTTACCTGTTTCTCCGCCAAAGTCAAGTCTATTCGCTTCCGGCCGGTATGTCGGAAAGGCCGTCCGGAGGCTATGGGGCCTCCGGACGGCTTGACCAGGTCTCTTCACTTGGAAACGCAGAGTCGATTGTTCTCCACGGTAAGCTTGGCGGTGTCACCGGCCTTGAGGGTGCCGTCCAGCATCTTCTCGGCCACGGCGTCTTCCACCTTGCTCTGGATGGCCCGGCGCAGGGGACGGGCCCCGTACTTGGGATCAAAGCCCTCCTTAGCCAGCTCTGCCACAGCCTCGTCGCTGGCATCCAGGTGGATGCCCATGGTCTCCATCCGGGCGGAGACGGTCTTCAGCATCCGCCGGGCCACTTCCCGGATGTCCTCCTCCGTCAGGGGGCGGAATACGATGATATCGTCGATCCGGTTTAGGAACTCCGGGCGGAAGGTCTGACGCAGCTCCGCCATCACCTGCTCCCGGGCGGTCTCGAACTTCTTTTCAGCGTCAGGATCGGAGTCCCGCTCCTCGGCGGAAAAGCCCAGCTTGCTGCCCATGGCAGTGAGGCTGCGGGCACCGATGTTGCTGGTCATGACGATGACGGTGTTCTTGAAGTCCACCGTCCTGCCCTGAGAGTCGGTGATCCGGCCGTCATCCAGAAGCTGCAGCAGGATGTTCCACACATCCTCGTGGGCCTTTTCGATCTCGTCAAACAGTACCACGGAGTAGGGCTTGCGCCGCACCTTCTCCGTCAGCTGACCGCCCTCCTCGTGGCCCACATAGCCCGGCGGGGAGCCAATCAGACGGGACACTGTGTGCCGCTCCATATACTCAGACATATCGATCCGGATCATGGCGTTCTCATCGCCGAACATGGCCTCTGCCAGGGACTTGCACAGCTCCGTCTTTCCCACGCCGGTGGGGCCCAGGAACAGGAAGGAGCCGATGGGGCGCTTCGGATCCTTCAGACCCACACGGCCCCGACGGATGGCCCGGGCCACGGCCTTTACGGCTTCGTCCTGACCCACTACCCGCTCGTGGAGGGTGTCCTCCATGTGCAGCAGGCGGGTGCCCTCATCCTCCGTCAGACGGGTGACGGGGATACCGGTCCAGCCGGCCACCACGGCGGCAATGTCGTCAGCGTTCACCGGGCGGTGCTGGGTGTTGTTCTTGCGGCGCTTCTCCCGCTCCATCTCCACCTGCTCCTGGTAGTCCTTCTCAATGTCCCGCAGCTTGGCGGCGGTCTCATAGTCCTGCTTCTCGATAGCAGCCTCCTTGTCCTTGGCCAGGGCGGCGATCTTCTCCTCCAGGCTCTTCAGCTCCGGGGAGATCTCCTCCGTCTCCATCCGCACCCGGCTGGCAGCCTCGTCCATCAGGTCGATGGCCTTGTCCGGCAGGAACCGGTCGTTGATATACCGGGCGGAGAGCTTCACGGCGGCCTCCAGGGCCTCGTCGGTGATCTGGAGGCTGTGGTGCTTCTCGTACTTCTCCCGCAGGCCCTTCAGGATCTCCAGAGACGCCTCCTGGCTGGGCTCACCCACCTGCACCGGCTGGAACCGTCGCTCCAGGGCGGCGTCCTTCTCGATATACTTCCGGTACTCGTTCAGGGTGGTGGCGCCGATCACCTGGATCTCGCCCCGGCCTAGAGCCGGCTTGATGATGTTGGCGGCGTCCACGGCGCCCTCGGCGCTGCCGGCGCCCACGATGGTATGGAGCTCGTCGATGAAGAGGATCACATTGCCGGACTTCCTGACCTCCTCCAGCAGCTTCTTAATCCGCTCCTCAAACTCGCCCCGGTACTTGGTGCCCGCCACCATGCCGCTGAGGTCCAGGGACAAAAGGCGCTTGTCCAGCATCTCGTCGGGTACGTCGCCCATAACGATCTTCCGGGCCAGACCCTCAGCGATGGCGGTTTTGCCCACACCGGGCTCACCGATCAGGCAGGGGTTGTTCTTGGTGCGGCGGGAGAGAATCTGGATCACCCGCTGGATCTCCCCGTCCCGGCCGATGACCGGGTCCAGCTTGCCGGCCCGAGCGTCGGCGGTCAGGTCCCGGGTGAACTCCTTCAGGGTCTTGTTCTTGCCGTTATCCTCCTTTGCGGGGCTGGTGCCGGAGCGGCCGGGATCGGCGGCCTGACTCCGGGGCATCTCACCCAGCTTCTGCATCAGGGCTGTGTACAGGTGACGGGCATCCACGCCAGCGGTGCGCAGGATGCGGACGGCCATATTGTTGCCTTCCCGCAGGATGCCCGCCAGCAGGTGCTCCGTGCCCACGTAGTTGTAGCCGCCCCGCATGGAGTCCTCCATGGCCAGCTCCACCACCCGCTTGGCGCGGGGGGTGAGGCCCTGGGCGGGATTGCTGCCGGGCAGACCGGCACCCACGCTCTTCTTGATGATCTCCACGATCATGTCATCGGTGAGGCCCGCCTCCGTCAGAACGGTGTGGGCCACGCCCTCCTCTTCCCGGATCAGGCCCAGCAGCAGGTGCTCCGTGCCCACGTAGCCGTGGCCCAGCTCACCGGCTGCCTCCTGGGAAAGCCGCAGGGCCTCCTCCGCCCTGGGCGAAAATTTGTTCTCATTCATAGTGTCTTACCTTCCTTTCCATGGGAAAGTCCCGTTTACTTGTTTTCCTTCTGCTCCTTGTGAGCGGCCTCCAGAGACCTGATCTGGTCCCGCAGCTCCGCCGCCCGCTCAAAGTTCTCCTGGTGCACAGCCTTCTTCATCTCCAGCTTCAGCGCGTTCATCTGGCGCAGATAGGCAAAGCGGCTCTGGTCCTCCTGGCCTACCAGGTCGTCCTTCTTTTCCTGCTTTGCCTCCTGCTGCTGGACAGGAGAGGCGCTCAGGGCCGGCATCTCGGCGAAGAAGTCGTCAAAGGGGTCCTCCAGCATCTTCATTCTCCGCCCCAGCAGGCTGGGCATGGGAGAGAAGAAATCGTCGAAGAAATCGTTTCCAAAGAGGCTGTTCCCGAAGAAGCTTTGCATCATCCGCTGGCTCTGGGCACCCAGCCGCTGGGTATAGCCCAGCTTTTCCGCGCAGTCGCTGCACAGGTGCTTCTCTTCCACATGGCCGTTCACGTTGCTCCGATACACAAAGGTAACTTCATTCTTACCACAATTTTCGCATTTCATAAATCAATTCCTCCTATCATCTGGAAACTGTGCGTGCTTATTGAAACATTTTTCCCCGCTGCCCGGGTCCCGGCTACACCTGCAGGATCAGCACCTGCTTCATGATGTCCGCCCGGACGGTGTCCCGGCTCTCCCGCGGGACCGCGGCCAGGGCCTTGTCGCCGACGGCGGCCAGAATGCTCCGACCTGCGTTCTCCTCCAGGGCGCCGGCCTGGACCAGATTGTTCAGGATGGCCCGAGCGGAGGCCAGGTCCACCTGGCTGCCCAGGGTGTTGATGACCTGCATCAGCAGCGTCTGGCGGTCCACCCGGACCCGGGTGATCCGGATGTAGCCATTGCCGCCCCGGCGGCTCTCCACGATATAACCCCGCTCCGGGGAAAAGCGGGTGGACATCACGTAGTTGATCTGGCTGGGTACGCAATTGAAGCGCTGGGCCAGGTCATTGCGCTGGACCTCCAGCACACCACCGTCCGTCTCCTCCAAACTCTCCTGCAGGAAGCTGGCAATCAAATCGGAAATCCCCACGGATGATTCCTCCCTTTCCAAAGAACGCCTTGTCTCTTTGACTTTGACTTTCTTTAACCTTTTGTTCTGTGTTTAGTATAACACGCCCGAGCAAAATGTCAAGAGCTGAATTTTGACTTTCTTTGACCTATTTGAAAACAATTTATGAACAGTTAGTCTTGACAAACGTCATTTTTGGACGCTTTCCCGTATTTTTTCGAAAATTTAACCATAGAATTTGAACGGCTGGTACTTGCTTTTTTTAATTTGTATGCTACAATAGGGGTACAATTCTGATGGAGGTGCTTCCCATGGCTTACAAAATCACTTCTGCCTGCGTGAGCTGTGGCTCCTGCGCGGACGCTTGCCCCGCCGGTGCTATCAGCCAGGGTGATGACCAGTACGTCATCGATGCTGCCGCTTGCCTGGACTGCGGTTCCTGCAGCGACACCTGCCCCAACGGCGCCATCGTCCCCGAGGAGTAATCGAGGATACATAAAAGGTCCGCGAGCCAAAGCTCGCGGACCTTTTTGTCGTTTCGGCAACTGTAAGAAATCTGTAAGAGATTTCTCCATAGAGTTGTAAGAAATTGGTGTTATCCTGCCGGTGTTCCCCGCTGGAGTGAAGAAAGAGGCCCTTTACTCCCGTAATATTGGGGACAGCCGATTTGAAAGGAGACACACGATGAAACACGCTTGGAAGAAGCTGCTGGCAGCAGCGGTGCTGCCCTGTCTGCTGGCGGGATGCGGTGCCCTGGGAGGGCCGGAATCTGAGGTCCCCTCCATGGACCACTTGCTTGGCTTGACCCAGGAACAGCGGCTGGAGGACTACGACTACCTGGTCCAGACACTGGGGGACAGCTATCTCTGCATGGGTGTCCGAGACCGGGACAACCCGGAGGACCCGTCGGCGGCCATCTTCCAGGCATACCGGGAGATGATCCAGGAAAGCGACAGCGACGAGGTATTCTATTCCGCTGTTTACAGCACACTGTTCCGCCTGGGGACGTACGGCCACCTCTGGATCGTGGAGCCGGATATGTACCGCGCCTACTGTGAGGCCTATGAGGACGGCGGCATCCAGGACCGGGAGCACTGGCGGGAGGTGCTGACGGACCCGGTGACCGTCCGGGGCTATGAAAGACTCCAGACGCTGCTGGATGCCTACGGCGAAGAGGACGGCACGGTCAATTCAGCCGATTCGGAGGAGCCTGCCGCGAACCTCCACACCCTGCTCCTGCCCGGCGGAGACGTGGGGTATGTGAAGATCGACAGCTTCCCGGCGGAATATGAGGACAGCTACGCCACAGACCGGGCGGCCCTGACGGACTTCTACCGCCAGGCGGCGGACTGCACGGATCTCATCATCGACCTGACGGACAACTCCGGCGGAAGCGAGGTCTACTGGCAGCAGCTGCTGGCGGCGCCCCTGACGGACCGTCCCCTCTCCTGCACCAACTATGCCCTGCTGGCGGAGAGCGGCAACAACCGCCCCTATATCCAGGAGGTGTTCTCCCCGGAGGAGCTGCACCCCATCGCGGACCTGCCGGATCTGCCCAAGCTGGAGCGGGACGGAATCCAGGCCGCCACCCACTTTGTGGAGAGCACCCTCTCTGTGGAGCCAGCGGCAGAGCGGGCCCCCTTCCACGGCCGCATCTGGGTGCTGGTGGGGCCAGCGGTCTACTCCGCCAGCGAGTCCTTCGCCGTGTTCTGCCAGGAGACAGGCTTCGCCACCCTGGTGGGCAGTCCCACCGGCGGCGACGGCATCGGGGCTCTGGATCCAGTCTTCCTGCAGCTGCCCAACAGCGGCATCCTGGTGCAGTTCACCATGATGTTCGGCCTGAACGGTGACGGCTCCAGCAGTGAGGAAACGGGCACCACGCCGGACATTCTCTCCCCTGCCGGGGAACCGGCTCTGGTGACGGCCCTGCGGGCCATGGAGGGAGTCGCATGACCGACCACTGTCTGGAGGAAAGCCGCGGCCTTTCCGGAGGAACGCCACAGGGGCTGCCCGCCTGCCCTCCCCCGTCCGCTGAATGCCTGGAGCGGTCCCGGGGCGGGCTCTCCCTCAATCATCTGAAGGCCGTGGCGGTGGCGGCCATGGTGATCGACCATATCGCCTTCGCCTTTGTCCCCGACGGCACCCTGTTGGCGATTCTCCTGCATTCCATCGGAAAAATCACCGGCCCCACCATGTTCTTTGCCGCCGTGGAGGGCTGTCACCACACCAGAAACCTCAACCGGTATCTGCTCCGCCTGGCTGTTTTCGCGCTGGTCAGCTGGTTTCCCTTTCTGTACTTCCACTTCGGCGGCGATCTGGCCGCCATCCAGCTGATGCGCCCCAATGTCATCTATACCATTTTTCTGGGCGTTCTGGCGGTCCGCATCCGCAGGAGCCCGCGCCTCTGCTCTGCCTGGAAGGTCCTGCTGATTTTGCTCCTGTTCATCCTGTCTGTCCCGGCGGACTGGGGCTACACAGGCGTGGTGATTATCCTGGTGTTCGACTATTATTATGGCAGTTGGAAGCACCAGGCGTTTGCCTACTGCATGGTGGTCATGCTGGACATGGGGGTGCTCTCCCTGCTGATCCACCCGTTTTTCGGACTGTTTTACGACCATGTCTTCCAGATCGACTGGGAGCTCTACGCCTACTCCGTCGAGTACGTGGGGGCGTTTCTGCCGCTGCTGCTCCTCTCCCGCTACACAGGCCGGCACGGAACCAGCGGCGGTTTTTCCAAGTGGTTCTTTTATATGTTCTACCCCCTCCACCTGCTGGTCCTGGGCTGGCTCCGGGCCGTGCTGTAAGTCTCGGCCCTCACGACCCGCAGGGGCCTGGACCGGCGGGCGATGAGAGCATCGGCCTGCTGCAGAAACTTCCATCACCCACCGGGCCAGCGGCAGCAAAAAGAGAAGGAGAGAACATGCAGTGGCCGCTCCGCGCCGTCCGCACGATCCGCCACGGGGCAGCAACTACAGGAATCGCAAAAGGCCCAAAGGCCAGACCAAATCGGCGCTTGCACCGATCGTCGCGCGGAGGGCCACTGCACCGGAGCGCGCCCAAGCGGCCTTTTCTTTTGAACCGTGCCCCCCATTGCAAGAATGATGATCTTCCATTATAATATGAATATAGACATCATCCAATGGGGGGATCGACTTGCAGCACTGGGAACTCCTCTGCCCCGGCGGACTCTCCTTCGTCTGCGATGACGGCCTGTTCCAGCCCAGTACCGACTCCTTTCTGCTGGGCAGCTTTCCCCGGCTGAAGCCGGGGCTTCGGGTGTGCGACCTGGGCAGCGGCACCGGACTGCTGGGCCTTCTGCTGTTCCAGCGCCAGCGGGCACTGTCCGTCACCGGTGTGGAGCTGCTGCTGGACGCCGTCCGCTTGGCGGAGCAGGCCGCCGCCCGGAACGGCCTGGCAGACCGCCTGATCTTCCGCCGGGGAGACCTACGAAAGATCCGCGGCCTGCTGCCCGCCGGTGGCTTTGACTTGGTGGTGTGCAACCCCCCCTACTATCCCGCCGGGTCCGGCAGGCTGCCGGAGACTGAGGCCCTCCGGGCTGCCCGGTCCGAGACTGGCTGCACCCTGGAGGATATCTGCACCGCAGCAGCCTGGCTGCTGCGGTGGGGCGGGAGCTTCTGCCTGGTCCACAAGCCGGAGCGGCTGGCGGACCTGTGCTGCGCCCTCCGGGCCCGGGGACTGGAGCCCAAGCGGCTGCGCCTCGTCTGCCGCCGGGCGGGGGACGCCCCTTCCCTGCTGCTGTTGGAGGCCCGCCGGGGCGGACGGCCCGGGCTGGACATCGCCGCCCCCCTCTGCCTGGAGGACGGGACCGGCCGCCCCACGGCGGAGCTGGACAACGCCTATTTCCGAACAAAGGAGACGAACGCATGAGCGGTACGCTGTATCTGGTGGCCACGCCCATCGGCAACCTGGGGGACTTCTCTCCCCGGGCAGCGGAGACGCTGGGAGCCGTGGACTTCATCGCCGCGGAGGACACCCGGGTCTCTGTGAAGCTGTTGAATCACTTTCAGATCAAAAAGCCCCTGGTGAGCTACCACGAACACAACCATGCCGCTGCGGGCCAGGCCATCCTGCAGCGGCTGCTGGCTGGGGAGTCCTGCGCTCTGGTGACGGACGCCGGTACACCGGCCATCTCCGATCCCGGAGAGGATCTGGTGCGGCTATGTGCCGAAAATGGGGTGGAGGTGCTCTCCATCCCCGGCTGCTGCGCGGCAGTGAATGCCCTGGCGGTCAGCGGCCTGCCCACGGGGCGGTTCACCTTTGAGGGCTTCATCACCGTCAACAAGAAAAGCCGCCGGGAACGGCTGGACTCTCTGAAAAACGAGGAGCGGACCATGATCTTCCACGAGGCGCCCCACAAGCTGCGCGCCACGCTGGAGGACCTGCGGGAGACCTTCGGCCCGGACCGGCGGGTGGCCCTGTGCCGGGAGCTGACGAAGCTCCACGAGGAGACTGTGCGCACCACCCTGGGAGAAGCGGCGGCCTATTACCAGGAAAACACCCCCAAGGGAGAATACGTGCTGGTGGTGGCGGGCAGCCCGCCCCGGGAGACCGCCGCCGTCACGCTGGAGGAGGGGACAGAGCAAGTCCTGCGGCTGGTGGCCCAGGGAATCCGGCTGAAAGATGCCGCCCGGGAGGTATCGGCCCACACGGGTCTTTCCAAAAACGAGCTGTACGCCGCGGCCCTGGAGCGGTCATGACCCGCGCAGGACATGCAGCGCAGAAGACGCCCATGCGGAGAACTCCGCATGGGCGTCATGTTTTCAGCGCACAGGGCGCTCACAGCTCTTTCAATTCTTTCAGGCACTTGGGGCAGATATTCTTCCCCTTGAATACCGTGATGTCTTTGGTGGCGTCGCAGAAAACGCAGCTGGGCTTGTATTTTTTCAGAATGACGGACGAGCCTTCCACATAGATTTCCAATGCATCCTTCTCGCCGATATCCAGCGTCCGGCGCATCTCGATAGGGAGCACGATCCGTCCCAGTTCATCCACCTTTCTGACAATTCCCGTTGATTTCACGATGTATCTCCTTTTTCAGCAATATGTCCTAACTATCCATTTATAAGAACATATCACAGACGGTCGCATTTTGTCAATTTGATTCCAAAAATAAAGTGAATTTACCAATTTGCTTTTTTGAAATCTCAGTTGTCCTCTCTATATTTTTTGTGAGGCAACTGGGTATCCGTCACAAACACAGGGGGAATGACAATGGCAATGACCTGGATCTGGACCGGGATGGTGGTGCTGTCCCTGGTCTTCGGCCTGTTCACCGGGAATCTGGACGCCGTGGCCGACGCAGCTATGGACGGCGCCGCCTCCGCCGTGGAGCTCAGTGTCTCCATGGCCGGCATTCTGTGCCTGTGGAGCGGCGTCATGGAAATCATGAATGTCTGCGGCCTCTCTGCCGGATTGGCCCGGGCCTTCCGGCCCATTCTGCGGCGACTGATGCCCCAGGCCAGCCGGGATGAAAAAACGTTGGCGGCACTCTCCGCCAACGTGTCCGCCAATCTGCTGGGACTGGGCAACGCCGCCACGCCCCTCGGGATCCAGGCGGCCCGACGGATGGCCCGCGGCTGCAGCGGCACCGCCAGCGACGAACTGTGCCTGCTGGTGGTGCTGAATACCGCTTCCATCCAGCTGCTGCCCGCCACCATCGCCTCCGTCCGCAGCGCCAGTGGAGCCCAGTCTCCCTTCGACATCCTGCCGGCGGTGTGGCTGGCCTCGGCCCTGTCGGTGGTGGTTGGCGTTCTGACGGCCAAATTCCTGGCCGCCGTGGGGAGGTGCCGACGTTGAATCTCAGTTCTCTGGTGATCCCCGTACTGCTGGCCGGGGTGGCCCTCTACGGCATGGGGAAGCGGGTGGATGTCTACGGCGCCCTGACCCACGGGGCCGAAGAGGGGCTCACGGTCCTGCTGAAGGTCCTGCCTGCCCTGGTGGGACTGCTGACCGCCGTGGCCATGTTCCGGGCTTCCGGCGCCCTGGAGTGGCTCACGGGCCTCTGCGCCCCGGCGCTGGAGTTTCTGGGCATTCCGCCGGAGACCACGCCGCTGATGCTGGTGCGCCCCGTATCCGGCAGCGGCGCCCTGGCAGTCGGCTCGGACCTCATCGCCACCTACGGCCCCGACAGCTACATCGGCCGGGTGGCCGCCGTGATGCTGGGCAGCACGGAAACCACATTCTACACCATCGCCGTGTACTTCGGCTCTGCCGGGATCATCCGCACCCGGCACACGGTCCCGGCAGCCCTGGCCGCGGACCTGACGGGGTTTCTGGCCTCCGCCTTCGCGGTGCGGCTGTTCTTCGGCGCCTGATGGGGCGGCGTCCCGCGCCGTCAAGCTGCGCTGAGATAAGGCTCCAGCACAGCGGCGCCGCCGTAGGCGGAGGCGAACTCACCGTCCACCAGATACCGCACCTCTTCCACTGCCCGCAGGGACAGCAGGGAGTCCGCCAGTGCCCGGAGGGCCAGGGACAGATCCGCCTCCTCCGGCAGACCCGGCAGAGCCGCCGTGGGCAGGTCTACATAGCACGTGCTCTCTTCCAGCCGGACGGAAGTCACCTGGAATCCCTCCGGAATGGCGGAGAGCCAGTCCTTTTCCTCCGTCCCCTCCAGCAGGGCCTTGACCACGGCCCCGGCCTGCGTGTCCCCCTCGTACAGGTCCAGTGTCATCTCCACCGGCGTCAGGCCGCCGGTCTCATCCAGAAAGTACAGGGTGGCGTTCAGCGTGTCGATCACATCCTCGTTGCTGGAAAACAGGACATCCCTGGCTGTGAAGATCTGCCGGTCCCGGTAGGCCAGCGGCTGGCCCCGGACCGTCACGCTGACAGCGGAGATCTCCGGCAGCTGGGTCAGCGTCAGGGTGATGGCATAGTCTGCCAAGGCCAGCGCCACGCCGGAGAGCAGCCGGTAGCGGGAGGAGAGGTCCACCTTGGCCCGGGTACCATCCAGCTCCAGGGACAGCAGGGTAGTCTCCTCTGGAATGGCGCTGGTGAGGGCGGCGTCCTCCGGTCCCGCCAGCAGCTCCGTCACCAGATACTCCGCCAGCTCCCGGGTGTCCCGCACCTCGCCCGACTCGATGTACAGCGGCTCCGCCCGCAGGGCATCGCCGCCAGGGGCGTCGGACAGATCCGCCTCCAGGAAATAGAGGTCGTATGTCTCGCCCTCGCCGGAAATGCGGGGCTGTCCCCAGCCGAAGGCCGCCAGAAGGGCGGCGCACAGCAGCACGGCAATCCATCGCTTTTTCATGTCTGGCCGCCTCCTTCCCGCCAGGGCCAGCGGACGGTGAAAACTGCGCCGCCTCCAGGACGGTTGGCCGCCTCCACAGTGCCGCCCCGCTTTTCCACCGTGTCCCTGACGATGGCCAATCCCAGACCCGTGCCGCCGGCAGCGCGGGACCGTGCCTTGTCCACCCGATAGAACCGCTCAAAGATCCGGGGCAGGTCCTCTTCCGGGATGCCGGCGCCGTTGTCCTCCACCGTCAGCACCACCTGATCCCCCTCCCGAAACAGGGAGACCTGGACCGTGCTGCCCGGCGGCGTGTACTTCACGGCGTTGTCCGTCAGATTATAGATGATCTGGTGGATCTCATCCCGGGTGGCCAGCATCGTACAGGTCCCCTCCGCCCGATAGGTCAGTTCCGTTCCCTTCTCCTGGGCCACCAGGCTCATCATCCGCATCACCTGCTCCAGCACCGGCAGCGCGTCCACTACCACCGGCCGCTCCAGCACGTTGCTGTCCAGCCGGGTCAGGCGGAGCAGATCCTCTGTGATACGGGAGAGGCGCTCCGCCTCCTGCCCGATGTCTGTGACAAATTCCCGGGCCGTCTCCCGGTCGATGTTCTCCGTCTGGAGGATGGAGTCCGTCAGCAGCCGGATGGCCGCCAGGGGCGTTTTCAGCTCGTGGGAGGCGTCGGACACAAAGCGGCGGCGGGCGTTCTCCGTAGTCTGGAGGCGGTCCGTCAAGCTGTTGAACTCCTGGGCCAGCTGGGCGATCTCGTCGCGTCCGGGCACCTCCGCCCGGTGGCTGTAAGCGCCCTCCCGCACCTCCCGGATGGCGGTGAGCAGCTGGCCGATCTTCCGGGTCAGCGCCCGGGACAGCAGGCCGCTGAGACACAGCACCACCACCGCGATGCCGGCGGAGAGCCGCAATAGATTGCCCTGCAGCCCCTCTAGCAGAGCGGCCTGCTCCGTGTCATACTCGTATGCGTATACGGCGCCGATGATCTGGTTCTGGTACAGCACTGGCGAGGCCGCCCGGCTGCGGAAGGCCCCGTCCCGGTAGCTGCTGGAGAACACGTCGTTCCCCAGCAGGGCCTGGACGATCTCTGTGTAGAAGCTGTACTCCCCCAGGGCGTCGTTGGTCTCCCGGGTATCGTAGAGGACCTTGCCCGCACTGTCCGTCACCAGGATGCGGCTGAGGCCCGTCTCCTCCACCACCGCCATGGCCTGGGACACATTCTCCTCGGTCAGCCGGTCCAGGCCGGACAGGGAGTAGACCATCACGGACACGCTGCTCTGGAGCGTGGTTGCCTTGGAGCGGAACACCAGATCCTGCGATACCCGCAGCGGATAGGTGTTCAGCAGCAGCAGCACGCCCGCGATAATCAGGATATAGCTCAGGCCGAACTTGAACTGCAGGCTGTCCCAGATCCTGCCCTTATCCTTTGAAATAGTATCCAACTCCCCACTTGGTCATAATATACTCCGGCTCCGCCGGGTTCTTCTCCAGCTTCTCCCGCAGGCGGCGGATGTGGACATCCACCGTCCGGTAGTCCCCGGCGTAGGCATAGCCCCACACCACGTTCATCAGATTCTCCCGGCTGTACACCCGCCGGGGATTGCGCATCAGCAGCTCGATCAGATCGTACTCCTTGGCGGTCAGATCCACGGTCTTTCCATCCCGGATGGCCACCCGCTCCTCCGTGTTCAGGGACAAGTCCCCCGCGGTCAGGACGGCGCCCCGGTTCCGCTGCGTGCCGGCGGCCCGCCGCAGCAGCGCCCGAACCCGGGCCTTCAGCTCCAGAATGTTGAAGGGTTTTGTAACATAGTCATCCGCTCCGCACTCAAAGCCCATCAGCTTGTCCGCGTCCTCGCTCTTGGCGGTGAGCATGATGATGGGCACATTGGAGAACTCCCGGATCCGCATACATGCCTCCTGCCCGTCCAGCTCCGGCATCATCACATCCAGAATGATGAGATCGAAGCGGCCGTTGCGGGCCAGCTCCACGGCGGAGGCACCGTCATAGGCACACTCCACCTCGTACCCCTCGTTCTCCAGATTGAATTTCACGCCTTTGACCAGCAGCTTTTCGTCATCAACCACCAGAATCCTCATTTGTCACCTCTCCTTTGCCGTTGTCCACAGTGACGCGGTCCTCCAGCTCGGCGAATTTCGCCTCTCCGATCCCGCTCACCTCCATGATCTCCTCAATGCTCCCGAAGGGGCCGTTGGCCTCCCGGTACGCGATGATCCGGCGGGCCAGGCTCTCCCCGATGCCGGGCAGCGTGTCCAGCTCCTCCGCCGTGGCGGTGTTCAGATCCACCGGCGGGAAGTCCGGGGCGATCTCCTCCCGGGGGACCTCCGCCTCTGTCTCGATGACTACGCCCGGGACGCGATCCTGCCGATCCCGAAGAGACAGGCCCGCCAGGGCGCACAGGAACACCGCCGTCAACCCCAGCAGAATGATCTCACTTTTTGTCGGCCTTCCCCGTCCACTCACTGTTGAACTCCCACCCGTTTTTTGATATACTATGAATTGAAATGTCGAACCGCGGCGCTTTTCGCCGCCGCTGCCGCGCGATGCAAGTTGATTATACCACAGATGGTAGGAGTTTGATATGAAAACACACCGCTTTTTCTCTGTTTTTTTGCTGCTGATCCTGGCGGTCTCCCTGCTGACAGGTCCTGCCTCCGCCGCAGAGGTGCCTGACCCCGCCATCCAGGCCAAGGCTGCCCTGCTGGTGGACGCCAACACCGGCCGCATGGTCTATGGAAAGAACGAGCACGAGGAGCTCTATCCCGCCAGTCTCACCAAGATCATGACCGCTCTGCTGACGCTGGAGGCAGTGGACAGCGGGCAGCTGTCCATGGACCAGCCAATCACTGTTACGGAGAGCGCCCTGGAGGGGCTGGCGGCGGATGGCAGCACCGCCGGCATCCGGGCCGGGGAGGTGCTGACGGTGGAGCAGCTGCTGGAGTGTATGCTGATCGTCTCCGCCAACGAGGCGTGCAACATTCTGGCGGAGCAGGTCAGCGGCAGCGTGGACGCCTTCGTGGGCGCCATGAATGAAAAGGCTGCGGCTCTGGGGTGTGAGAACACCCACTTCGTCAACACCACCGGCCTGCATGACAGCCAGCACTACACCTCCGCCTGGGACTTGTACCTCATCACAGCGGAGGCCCTGAAGCATGACGACTTCCTGCGGATCTGCGATATGAAGAGCGCCACCATCCCCGCCACCAATCTCAGCGAGGAGCGGGTGCTCCACTCCACCAACTACCTGATCTCCAACTGGCGGGCCTTGGGATATCTGGACAGCCGGGCCCACGGCGTCAAGACCGGCTCCACCTCCGATGCCGGCCACTGCCTGGTATCCACTGCCGCGGAGGGCAGCCTCTCCTTCATCAGCGTGGTGCTGGGGGCCGAATCCGTGACCTTGCCCAGCGGCGGCACCCAGGTCCAGAGCTTTTCCGAGACCTCCCGTCTCTTCGACTGGGGTTTTGAGAACTTCTCCTATCAGACGGTGCTGGAGGAGGCTGAGCTGGTGAAGGAGGTCAGCGTGGCGCTGTCCAAGGTGGACCATGTGTCCGTCCATCCGGCGGCGGATGTGGAGCTGTTGCTGCCCAAGGGCACTGATCCCGCCTCTCTGGAGCGGACGCTGGACCTGGAGAGTCCTGTGGACGCTCCGGTCACCGAGGGGCAGGTGCTTGGCACTCTCTCCCTCTCTCTGGAGGGAGAGGTGTTGACCACGGTGGACCTGCTGGCCTCCCATGATGTGGAGGCCTCCGGCCTGCTGCTGTTTTGGCGGAACGTGCGGAACTTCTTCAGTTCCACCGCGGTGAAGGTGGTTGGCATCGCGTTGCTGGTGCTGGCGGCGGCGCTGATCGTCTGGAAGCTGACGGTAGGCCGCCGGCGCTACCGGTACGGCCGTAGCGTACCCCGCCGCCGCGGGGGCGGCTACCGGGGCCGGAGGCGGCATTGACACAAAAGGGCCCTGGGGCAGCATCCCCAGGGCCTTTTTACAGAGAGAGGCACAAAGCGCAGCTGTTGAGATACGGAATCCTCCCGCTCTGCTCTTCACTCTTTCCAGAAAATCCGGAATAGAATTCAGGGGCGCACGGCGTGCGCCCCTGATTCTAGATCCCTTATTGTCACAGATACCGCACCAGCTCTTCCAGGGGCTTGCGGTCCGTGTGCAGGCGGGAGGGATGGGCGCCCTCCGCCGGATAGCCCATAGGCAGCAGGGCGATGGGTGTCAGCCCCGCCAGCTCCGGGAATGCGGCGTGGAGCTTCTCCGGGTCGAACATGCCCACATAGGTGGTGCCGAGGCCCAGGTCCGCGGCCTGGAGCATCATCTGGGTGACGGCGATGGCCGCGTCAATCTCGCCGTGGTTCTTGCCGTCGTCCTCCCGCTTCCAGGCGGCCTCCGGGTCGTATGCCACCAGCAGCATCACCGGCGGATGGAAGTGAGCGCCGGTGCAGCCGTCCACCTTTTCCAGCGCCTCCGAGCTCTGGAGCACAAAGATGCGCTGGGGCTGGAGGTTATGGGCAGTGGGGGCATTGCGGCCGGCCTCCAGCACGGCGGAGAGCTTCTCCGCCTCCACGGGGCGGTCGCTGAATTTCCGCAGAGAATAGCGCTCCGCGGCCAGTTTCGCAAAATCCATGGGGATGCTTCCTTTCTGATGTAGAGATACCTGATTTTAGCACATCCCCGCGGCCGCCGCAACTGTTTTTCTCACATCCCCTGGTTGGGCATCCAGCCGCTGCGGAGGACCTCGTCGCAGATGTCCCGGCAGCGGGTGTCGTAGAACTCGATGAATTTCAGGGAATAAATGTCCGAGACGATGTAGCGGTCCCGGCCCTCCTGGTAGATGGTCATATAGTCGTTGCCCACATCGTACAGAATCCCCTCCCAGGAGGTGGTGCTCTGGGTGCCCACCAGGAAGGTGGCCACCACGTAGTTGCCCACGTTTTTCTTCAGCATGGCCTTCAAAGATCCCCGGTAGGCTTCCTCCATGGAGATGGGGTCCGTGATGACCTCGCTGGGCAGGTGGTTCCGCATGTCCAGGGACCCCATAGACTGGCCGCCCTGCTCCTCCGCGGCGTTCAGGCGGTCCATAGGGCGGCCGGCACTGGTGACGGTGCGGCCGGGCGCCTCCGGCATGGGCGGGTCGGCGGGCATGGGTGTGACTTCACCGGACCAGTCCGTCATTCTGGGCGCGACCTGCGCCACAGGAGGCGCCCCGTTTCCGCCGTTGTAGATATTCTGATAGTGTGCCATTTCCAACACCTCTCAAGTCTGATAATACGCGTCTGTGGGATTATAGAAGCAGTGGTCGCCGATCCGGGTCTGCCAGTATCCCACCTTCGAGGGAAAGAAGGACCGGCAGGTGGGGCCGAAGGGGTTGTAAAACCACAGGGAATCCGCCACATCCGGCAGGCGGTTGCCCGCGATGGCCCAGTCGGCGATGTCATAGTGGATCTGTTCGGGTCTCATGTTGTAGATATTCTGGGGGTTGTAGGCGCCGCCCTCCGTCTCGCTGGCGCAGACGAACTGATAGGGCTGAAAGATGATATTGCGGATGCTGCCCTGCCCGACCCGGGCATACTCCCCGCCCTTGGCGTGGACCCGGTTCATTACAACACCGGCCACCGCCTTCATGCCGTCTTCACCCTCTCCGCCCGCCTCGCACTGGATCAGGCGCGCCAGCAGCTCCCGGTCGGAATAAGCCATTGGTCGATCACTCCTCTGTCGGGGCCTGCCATACGTACCAAACGCCGGTCCGGCAGACCGCCTGGCCCGGACGTTTCACCCTCAGGATATGCACAGGGACTGCAGAAGGTGTCAGCGGCAGCCTCCCGGTCCCGTGAAGGGGGGAGTCTCCCAGCGAAAAAGTCGGTCTCGATTTTTTCCGGATGGACCGGCCCAGCCGGAATGTGGTATACTGGATTCTCAGCGAACGAGTCAGGCGGCCGCGGCATGGAAAATACGCCTCAAGATCCCGCACATCTGCGGAGGGAGTTCCAGCCGTGCCGGAACCGATTCACCGCCTTTGGCGGCGAGACGCGGCAGGACCTGCTGCGCGTCCTGTTGTCTCCCCCGCCTGCAGGTTCTGCGGGAGACAGGCGTGATAAAAGCCCGAAAAGAAGCGACTCGCGTCTTCTACTATCTGGCCCTGCAGGACAGTGGGATCGAAAACGTAGCGCGCCTGTTCGCAGACATTCTGCAGATCCTGAGAAACGCTCCGGACAAGAGCGGCGAGGATTGACTGCGGCTATCACAGGAGGAATACAGTTATGGATTTGTTCGAGGCCATGGAGCACCGGCATGCGGTCCGCTCCTACGAGGACCGGCCCATCGCGCCGGAGGCGAGAGAAGCACTGCTGGCGTGCATCGCCCAGTGCAACCGGGAGAGCGGGCTTCACATCCAGCTTGTTCTGGATGAGCCCAGAGGATTCGGAGGGCTTCCGGCCCACTACGGGAAGTTCTCCGGCGTAAAAAACTACATCGCGCTGATCGGAAAGAAGTCCCCGAACCTGGAGGAAGCCTGCGGGTACTACGGGGAGAAGATCGTACTGCGGGCCCAGCAGCTGGGTCTCAACACCTGCTGGGTCGCCATGACGTACAGCAAGGTCAAGACCGCCTTTCAGATCGCCCCGGGCGAGAAGCTCTGCCTGGTGATCGCGGTGGGCCACGGCACCACCCAGGGCGCCGGACACCCGGTCAAGCAGCCGGAAGAGGTGTCCAAGGCGGATTCCCCTGTGCCGGACTGGTTCCAGCGGGGCGTGCGGGCGGCGCTGCTGGCGCCCACAGCCATGAACCAGCAGAAATTTACCTTCACGCTTCAAGGCGGCAGCGTGGCCGCGAAAGCCGGAACCGGCTTTTACACCAAGGTGGACCTGGGCATTGCCAAATACCATTTTGAAATCGGGGCGGGGACCGCGCAGTTCCGCTGGGCTCCCTGACCGGGAGCCGGTCTTCCGGCAGCCTCCGGGCCTCCCGCCCCTGTCAGGAGGATTTTGATGAATATCGAAACCATACAAGCCCCGCGGGGCGCCATCGCAGTGCTCTCCGGCGGGAAGGTGCAGATCACGGACGCGGGTGCGGCCCTGGACCTGGCCATGTCCGTCCGGTATGAGACCGGCGCGTCCAGGCTGGCCATCGACAAGCGCCTGGTGTGCAGCGACTTTTTCATTCTCAGCACCGGCGTGGCGGGAGACATCCTGCAGAAGCTGATGAACTACCGGTTCAAGGCCGCCATTTACGGCGACTACTCCCACTACGCCAGCAAGCCGCTGCGGGACTTTATCCGCGAGTCCAATCATGGCAAAGACTTCTTTTTCGTGTCCACCATGAAGGAGGCCGTCCAGCGGCTGACAGACGCGGAGTGAGCAGCCCCGCGGCGGCGCAAAAGGGACGGCAGCGATTTCGCTGCCGTCCCTTTGGTTCTTCTGCGTGTTCGGTTTTCCGGGCGCTTAGGCTTTCGCCCCCCGCTGCTCCGCAATGGCCTGACGGAACATCTCCTCCGTCTGGCGGATGGACTCCTCCAGAGAGTACTGTCTGGCGTGTTCGGCATAGCGGCGCTCCATTGCCTGCCGCTCCTCCGGGTGCTCGATCCACCAGTCGATCCGCTGGGCCAGCGCGTCTGTGTCCCCGGCCGGGAACAGGCTCCGCTCATCCAGGGCGAACTGGGGCGTGGCGGACCGGGGGGAATCGGCGATCACCGGCACCAAGCCGCAGGCAAATGCCTCCATACAGCTCATAGCCTCGATCTCCGCGTCGGAGGTGTGGACGTACAGATCCGCCATGTGGAGGATCTCCAGCAGGCGGGCAGGCTCATAGAACTCCATGACGATGGGATTGGGGAGCTTCTCCGCCAGACGGCGGTATTTTTTCTCCAGCGGACCCTTTCCCGCCAGGATCACCTGGATCTCCCGGGCGTGGCGGGACTTGGCGCAGGCGTCGATCAGCTCATCCTGACGCTTTTCCCCGGCGTAGCGGCCCACCATCAGCACATTGAAGAGGCCCTGCATCCAGGGTTCCTTTTCCCGCTTGCCGTAGATGTACTCCGGGCTGATGCCGTTGGAGATCACGTGGAGCCGGGCGGTGTAGCCGTGTTGGCGGAGCTGGTTCGCAATCATATTGCTGGGGCAGTGGATGTGGGTGAACCGGTTGAAGAACGTATCCCGGAAGCGGTTGTATACAAAGTCGTTGACGCGCCTGCTGTTGCCCATGTGCAGGGTGAAGGTGATGTTCTCCGGCTGGCAGTGGAAGGCCGCCGTGTGAGGGATGCCCAGCTTTTCCACATGCTTCAGGCCCATGATGCCCAGGGGCGACGGCATCATGAAATGCACCACGTCCGCCCAGGCCGCCGCCTTTTCAAACACATGGCGGTTGGGGATGGCCAGCCGCATCCCCTGGCTGGTGATGAGATGCTCCACCACTGGAAAGAACCTCATCTGCCGCACGGCGTACTTGTAGTCCGCGGGCTTGCCGGTGGCGATGACCCGCACCTCGTTGCCGTGGTTCTTCAGCGCCTGGGCAAAACGCCGTGCGCTGATGGTGGTGCCGTTGTTCGCGTCGTCAAACTGGTCGATGACCAAAACGATCTTCATAAACGTCTGAACCGTCTTTCTTTGGTTTGGCGGCGCTTCCGCCGCTAACGGTTTAGTTTACCATGTTTTTCATCGCTTGTCCAGGGAATTTCGTCGCCTGCGGGATCTCCGCGCCTTGTAATATTAAATGCGAAAGAACAAACACCACGTCGAACGACGGGTGCAAGTTCTATCGCATTTATTTTTTTGTATCACAAAAACCGTAAAATGCAAGAGAAACGGGGGTGAAATGTGGTGCGGCAGTACAGATACATAGACTTTCGGGACCGGGAGCAAATCGCCGCCCGATACCTGAATGGGGACCGCGTGGCCGACATTGCCGCAGGGCTTGGCGTGACAACGGCGACGGTCTACCGCGAATTGAAGCGCGGCGAAACGGGAGAACTTGACCGCAACCAGCGGCGGGAATACAACCCCGTTCTTGCACAACAGAGGGTGCAGGCCAGTTTTAAGCGGCGCGGGAAGCCCGCGGCGGTGAGTTCACAAGGAGGTGTGCAGATTGGCAACTAATTTTGAAGAGATCGCCAGAACCCCGGAAACGCTGGCCGCATTCCTGCGGAGCCTGCCCGTTCTGGATGGACCGTGGGACGAAGAATTCCAGCGGCAGTATTGCGCCGGGTGCGGAAAGGTGAGTTGCGACGACGGGAGCGGTTGCCCCTACGAAGAAAAGCGGAATAGCCCCGGCTGGTGGCTGGGGCTTGAAGCTGGGACGGCGGGGGCGGTCTAATGCTTGAAGTTGTACCTATAACCCTACGGGAAGCAAACGCGTTCGTGGAGCAGAACCACAGACACCACGGGCCGACGGTGGGGCATAAATTTTCCATCGGGCTTTCCGACGGCGAAAAGATCGTGGGCGTTGCCATTGTGGGCCGTCCGGTGGCGCGGCATTTAGACGACGGCTGGACGCTGGAAGTCAACAGGCTTTGCACAGACGGGACCCGGAACGCCTGTTCAATGCTTTATGCCGCCGCATGGAGAACCGCCCGCGCTATGGGGTATAAACGGCTGGTGACATACATTCTGGAAAGCGAAAACGGGGCAAGCCTGCGGGCCGCTGGCTGGAAGTGTGTTGGACAGGCGGGCGGCTTGCGGTGGACCGGAAAAAGACGGCCAGAAGTTGACCTTTACCCGGCACAAATGAAAATCCGATTCGAGCGGGAGGCGGAAAAGCCATGACGAAGAAAAACAGTTACCCCGGCGGCGTGAAGCTGACGGCCACAAAAGCCCGCGCCGTGGCAATGCAGGAATTCGGGACCGCAAAGGGCCTGACAAAAGAAGAAACTGCAATGCCCGGTTACTTCAAAATGAGGTTGGGGAACCTGTTCATTCGCATTCACCCGGACACCTACGACGGAACAGGGTGCATTGTGGTTTCGGCTGAACTGGCGTTTGCCACGGGTCAAACCCTGAAATTCCTGAACCCGGACACCCTGCAAGACGATTACAACGCGCTGGAACGGTATTGCAAGCGCGCCCAGCGGGACGACCTGAAAGACTGGGTGCTAACCAACGGGGCGGACTACTGTTGCGAGGAAGTCAAGCGGATTTGGGAAAGAGGGTGACGGCGTGAAAATCCGAATCACCCGCGATACAAAAATTCCGCTTGTTGAGAAAGGCCGGGTTTTCTACGTGCAAGGAGTATCGACGACCGGGGACGGCGAAACAGTCTATTTCATCCACCACGGCGGGAACTATTTGGGAATCTGCGCCGGGGATTGCGAAGTGATCGAGAGGGAACCGGAATGAAGAACGTAGCGCGAGAGGCCACAAACGGCGTGATTTACGGAGAATCCGGCGAGATCGTGAAAAATGGCTTGCGTGTTGTTTGCCCCCATTGCGGAGAAATCGGACTTTACCCCGGCCACGGCGGAAGTGTGAATATCTGGACCGTGGGGGCAATCGAGCGGCGGGAATGTACGAAATGCCGTAAGCAGTTCCACGCAATCAGTTTGACCGTTCCGGCGGACATGACCCCGGAGGAATTCTATTTGAAAATCAAAGAGGGGGTGAAGCTGTGAAGCGTCAATTCTGCTTGCCCTGCTTTCTCGAACTGAAAAAGGCCGGGAAGCACGACATAACCCGCATAGCAGGCGGAAAGAACCTGAAAATCACCTGTTGGCGGTGCAAACGCCGCCGCTACGGGGCGGAATACGAGATTTCCCGGAAAGGCGGTGCGCGCCGTGACAGTGAATGAATTGAAGCGGGCTTTTCTGGATGAACGCCCGGTTGCGTTCGGCGGTATTACCTATCAGAAAATAACGGCGGTGATTTACCGAAAGACCCCGGACGGGAAAGGACTTCACGTGCAAGGCGAACTGCTGGACCGGAACGGGCGCGCCGTTGCAATCGCGGCGGCGGACCGAATCAATTTTGTGGAGGCGACACCATGACGCAGGAAATCAGAACAATCACCATTGGAGCGGGACAAGCCCGCCCGCGGCGGCGGAGCAAGAAGCACACCCGGCGGCGCGTCCGGCTGAACGGCTGGACCGTGGCGAAATATGCGGCCCTGACCGTGGCCGGGGTCCTGCTGTTTCGAGCGGGTGCGGCCTACGCCCTGACAGAACGGGGATATAAGGCGATCGGCGGCGAAGTTTTCGCCCTCTTCCTCCCCGTGTTCTACTACACAATTTCCGCAACGGTGCGGGACTATATCAAGGAAATCAAATCTATTTTTCGGGAGGAAAAGGACCATGAAAAAACTTGCTGAACTGAAACCGGGCGATCGCTTCATGTATGGCGGCGTTGAGTGGGTCAAATTCGAGGACATCGGCGCGGGAACGCTTTGTCTGGCGGCGGAACCTGTTTTTCTCCGGGCGTTCGATGAAGAGAACTGCAACGACTGGCGGAAATCCTCTTTGCGCCGGGAATTGAACGGGGCGTTCCTTGACGCATTGGTTGCGGAGGGCGCAGACCGGGCCGCGTTCCTTGATTGGGAAAGCGACTTGACCGCCGACGACGGAATGACCGATTACGGGACCGCCACGGACAAGATCGCTTTGCGGTCCGACGCGCTTTGCCGCAAGTATCGGGAGATCACCCCGCCCGTGGACGAATGGTGCTGGAACCTGACCCCGTGGACGTGTGACGCGTCGTATTCGTACTACGTCCGCTACGTCAATTCCTCCGGCGCGATGGACTGGTACCTCGCGTGCAACGGCTACAGGGGCGTTCGCCCGCTTTGCTATCCGAAATCTGTAATCTTGGTATCTATCCCCGGAGAGGACGACGAAGAAGAGCAGGCCGCGCGCCGTGAAGAAATGAAGCTGGACGCCGTGGATGCGCTCATGTCCACGCTGAACGATTATCCGCCCTATTTGTGGGGCGACGCGCTGGGCGCGGTGGTTGCCGCCCTGTTCCAGTCAAAGCAGGACGCGGAAGAGATCGCGCAGGAAGAGGCAGACAAAAAGGCGGCGGAGGGGTAAACCCCTCCCCGCCGCCGCAAAAAGTACATAAGAAAAACCGCCCCGCGTTGTTCTGCAAAGCAACGCGAAGCGGATTCCGCCGATGAAAATATATCATCTATCAACCTAACGAAAGTATAGCAAAAAGCGGCGGAAAAGTCAAGAAACAACGCCGTTTTTATGCGGCGTAGCGGGCTTGTAATGGGTATTATCATTCCGACGAAGCCTTGTTACGCAGACAGGAAGAAAGCACGGGTTCAGCGGTCCTACTCCACGCCCTCTTCCCTCTTCACTTTCTCTTTTTGCGCCGCCGAGGGTAAAGGGGGATTGCAAAGGGGGAAGAGGGAGGGGGCGCAGGATAGGAACCCTCTTCCCCCTTTGCGCCCTGACGGGGAGCAGACCGGAAAGACAGGACACGCCCGCTTCATCATCCGCAGAAAGAGGGTGAAGCAAAGTGCGAACATTTATCAGAGAAAAGAAAATCTATTGCGGAAAGAGTTACCGGGAAGTTGACATATTCCAGTACACAGACGCGCAGTACAGAGCCACAAGGCGGACCCGCTCGAAGAAAGTGCGAGAATCGGAGCCAAAGCAAAAGAACCTGAACGACATAAACGCCCGGCGATATTTTATCCAGCTTGGAAACCTGAATTTCGGGGACGACCCGGACGCGCTTCATGTATCGGCTACATACAGCCCGAAATATCTTCCGGCCACGGTGGAGGACGCGGAACGGGAAGCGACAAACTACCTCCGCCGGATTTCATACCGCAGGGAGAAAGAGGGATTGCCGCCGCTGAAATATCTGCTGATCACGTCATACACCACCAAACGAAACAGCGACACACCCGTTCGTATTCATCACCATATCGTTATGAACGGCGGGTTAGACCGTGACGTGGTGGAAGAGCTGTGGAGGAAGCGAAAACGCAAGGGCCAGAAGAAAGGCGATCGAATCGGATTTTGCAACGCTGACCGCCTGCAAGCCGATGAAAACGGCATAGCCGCCCTTTGTGTCTACCTTGTGAAGCAAAGCGGCGGGAAGAAGCGGTGGACTTCCTCGCAGAACCTTGAACGCCCCACCAGCCGAACGAATGACGGGAAGTACAATCGGCGGCAGATTGAGAAGTGGGCGCGGGAACGTCCGGGGCGGGAGTTTTGGGAAAAGAAATATCCCGGCTGGACCCTGACGGACGAAGATTACGGGATTGAGTACAAATACAACGATTTCACGGGTTGGTCAATATACCTGAAATTGAGGAAGAAAGAATAGAAAGGAGCGGTCAACATGGGAACGCCTTACCGGGAATGCCCGAATTGCGGGGCGCATTTGGACGCGGGCGAACTATGCGATTGCAGGCGGTCCGAGCGGGAGACGCGCCGCCCGGAGCAAGAGCCGCGGAAGCCTATGCGCCTTATGGCGATTTGCCGCGAAATTGACAAGGACACAGGAAGAATTGCCGTCTATCCCTTGAAAACGGAGATTGACGACCGGATTTTGGGGGCATTGAAAATTCAGGCAACGATGAACCCGGAATTGCGGTATTTCATTCTTGTGTCGGCGCGCTGGGAAAAGTACGGAACCGTGATTGCGGGAATTCTGAAACGCCGGAGCGTCACACGGGCAGACGTAGACAACATCGGCGGAATTGTGGAGTTGTGAAGCGGGGTGCGCTATGCGGATAGGACTTCACGACGCGGAACAGGAGTACATGAAGCACAAGACCTTTCCGAACTATGCCTTGATGAAGATTTCGGCATACCACAAAGCCCGCGGGGATTCCGTCGAATGGTGGTCCCCTATGTGCCATTATGACCGGGTGTATTCAAGCAAAGTCTTTGACTTCACGCCGGAAAACCTGTACTTGCCGCCGGACACAATACGCGGCGGGACAGGATATGACGACATACCGCTAAACCAGAAGTTGCCGCCGGAGATCGACGCGGCCTTTCCTGATTACAGCATTTACCCGGAATGCGACTACGCGATAGGGTATTTGACCCGCGGTTGCCCGAATCATTGCCCGTGGTGCGTAGTCCCGGAAAAAGAGGGCGGAATCAAGCCGTACAGAGAATGGAAACAGGTTGTGCGACCGGACACGAACAAACTTGTCCTGATGGATAACAATATACTTGCTTCCGAATACGGGGTTTCCCAGCTTGAAAGCATGATCGGGAGCGGGTACGCGATAGACCTAAATCAAGGCATGGACGCACGGTTGGTCAATGACCGCATAGCGGGCATACTGGCGCGGCTGACGTGGATTCGATTCATTCGGTTTTCGTGCGACCAGATACCGCAGATTGAAGCGATCGAGCGGGCGGCGGAACTGCTGGGGAACCACGGGAAGAAGCCGTATAACCTGTTTATTTACCTGCTTGTCACGGAGGACGTGGAAAACGCGGCCTACCGGGTGGAGCGGCTAAAACGCCTAAAGGGTATCAGCATATACGCCCAGCCGGAGCGGAACGAGCGAAAAGGGATAATTCCAAACGCGCGTCAAAAAGAGTTCGCCCAGCGGTTCATTTACGGGCGGTCATACCTGAAAGAAAGCTGGTCCGAATACTTGGCCCGGCATAAGGAACGGAGGTTGCACGAATGGAGCGGGACAACCTGACAGAACAGGCGCGAGCATTGAACGCCGCGGTTGCCGTTATCAAAGAATACTGCGAAAGCAGGACGGCGGACGACGCTTGCCGAAAGTGCCTGTTCCGCGATAATTGCGGCGGGGAGCCGTACACATGGGGGAATGAACCACCACACCCGGCGGGCCGCGCTGGAAAGCGAGGTGGAGCCGTGAATTGCGCGATATGCGGAAAGCCCGTCGAGCGGGTCCACCCTTGCGAATACTACCGCCGCCGCGGGGAAGCCGTGTGCGACGAATGTTGCGAAGAGTGCTACCGGACAGAGCCGTTCCCCTGTACAGACCATGACGAACGGGAGCGGGAGAAAACGGAGGGATAAACGATGCAGATAGATCACCAGCACGCGGCCATGCGCTACCAAAACAAGGTCAACAACGCGCAGGGGCATTTTTTCGAGCAGGCCATAAAAGCCGCGTGCGCGTTGTATGCGTCCCGCGGGCGGGCGACGGCTGACAAAACGCCTGAACCGTTCCGCGTGTTGGAGAAGAGCCGCGACGGGATTTTCAAGGGGCGGTTCACGGCCCGCGCACAGCCGGACTTTCAGGGGACGCTTGCGGGCGGACGGTCAATCGTCTTTGAAGCAAAGTACACCACCACGGACCGCCTGAAATGGGACGTTCTGACGCAGGAACAGCGGGACGCGCTGGAACATCACCACCAGCACGGCGCAATCTCCGCTGTGTGCGCCGGAATCGGAAATGACTTTTTCTTTGTTCCGTGGGAAGTCTGGCGGGACATGAAAGAGCGATTCGGCAGAAAATACGTCACCGCGGCGGACCTCGAACCGTGGCGGGTCCGATTCAACGGAGCGGTTCTATTCCTCGACTACGCGCACGAAAGGAGCGGGAGCAATGAAGAAACAGCACAGACAGAAATTAACGGTTCGGGTAACACCGCAGACCGCCTATAACCTCGAACGGCTTATGACCATGAGCGGGCAGAAAACGCCGGGCCGCGTCGTTGACAAGCTGGTTCGTGAAAAAATGCTTGCCTTGCGCGGGCATACCGGAGAAAAGGAGAACGACCGATGAAATACGATTGTGGAAAGCCAGAGTGGGCCGAAATGGAGCCTTGCCCGCTGGAAACGGGAGAATTGGAAGAGTGCGCGGAATGCACATGGGCCAGAGAACGGGAGGAAGTACAATGACAGCGGGAAGCGTGATCGTCCTTGCCTTTTGGGTGATCTTCACGGTGCGGAAGCACTTCACGCCGAAACTGGCGGCGGCTGAAAAGGCGAATACATACGACCTGAACCGGGATAACCCGGAAGCGAAGCGGGCCGCACAGCGCCGCCGTGGGCCGCTGGCGGCGGCAAGATGGGCCTTGCGTGTAGCGGGATGGGCCGAAAACGTCCTTGCGGTGCTTATGATCGCGTGGCTGGCGTTCTTGCTGGGTGCGATATTGACCGGGACATTCTTTGTTTTCGGCTACCCCGTGTAAGGGGGTGCAGGCGGTGAAAAACCGAAAGTGCGAAAAGTGCGGCGCGCCGACGGCGGAGGGATTGACACTTTGCCCGGACTGCATGAAAGAATCCGGCGCGGCGGCGGAGATCGTCGAAGCGGCGGAGGAATTACGGGATATTGCACAGGTGCTTTCCATCACGGCAAACACCGACACGAATATTCGTGAAGCAATGGCAGGAATTTTGAACATAGCCGACAGACTGGAACGGAGGAAATGACATGGAGTTTTTGCGATTTATCTTTTCGTCTTTTTGGGTTTGGCTGGGGTTTGTGGTTCTGGTAGCCGCGGCGGGTGGAGCCGTTGCGGAGATCGTCAAGGCCATTCGCCCGGCCCGGAAAATTGCGGTATATCGAACGGGCGACGTTGTGCGCGTGGAGGTTGAGGGCGCAGGCCGCGGGGATATTCCGGCGGCGGTAAAAGCCGCAAAGGGGCGGGACACGGAGGACGCGGAATGAACGCGGCATTATTGAGCAGTAAGAAAATGGACTATTGCACGCCGCCGGACTTTTTCGACCGCCTGAATGATGAATTCGGGTTTGTACTCGACGCGGCGGCGACGGCCAAAAGTGCAAAATGCCCGGCGTACTACACGCCGGAAACCGATGGTTTGAATAGTCCTTGGAATCTTGCGGGGGGGGGGTGCTGTTTGGTGTAACCCTCCATACGGACGGGAAACCGGGAAATGGGTTCGCAAAGCCTATGAAGAAGCCCGGAGCGGGAAAACGGTTGTTCTTCTGATTCCTGCCAGAACAGACACAGCATATTTTCACGACTACATATACGGGAAAGCGGAAATCCGGTTTGTGCGCGGGCGGCTACGCTTCACCGATGAAGAGGGCAACGCATACGCCCCCGCCCCGTTCCCGTCGATGGTGGTCATCTACAACGGAAAGCGACGGTGAAAATACATGACCTATCAACCGAAAGTCATTCGGTGCCGCCTCCATACGGGCGGCAAGACCATTCAGAAAATCCGGGAGAGGTACGCCGGACAGGGCATGACATACCGGGATTTCGAGAGCATTCAGCGGGCGAATGAAGAGTTTGACGGGCTGGTGGTCCTGCTGTCCCTTTGGGACTACGACAACCACGAAGCCTATCACCTGCATAACTGGAACCCGGAGGACGACGAACGAATGATGATGGCAATTTATCATTCCGAGCAGGTCCACCCGTTCCCCCGATACAAAAACGCCCTTGAACAGTTCAAGGCGGATTGGGCCGCGGGGACCTACGACCCCGGCGCGACACTATGTTTTCAGCCAGAGGACGTGGAGGAAATCGAAGTTCTTTGCGAAGAGATCGTGCCGGAGCCGCAGACGGCCACACCACCGCCCCGGACACCCAAAAAGAAGCGCAGGAAGCGGCGCAGAAAGTGAGGAAGCCGGAATGGGTGAACAACAGAAAATGACCATCGAAGAGGCCATAGCGATTCTTGACCCGGAGACAAGCCGCGCCGCCCTGTTTGGTTATCGGTATTTCGGAGGGTTCAGAGGTTCGGAAGCGGTGCTTGCGGCCACGGAAGAGGCGTGCCGCGTGGCTGTCCGTGTCATGCGGGAATACCTCGAAAAGAAAGGCGGTGAACCCGTATGAAGTTGAAGAAAGTCGCTTCCCTTTGCAGTAAAACGAAAATCTTCTGTCTGTATGACCGGGAGGAATCCGGCGGAGAGGTTTCACAATGGCTTGGGGATTCATCCGCAATTTACCCGATCACAGGACTTCCATACATGGATGAAGAAAATATCTATTCCATGTTCGACATTTCGGCCAAACAGCAAGAGAAGATCATATTCCGCCACCAGCACGCGCCGGAGGGAATCAACATTTCCGACACGGACCCGACGGAACACCGGATTGACGAAGAGAGCCTTTCACTGGTGTACGACGGCGGCGTGTTGAAGCCGTTGCAAACGCGGAACGGGATTTCGTTCATTCAGAACAAGTATTTATCGCCGCTGGAAGATGTAATTGACATGGTGCAGTTGTACGAGCGGGAAACCCCGCAGGGAATGACGTACATTGTCGCAAAGACCGGGCTTTTCGTCGCGGCGGTCATCATGCCGTATAACGTCATCAATGAAAAGTTCGTCTACCACCTTTCCGCGCTGGCCCGGCAATGTAGCCGCGCGCTGGCGGAAAAGAAGATAGACCGACCCGCGACGGAAGCCATAGACAAAACACAGTACCGAATCAACGTAGACGAAAGCACCGGGGAAATCATCAATTTCCCCGGAGAAACGGAGGCAGAACAATGAAACTTGCGGCATTCAACGCAACGTGCCCTTTTGAGATCGGGGACAAAATCAAGAGCCGCCGGAGAGTGAAGCCGGGAGAGGCGGAGACGTTCAGACTTGACCCGGCGGCGGTTGTCGAAGAGGTCCACACGATCACCGACATTGTGTGCGTACATAGCGTGAAGAACGGGACCGTTACATTCCTGTATGAACTGGACAACAGCGGAAAGCTGGTCCATATTGCCGCGACCCCGCGCCCGGAACAACGGGAAGCCGCGACACAAAGCGGAGGCGTAATGCTGATTGCAGGGGATGAAAGCGGCCCACTTCCGCCGGAATTCGTGGACTTCATCAAGCGACGGTTCGAGTAACGCCGCGCCGGACAGAACAGAAAGTAGGCGACAACATGACAACCATAAAAATTTCCGCCTGCTGTCCCTATGAGATAGGCGACAAGATCGTGACTGAACGGGAAATTCACCCGCCGGAACTGGCATTCAAATTTCCGGCGGCGGTCCGCACGATCACCGACGTTGTTTGCCAGCACAGCACACAGACCGGGGAAACCGTGTTCCTGTATGAACTGGACGGACGCGGCCCGTTGGTGCGGTTGGAAGCGCCGCCGCGGAAGAAGCGGAAATAATCGACCCGCCGGAGCGGGGCAAATACAACAAGGAGGTTTGACCGATGAAAATTATCTCCATTATCAACCTGAAAGGTGGCGTTGCAAAGACGCTAACCGCCGACAACATGGCCCACGTCCTCGCGGTTTTCCACAATAAGCGGGTTTTGCTTGTGGATAACGACAAGCAGGGCAACACGTCAAAGGCGTTCGGGGTCCATTCCTACGACGAAAAGAGCCTTTCCGACGTTCTGACCGCCCGGCGGTTGGACGTGCGGGAGGTCATCAAAAAGACCCGGTTCGAGAATATCGACGTATTGCCCGCTAACATGACGCTGATTCGCGCAAATATGGAAGTCTTGATGGACACCACCCGGCCACAGCAAACGCGCCTGCGGGCCGCGCTGGACCCCGTAGCGGGGCAATATGACTTCTGCATTATCGACAACGCCCCGGACATCAACATTTCCACGATAAACGCCCTTGTTGCCTCCGATGACGTGATTATTCCGATTAAGATTGACAAGTACGCTTTCGACGGGCTGGCCGAACTGAAAGAACAGATCGAGGACACGCGGGACGACTTGAACCCGCGCTTGCGGCTGGCCGGGTGCCTGATTACCTGCTTTATCCGGGCCGACGCGGAGAAGCAGGGCGAAGCGTGGTTGCGGAGCCGCCCGGAATACCCCGTATTTGACACCCGCATTCGGTATTCGGAGAAAGTCACCGAAAGCACCTTTTCGGAAATGCCGATTGCGGAATACAGCCGCCGGAGTGGGACCGCTATGGACTATATCGCTTTCGTGCGGGAATATTTGCAGAGGGGAAAGGCATGAAGGAAAAGAAGCTGTCCCCGGAGTATTGCAAAAACGGGAAAATACGGGCGTATCAATGCGGGATTTGTGATCGGCTGGACGTGGACGACGTGACGGACAAACGCTTTTGCCGAGCGGGATTCTGGCCCGGTTGCGGGGACCCGGACGGGTGCCGGGAAGCGTTCAAACTGATTACAGGTGCCGGACGAATTGGCGTACACAGATAAACCGTCCGATTCGGACAGAAAGGGGCGTACATCATGGGAAAATTCAATCTGAATCAGATTTTGAACAATGCGTCGCGGCAGGCGGCGGAGGGCGGGGACAACCCGCCCCGCCCCGCTGAAAGCGAGATTAAGAAAATCAGCGTCTTTGACCTTGTGCCGTCGGAAGATAATTTCTATTCCATGCGGGAGATTGAAGAACTGAAAGCGGCAATCGAGATCGCCGGGAAAGTTCTGCAAAACCTGACCGTCGTTCCGCTGGACGGCGGGAAATACAAAGTCATTGCGGGCCACCGCCGCCGCCTCGCGTCGCTGGCCCTTGTGGAAGATGGAAAGCCGCAATATGAATTCGTCACCTGTTCCGTGGAGCCGAACGAGGAAGCGGCGGAAGATCAGGAAATCCGGGACGGCCTGAACCTGATTGTCACCAACTCCCAGCGGGAGAAAACGGCGTGGGACAAGATCGAGGAAGTGCGCTACTTGCGGGACGTGCTGGAAAAGGCAAAGACCCGCCCGCGGTTCGTGGCCGTCCTGCAAAGGATTGTCAAAACCGTGTTCGGGGACAGCGAGGTTCAGGCGGACGGAACCCGCGATTTTATCGCAAAAGTGCTTCATACCAGCCCGGCGCAGATTGGGCGGTATGACACCATTATTCGCCACCTGTCCCCGGAGTTCAAAGAAGAACTGAAAGCAGACCGCATAAACCTTTCGACCGCCTATGAACTGGCGGGATTGCCGGAAGAGGACCAGCGGGCCGCGTTCGAGGAATACCAGAGAGCCGGGGAAATCTCCATCAAGGCCGCGCGGGAGCGGAAGCCGCAGACGGCCCCTCCCCCTCCCCCGCCGCAGGCCGAACAGCCGCCGGAGGAACTGGAAGAAACTGCGCCGCCTGCTGAACCCGTCCGGGAGCGGGACGAACACACGCCGCCCGCGGCGCATTGCATTCCCTCCGCCGTCCCGCCTCCGAAAATCGAATGGGACAAAGAGCTGGGGGCGGAACACCCCACAGACGGCCCGCAGAACGCGCAGGACGGGCAGAAGCCGCAGGCGGTGAAGATGGACCCGGAGGGGGCCGAAAAGCCCACAGAGGACGCGCAGGGGCGAACGGGGGCGGAAAGACAGCCGCAGAAAGAAACGCGGTGCGTCGGGAAAGGGATTTGCCCGTGTTGCGGTGAGAAGTTCGACGCGGGGCAGGTCACGAGATATAACACATTCGGGACGCAGGCCGTCGGTCCCGTGCATTGTCCGCATTGCGGGAAGATGCTGAAAATCTTGTGTTCGGTGGAATATATCTGTTCCCCCGCGGAAGAGTGAGGGCGTGCAGATGGACAAAATCGAATTGGCCGGATTTACTGCGGAACAGACCGAAAGCATAAGAGAAGCCGCGAGAAAATACGCTGAAAGAACAACGTTTACCGTGGAAGAGGCAACTGAAAAGATTTTGGACGCACTAAACTTCATTTCGGGCGCGATTCGGGAGGCGTTCGACAAGCTGACAGCGGTATTTCGTGAACTGGCGGAAGAGTTGGAGCCGATAGACATTGAACCGCGCGTCCGTCGGAGGAAGCGGAATAGGGCGCGGGCGAAGATAATCGAACAGCGATACCGGGCAGAAATCCGGCGGGTGGAAAATACACGAATTTATCGGCGGATATATAAGCCGCCCTAAAGCAGAGCGGAGGAAGCGGACGTGAACAGGGAAAAAGTTATTGTGATTCTGCGTTATTACAGGGACGCAGACAAAGCAATCAAAATGAACGAGCGGGTTATTAAGAACCTCGAAGATCAGTATTATTCGACGTTAGGGGCGGTCAATTCCGACGGCATGCCGCACGGGAAAGGTACGACTTCAAATCCCGTTGAACGTGTGGTGCTGAATATCCCTCGTTCTGTTACACAGACCATTGACCGATTGCGGCGCGAGATAGAGGAAATCGGGAAAATAAAAGCAGAGATCGCGGAAGAATTGAAATGCCTGAATTACACCGAAAAAGCGTTGATTCAGGGGTTTTACATAGAGGGCGAACAATGGGAACGGCTTTCGGCGCGAGTAAATTACAGCCCGCGGCAATGCCGGAATATCCGCGCCGCCGCGCTGGACTGTCTGGCAAGGCATTTCAGCGCAAACAAAATCATTTCGCGCTATCGCTTCCCGGAAAAATAAGATTGCCACCCATTGCCCGTTTTCCGTGGTAAAATTGGTATTGTGGAAAATGAACACAACGATTCGGACGGCGTATTCCTCCGCGCCGTTCGAGTGCAGAAAACGGACCATGTTTTGAACATGGCCCGTTTTTTACACGCTTCCGCGGAAGTATGCGGGGCGAAAAATAGGAAACAAACGAAAGGGGGTGCGTAGACAGTGGCAAAAGCGAGAAGCCCGGAGCGGGACAAAGTGCGCCGGGCTTGGCTTGAATCCGGCGGAACCATGACGGCGAAACAGCTTGCGGAAGAATTCAGCGTAAGGGCTGAACAGGTCCGAAAATGGAAAAGCCTTGATAATTGGCAGGCAGACCTTGACGCACAGAAACCGAAGCGAAAACGCGGCGGACAGCCGGGCAATAAAAATGCCGTGGGCGCGGGCGCGCCCGTAGGGAATAAAAATGCCGAAACGCACGGGGCATATTCCACGGTCCGCCTATGCGATCTACCGCAGGAACAGCGAGAGTATATCGAGGGAATCACGCTGGACACAGAAACAAATATGCTTGCAGAACTGCAAACACTGATTGCAAAGGAAGCCGACCTGCAAAACAAGATTGCCGCGCTGGAACATGGCGACCCCGCCGCGCTTTATATTGACCGTGTTGTTGAAATGCGCGCCCCAAAAGGGACAAAACGATTAGAACAACAGCGGGAGAAGTTGGAAGCCCTGCAACGGGAAGAAGATTCCCTGATTTGGGATATGGACGGGAGCGACGGGAAGAAACCAACCAGACAGCAGGAAAAGAAGTTGGAAACCCTGCAACGTGAGATTGCCGCCTTGCAGGACACCACGGGCGACAAGGAACGCGCCCTTGAACGTGAGGGCTACACGGTGACAATGCAGACTGTCATAAAGGCAAGCGCATTTGACCGGGCTATGAAGTTAGAAGCCGAACTGAACAGAATACACGGGCGCATTATCAAACTGCTTGATTCCATCAAGGGATATGAGATGGAGAGCCGCCGCCTGCGGCTTGAAGAGCGGAAATATAATCTTGCAAAGCAGAAACTTTCGGGAGCATACGACATCGACCCTGAAACGGGAGAGATCAACGACGAAGCGGAAGAGCCGGACGAATTGGAAATATGAAATAGGTTCTTTCGGCGGGCCGCGCGGCCTGCGGGTCCAGCGAGCCCCGGCGTTTTTTTAGATACGAAATTTTTTTGAACGCTTCCGGGGCCGGGAAAATTTTTTAAGGGGGTATGCCAAAAAAAGCGCGGGAGGGGTGGAAAAACGGTGAAACTTTACGACGCGAAAGCGGTTGCCCGATTCCTCGACGTGTCGGAACGACGGGTGCGGCAGTTGCGCGACGAAAAGGTGATCGCGGAAGTTCGCCCCGGCTTGTACGACCTGATCGACACGAACCACCGCTATATAAATTATCTCCGAAAGAGGAATCCAGAGAGCGAAGAGACGATAGACTACAACACCGAGCGGGCGAAGCTGGTTCGGGCAAAGCGGAAGAATGAAGAATACGAATTGCAGTTGAAAGAAAACACGCTTCACGCCGCGGCGGACATCGAAGCCGTTATGACGGATATGCTGGTAAACTTCAAATCCCGCCTGATGGCGATTCCGTCAAAGCTGGCCCCGGTCCTTTGCAAGAAAACGGACAAGGCAGAGATATTCGCCCTGCTGAAAGATCATATCGACGAAGCATTGATGGAACTTTCCGATTTCAAAACTACGTTCGGGGAAAGGGGGAACAGCAATGAAAAAAGCGACGGTTGACCTGTTCACCCGGATTTTTGCGGTGCTGGCCCCTCCCCCGAATATGACCATATCGCAATGGGCGGATAAATACCGCCGCTTGTCCTCCGAATCGTCGGCGGAGCCGGGCCAATGGCGCACATCAAAGGCCCCATACCAGCGGGAGATTATGGACGCAGTTTGCGACATGCGGATTCAAAAAGTAGTCATCATGTCGGCGGCGCAGATCGGGAAAACGGACGCGCTGATTCTGAACCCGATCGGCTACTATATGCACTACGACCCGTCCCCGATCATGGTCATGCAACCGACCATTCAAATGGCGGAAACATTCTCAAAAGACCGACTTTCCCCGATGTTGCGGGACACCCCCGTTTTACGGGACAAGGTGAACGACAAGAGCCGGAACAGCGGAAACACGATCTTACAGAAAATTTTCCCAGGCGGTCATGTGACGATGGTTGGCGCAAATTCGCCGTCCTCCCTCGCCTCCCGCCCGATTCGGATTCTGCTTGCGGACGAAATCGACCGATACCCGGCCACGGCTGGCAATGAGGGCGACCCCCTGTTGCTGGCAGGGAAACGGCTTGCGACCTTTTGGAACAAGAAAGAAGTGTGCGTGAGTACACCGACCAACAAGGAAACGTCCAGAATTGCCGTTGAATTTGAACACAGCACGCAAGAGGAATGGAACGTACCTTGTCCGGCGTGCGGGGCATACACGCCGCTTTTGTGGGCGAATATCATTTTTGACCGGGACAAGCTGGACGAAATCGGGTGCGCTTGCCCGGCGTGCGGCGTGGTTTCCAGCGAAACGGAGTGGAAAGAGCAGTTCGGAAAGGGTAAATTCGTCGCGGCACACCCGGAACGAAAAGTGCGCGGATTCCATTTGAACGCCCTCGCTTCCCTCTTTGTGGAATGGCGGGAAATCGTTGAAAAATTCCTGACTGCAAACGAAGAGAAGAAAAAAGGCAACATCGAACTTCTAAAAGTTTGGACAAATACCGAAATGGGCGAAACGTGGGAGGAAGAGGGCGAACAAATCGAAACGGACGACCTCTTCAAACGCCGCGAACGCTATAATTGCGAGGTCCCGGAAGAAGTGCTGGTGCTGACTGCGGGCGTAGACGTGCAGGACGACCGCTTTGAAGTGGAGGTTGTCGGCTGGGGCGTGGACAAGGAAAGCTGGGGAATCAAGTATCAGGTGATCTACGGCGACTTGAAGTTGAAGCCCGTATGGGACGAATTGGACAAATTTCTTTCGCAGACGTTCACCACCGCAGACGGGCGGCGGCTGAAAATTATTTGCGCCTGCGTGGATTCCGGCGGACACTTCACGACACAGGTTTACCGATTCTGCAAAGAGCGGACGGCCCGGCGCGTGTTCGCAATCAAGGGAAAAGGTGGCGCGGAAGTGCCGTACTTCAACAGGCCGTCAACAGCAAACAATATCAAGGCCCCTCTTTTCACTGTCGGAGTTGACACGGGCAAAGCCCTTTTATATCAACGGCTGGCGGTGCAGGAAGAGGGGCCGAATTATTGCCATTTTCCGCGGGAAAAGGACCGGGGGTACACGCAAGAGTATTTCCGCGGACTGACCGCCGAAAAAATGGTGATCACCTATAAGCGCGGAAAAGCGCAATACGTCTGGACACTGAAAGACGGCGGGTACAAGCGGAATGAACCGCTTGATATTCGGAACTATGCGACCGTCGCTTTGGAAATCGCGAATCCGATTTTGAAACGGACGGAGCGGGACGCGGCCACAGCCGCCCCCGCGCAGAAGCGGCGGGGCAGACGATCAAGAACCAACGGAGGTATTTTGTAAATGGCGGGAATCAGCCTTGAAATCGCAAGAAAGCACCTTTCCGCATGGCTGGAAGCGGAATTGGAGGTTACGACACACCAAAGTTATACCATCGGTTCGCGGAGCCTGACAAAAGCAGACCTTGCGGACATCCGGCAACAAATCGAATTTTGGAAAAACGAGGTTGCACGGCTGGAAAACGTCGAAAAGCGCGGCGGGCGAAACCGCGTTTTCCGTGTGGTCCCGCGGGACCTTTAAGACCATGACAAAGGAGGCGAAGCGGGTTGAACACGCTTGACCGAATGATTGCCGCAGTATCGCCGCAACGGGCCGTGAAGCGCGCCGCCGCCCGCCGGAAGCTGGAAATACTGGACAGCGGGTACAGCAACTACGGCGCGTCACAGACAAAAAAATCAATGCTGGGCTGGTTGTATGGCGGCGGGTCCGCAAAAGAGGATATACAAGAGAACCTTTCCGTCCTCCGGCAACGGTGCCGCGATCTTTACATGGGCGTACCGCTGGCAACGGGCGCGCTGAAAACGTGCCGGACAAATGTTGTCGGCGCGGGGTTGCGGCTGAAAAGTCAAATTGACTATGAGGCGTTGGGAATGGATGAAGAAACAGCCCGCGACCTTGAACGCAAGATCGAGCGGGAATTTTCCTTGTGGGCGGATTCCCCGGCCTGCGACCTTGAACGGCTGGACAATTTCTATGAACTGCAACAACTGGCTTTTCTGAACTGGCTTATGAGCGGCGACGTGATCGCCACGTTGCCAGTGACAAAGCGGGTGAACTGCCCGTATGACCTGCGAATCTGTCTGATTGAGGCGGACCGATTGAGCAACCCGAACGGGACGGTTGACCCGCATTTCGTCGGAGGCGTGGAAACCAACGACGCGGGCGAGGTAATCGCGTACCATATCAGCAAGCATCATCCGTTGTCTTACGACGCGAGCGAATACGGGTGGACGCGCGTTGAAGCATGGGGCGCAAAAACAGGGCGGCGGAACGTGCTTCACATTATGAACCGGGAGCGCATCGGGCAAAGGCGCGGCGTGCCATTTTTAGCCCCTGTCATTGAAGCGTTGAAGCAGTTGGGCCGATATACCGACGCGGAACTTGTCGCCGCCGTGGTTTCCGGCATGTTCACAGTGTTCATCGAAAAGGAATCCGCGTCCAGTGACGGAACCTTTGGCGAGATCATCCCGGAGGAAGCGCAGGTGGACGCGGGCGACGACAGCACGATTGAACTTGCGCCCGGCGCAATCGTGGACTTGAACGAGGGAGAAAAGGCGCACGACATGAACCCCGGCAGGCCGAACACGGCGTTTGACGGGTTCGTGGTTGCGATTTGCAGGCAGATCGGCGCGGCCCTCGAAATCCCCTATGAACTATTGGTAAAGAACTTCAACGCGTCTTACAGCGCGTCCCGCGGGGCGTTGCTGGAAGCGTGGAAAATGTTCCGAATGTACCGGACATGGCTTGCAAATGACTTCTGCCAACCGATTTATGAAGAATGGTTTGCGGAGGCCGTGGCAAAGGGACGAATCCCCGCGCCCGGATTTTTTGGCGACCCTATCATTCGCAAGGCATACACAGGCGCGGAATGGAACGGTCCGGCGCAGGGGCTTTTGAACCCCGTGCAGGAAGTGACTGCGGCGGAAAAACGGGTACAGAACGGATTTTCCACCCGCGACCGGGAAGCAATGGAAATGAACGGGTCCGATTTCTACCGGAACGCCGCGCAGATCAAACGGGAAGAAAAAATGTTAAGGGAGGCGAAAGCAGATGGCACAGGAACAGAGCCGGGCGCAGGCCCAGCACAAACAGGTAAAGAATAAGCATTTCTGGACGTTCCGGGCCGCGGCGGGAGATAACGCCGCCCCGGAACTGATTTTATATGGCGATATTGCTTCCGAAACGTGGTGGGGCGACGAAGTGACCCCGCGGCAGTTTACGGAGGAATTGGACGCGCTGGGGGCGGTCCCCGAAATCGTTGTCCGAATCAACAGCGGCGGCGGAGACGTGTTCGCCGCGAATGCGATTTACACCCGCCTAAAGGATAACGCGGCAAAGATCACCGTAAAAATCGACGGATGGGCCGCGTCCGCCGCGACGATCGTTGCAATGGCAGGCGACGTGATCGAGATTCCGGGGAACGGCGTTTTCATGGTGCATGACCCGTCCTTGGGCTTGCTGGGCTACTTCAACGAAGCGGACCTTGCAAAGATGACCGAGGAATTAAAAGTGGTCAAACAGTCTATTGTGAACGCTTATGTTCTGAAAACCGGAAAAGACGCGGCGGAGGTTGCCGCGATTATGGCGGCGGAAAGCTGGTTTGACGGGAAACAGGCGGTTGACGCTGGCTTTTGCGACAAGCTGATGTTTGAGGACGCGGAAACTACCATTGAAAACGCCGCGAAAATCGTTGTCAACAGCGTTTCGCTGGACCTGAACCGTTATCCGAATATGCCGATTTCGTTGTTAAACCGCACGACGGCTCGCGCGCACGGCGGTTTTTCAAATAAACCAACCATAAATGAACCGAAAAGGAGCGAAGAGAACATGGACGGAATCAAAGACATTAAGACCGTGGCCGACCTGAAAGCGGCTTTCCCAGACCTGACAAAGCAGATCGAGGAAGCGGCAACCGACGCGGAGCGCAAGCGCATTCAGGACATCGAGGACGTGGCGATTGCGGGCTATGAAACCATCGTGGCGGACGCAAAGTTCAAGACCCCCATTGCCGCGGGAGACGTTGCGAAAGCGATTCTTGCGGAGCAGAAGAAGCAGGGCGGCAAGTACATTCAGGACCGCGACGACGACGCGCACGCGAGCGGAGCGGGCGACGTTGGAACCGGAGGACAGCGAGAGGGAGCGGGCGGCGACGGCCCCGATGAAGTGGACGCGGCCATTGACAAGCTGTTCCCCGACGTGAAGTAAGGAGGAAAGAAGCATGTACGAGATTCAGAAAGACCAGACAAGCCCGGTGAACTTTTTTGCGGGCGATTATCCCGTTGCAACGGCGGTCCGCGAGGTTTCGAGCGGGAAGAGCGTCAAGAAATACGACCCCGTGAAACTGGTTGACGGAAAGGTGGAACCCGTCGTCAAGGTGGAGGCGAGCGAGGCGAACAGCGGAAGTACAATTCCGGCGAAAACGGAGTACGAGAACACCACGGCGGGAATCTACGGCATTGCGGCGGGCGACGCGGGAGCCGGAGAAGATGTCGTTGTTTACCTGACGGGCGAATTTTTCGCGGACGCAATCAATCTCCCGGACAGTGTGACCGCGGAAACCCTGACAACCGCATTCCGAAATATCGGAATCTTTTTGAAGTAAAGGAGAGGAAACGAAATGGGAATCGAAACTACCATCTATACCCCCCGCACGCTGGGGAAACTGGTTCGGCGTATGCCCCCGGTGCATACGTTCTTCCGCGATACTTTTTTCAAGAACCGCCGGACGTTCAACACGAAGAGCGTTGACGTGGACTTCAAAAAGGGGTCCCGCGCCCTTGCGCCCTTTGTTCATCCGAAAGTGGGCGGGAAAACCATCCTAAACACGGGCTATCAGACGAAGAGTTACACCCCCGTTCTGCTGGCCCCGAACAAGATCACCACCGTTGACGACCTGTTGGAGCGGGCCGCGGGCGAGGACCCTTACAGCGGCAGAAAGCCCGCGGAACGCGCCGTGGAAAAGCTGGCGGAGGATTTGCGGGAACTGAACGAAATGATCGTGCGCCGGGAAGAGTGGATGGCGGCGACGGCGATCTTTACGGGGCAGATTCCGATTGTTGGCGAGGGTGTGAATGAGGTCATCGACTTTGACTTCACCAACAAAGAAACCATCGTGTCCGCCGAAAAGAAGTGGGACAACGCGCAGAGCGACCCGCTGGCAGACATTGAGCGGTGGCACGAAATCGTACAGCGGGAAGGTTTCGTGAACTGCAATGTCTGCGTCATGGCGAAAGATGTTGCAACAGCGTTCATTAACCACGCAAAGGTTAAAGAAGTGCTGGACGTGAAAGCCTATGATCTTGCGGTCATCAAGCCCCGGCAACTTCCGAACGGAGCAACTTACATCGGCACGTATCACAAGTTGGGGCTTGACTTCTATCAGTACAACGAATGGTATCTGGACGACTGGACGGAGCCGGGCGAACCGGAAAACAAGCCCATTGTACCGGACAAGCACATTGCTTTGCTTTATACGGAGGCGGATTACTCCATCTACTACGGCGCAATCACTATGATTCCCGAAGAGGGCAAGGGATTTGTCACCGTGGAGGGCGACAAGGTGCCGCAGACATGGATTGAACGCCGCCCGGACCGCCGCTTCCTGCAAATCAACAGCAAGCCGCTGACCGTCCCCCATGAGGTCAATAGCTGGTACGTGGCGCAGGTACTTTAACCATGAATTTCAAAGATCAGGTGGAGCGGGATTTGACCGCCGTATTCCACAACAGCCGGGAACACGCCGACGTTGTGGAATTCTGGATTGACGGAATCCGCTACAAAGGCCCGGTCATCATCGACGACGGCGGGGCGCAGGACCGGAAGAAACCGTCCACGGACCACGTGGACGGTTTGATTCTTGTCGATCTTGTCATGTATGTTCCGCTGTCCCTGTTGAAAACCATCCCGCAAAAGGACCTGAACGTGGAAATCGGGGATTGCCTGTACCGAATCACAAAGGTTCACCCGGAAGCCGGGGAAATCGTGCTTTACATGGAGGCGTTGACCGAATGATTCAGATTACAGCCGACCAGATCGAGCGGGTGAACCTGATTCTTTCCGGCGTTCCAAAAGGTGCGGAAAAGGCAATGGCAAGCGTCATCCGCCGGGCCAACAACACCGTGAGATCAGAAGCCCTAAAGGGCATCACGAGCGTTTACGCAATCACCCGGCAGAATGTCCGGGCAGATACCACAATCAAAGTGAGGACGCAGAAAGTGGACGGCGGGGTTGTGGGAATGGTATCGTTTGCCGGGTACAAAATCCCCCTTTACCGCTTCAATGTCTCCCCGACCCTCCCTGTCCAGCGCGCGACCGTTTCGGCGGCGGTGCTGGCGGAGAGCGGGCGAACCCCGTTTGCACACGCATTTATCGCAAAAATGAAAAGCGGTCATACGGGCATGTTCGAGCGGGACGGGACAGGCAGACTTCCGATCACCGAGTTCATGGGGCCGTCCGCCGCACAGATGGCGGCGAACAGTGTAGTTGTGGAGCAGGTGGAGGAAAAGGCGCAGGAAGTCATAAACAAGCGGATTGAACATGAAATCACCCGGATTCTGAACGGTTACGGAGGATAAGCCATGACACCTTTAGACCTTTTGGACGTGCTGGAAGAGTTCGTGCGGCGCGAAACAAAGGACATGCTTTTACCTGTCCGCGTAGACCGCCGGAGCGGAGAGCCGAAAGAGCGGCCCGCGGAAATTTACAAAATGCGGTTGCCGACCAAAAAGGCGCAGACCGAGCGCGTCCCCTATCTGCTGTTGCAGTACATCAAAAGCACAGACACACAGGAGCCGGGACAGGAACCGGAAAGTGTTTGTACGGTACGCATCGTCGCCGCGACGTATTCGGAGGACGAAAGCGAGGGCGCAACATGCGTCCTGAACCTGCTGACCCGAATCCGGGTTGCCCTGTTGAAAGACGGCGTGATTGGAGAGCGGTACATGCTGAAACCGCCCCTTGAAATGATTGTGTACCCGGATGGAACGACAGCCCCCTACTATTTGGGGGAAATGATGACGGAATGGGAAATGCCAGTTGTAGAAAGTGAGGTTCAAAAAGTATGGCAATGAACTATAAACCCAGCATGACGAAAGCGGAATTGCTGGAAATCGCCACCGCAAACGGCGTGCAGGCCGATGACAGTATGACAAAAACGGCGATTCTTGCCGCGCTGGACGGCGCAAACAGCCGCGCGCCCGACGGGGCGGAACTGAACACCAGCCCGGAGGAAACCGCCGCAGACGGCCAACAGGCCGCACAGAGCGGCGCAGGACAGGCCGGGGACAGAGAGGGGACCGAGGACACCGCCGGGCAGGAAACGCCCGCAGAGGACGCGCAGGAAGCCCCGGAGGGGTACAACCTGTTCGTCTATGCCGGGCCGTCCCTCCCACGCGGGAGACTGAAAGAAAATGCCGTGTTCAACGGGACGTTCGAGGACGTGAAAGCGTACCTTGCGGACGTGATCGCGGACTATCCCCTTGTAGCGCGGATGATCGTCCCTGTTGAGCGGCTTTCCGCGTTTCACGTCAAGGTGAAAACGCCCGGAAACCTTGCACACAAGTATTACAACGACATTGTTTCGACAATGCGGGGAAACAAGGAGGTATAACAAATGGCAGAGTATTTCCACGGGGTTTCGACGCGGCAGGTTGACACGTCGGTTTCGACCCCTGTTACGGCAGATTCCGGGATTGCGTTCGTCGTAGGCGCGGCCCCGGCGCACACCGTCGGCGGAAGCGTGAACGACCCGATCATGTGCCAGAGTTACGCGGAGGCCGTGGCCGCTATGGGGTACAGCGATAACTGGGGAAACTATCCGATTTGCGAAGCGATCTACGCACAGTTCAAGCTGTACGGCGTATCGCCCGTCGTATTCGTGAACATTCTGGACCCCGCAAAGCACAAGAAGAGCGTTTCGGAGCAGAATTACGCTGTCACGGACGGAAAGGTTCTTTTGCCGCTGGAAGCCCTGAAAGACACGGTGAAAGTCACCGACTATACCGCAGGCGAGGATTTCGACCTGTTCTACGAGGGCGAAAATCTGATTCTTGAAGTGATCGAGGGCGGGAGCATCCCAGAGCGGACGGGAGAACTGACCATTGCGTTTGACGCGGTGGACCCCTCCAAAATCGCGGAGAAAGATATTATCGGCGGTTTTGAGGTAAGCACAAAGAAATATTCCGGGCTGGAACTGATTGACAAGGTTTTCCCGAAATATGGAATTGTGTGCGACATGATTCTTGCGCCGGGATGGTCCCATAAGTCAACTGTCGCGGCGGCAATGCGGGCAAAGGCGGAAACCATCAACGGCGTTTTCCACGGCGCAAAGGCCCTGATCGACATTGACACAACAGAAGTCACGCATTATGCAGACGCGCCCGCGTGGAAGAAAACGCAGAACATCAACGACAAGGCGGAAATCCTTTGCTGGCCCCTGTTCGGGCTGGGCGATTACGTGTTTCACGCGTCGGTCCACACCGCGGCACGGATGACGGCGACCGATTCGGACAACGGCGGTTGCCCGGCGGAAAGTCCCTCCAACAAGTCTTTGCAGATCGACCGGGCGTGCCTTGCCGACGGGACCACCGTTCTTCTCGACCTGAATCAAGCAAACTATCTGAACAGCAACGGCATTGTAACCGCGCTGAATTTCATCGGCGGGTATGTCCTTTTGGGCAATGAAACCGCCTGCTTCCCCGCCGATACGGACGTGAAGAACTACTTCATTCCCGTGTCGCGCATGTTCGGATGGGTTGCGAATTCGCTTGTCCTGTCCTATTGGAGCAAGCTGGACAAGAAGATGACGCGCCGCCTGATCGACAGCATCGTGAATTCCGTCAATATCTGGCTGAACGGCCTTGTCAACGAGGAAAAACTGCTGGGCGGGCGCGTGGAATTTCTGGAAGAGGAAAACAGCGAAACCGCGCTTATGGCTGGCAAGGCAGTTTTCCACATCTACATGACCCCGCCCAGCCCGATGAAAGAATGCGAATTCGTATTGGAGTACGACGCGGACTATGTTTCGTCGGCTTTGGCGGCATAAGGAGGGAAAGACAACATGAAAGTTGACAACGGCACAACCAACTTTGCCGTGTATGAGGACGCGACGGAGTTTTACGGAATGGCGGAAGCTACGCTTCCTGAAATCTCGCAGATCACGGAGGAAGTCAAGGGCGCGGGAATCGCGGGCGCGTTCAACGGCGCGTTCGTCGGGCATATCGAGGCAATGACGCTGACCCTGAATTTCCGTTCTGTGACCGCCGACGCAATCAAACTGGCAGAGCCGCGCAACCACCAGCTTGACTTGCGCGCGGCACAACAGTATTGGGACAACAGCGCGGGCAAGTTCATTCAACAGGCGGTAAAACACGTGCTGATGGTAACGCCGACGAAGTTCGCGCCCGGAAAGCTGGCCCCCGCCGCCTCCGCGGAAGCGTCCGGGGAGTATGCGGCAACCTATTTCGCAACATACATCGACGGGAAAAAGGTCCTCGAAATTGATATTATCAATTTCATTTACTACATCAACGGAACCGACTATCTGGCCGACGTTAGAAAGGCACTTGGCAAGGCATAAGCCCGGCGGGGTCCTCCCCGCTGGGCTTTCCTTTGCCCTTTTTCTGTATTTGAACCTATGAAAATCTGAATGGAGGAATTGACCATGAACGACACCGAGAAAAAAACCACCACAGAGGGCGCAGAGCGGCCCGCAGGCGCGGCGGAAGCCGTCACCCATGGACCAGCACAGGAAGCCGCAGAGAAGCCCGCAGAGGGCAACACGGGCGTTTATACGCACGTGTTCAAGAAGCCTTTCGAGTATGAGGGAAAGACCTACACCGAACTGACGTTCAATTTCGAGCGGCTTTCCGGGCGCGACATGGTTTCCATTGAAACCGAAATGCAGATGAACAACGAATACGCCCTTGCACCGGAAATTTCCCGGAGTTTTCAAGGGAAGATGGCGGCAAAGGCCGCGGGCATCGGAAGCGACGTGCTGGAAGCAATGCCCCTGAAAGATTTCAACAAGATCACCAACGCGGCCAGAAGTTTTTTAATCGACACGGGCTTTTAAGAAGCCCGGCCCGCTGGTGGCGGCGGGAATGCTTCAAACTGGCACAGGCAACCTTTACGCCCGTTCCATTCTGGCTTGACATGACCGTGACGGAGATCACGGCATGGATTGAGGACATCAACGCCGCCACAGCAGAGCAGAAGAACCAGAAAGCGAGGTGAAGAATTTGGCAGGAAGAAAGGAATATGAACTTCTCTTCAAACTGACCGCCGCATTGGGCGGAAACTTCAATGCGGCATTCAGTAGCGCGCTGAATACCACGCGGCAAATGCAAAACAGCCTGCAAAAGCTAAATTCTATCACCGGAAAGATCGACGCTTACAAAAAGCAGGAAGCCGCCCTTGAATCGAACCGTCAAAAGCTGGAACGGCTGACCGCAGAGCATGAACGACTGCAACGGGAAATCAGCGAAACCGGAGAGCCAACGGAAGAACTGCGGGCAAAGATGGCGCAGAACGAACGGCAGATCGCGGCGACCACATCGAGAATCGAGCAACAGGAAGCGCGGCTGAACGAATTGGGCGGAGAACTGTCCGACGCAGGGGTGAACACCTCCCGTCTGACCGAGGAAAACGAACGATTATCCAAAAGTTACGAGCGGGTCAAAAAAAGTCAAGAGGAATTGGCAAAAGTAAACGCCGCGTTGGAACAGAACAACGCGGCGATTTCAAAGACCAAAACGCAACTTGCGGGGACCGTCGGAACCCTTGCGGCACTTGGAACGGCAATTTACGCCGGGCCAGTGAGAAAGGCCGCGGAGTTTGAAGCGCAGATGTCCACCGTAGAAGCCATTTCCGGCGCGACCGCGGATGAAATGAAGCGTTTGTCGGATGAAGCAAAGAGAATGGGCGCGACGACGCAGTTTACCGCCGTTGAAGCGGGAAAAGCCCTCGAATACATGGCAATGGCCGGATGGAAAACAGACCAGATGTTGGGCGGCTTGCCGGGCATTATGAACCTTGCGGCGGCATCCGGCGAGGACTTGGGGCAGGTTTCTGACATTGTGACGGACGCGCTGACCGCGTTTAACATGACGGCAGATCAGGCGGGCCGCTTTGCGGACGTGCTGGCGCAAGCGTCGAGCAATTCAAATACCAACGTGGCAATGATGGGCGCGACTTTCCAAAAAGTGGCCCCCGTCGCGGGCGCGCTGGGATATTCCGTTGAGGACGTTTCCCTTGCAATCGGCCTGATGGCGAATGCGTCCATAAAGTCGGAAGTGGCCGGAACCTCGCTGAAAACCGCCCTTGCGAACATGGCAAAGCCGACAAAGCAGATGAAAGAGTACATGGACAAGTACGGAATCAGCCTGACGAATGCAGACGGAAGCATGAAGTCATTCCGCGAAGTGGTGGACAATCTGCGAAGCAGTCTGGGCGGGTTGTCTGAAACGGAGCAGGTGGCGGCGGCAACGGCCATTTTCGGCAAGGAATCCTTTGCGGGTATGCTGGCGATCGTCAATGCAAGCGAGGCAGATTTTCAAAAATTGTCCGATTCGGTCAACAATTCCGCAGGCGCGGCGGAGCGAATGGCGCAAATCAAACTGGACAACTTTCAAGGAAAAGTAACGCTGTTGCAATCCGCAGTTGAGGGTCTACAAATTGCGCTGGGCGACGCGCTGTTACCGACGTTTACCGAGGGCGCGGAAAAGGCCGCGGAGCTGATCTCCAAACTGACCGAGTTTATCAATGCAAACCCGGAGTTGGTACGGACGATCACAAAGGTTGTCACCGGACTTCTGGCGTTCAAGGCGGCGGGGCTGGTGGCAAAGCTGGCATTTCTTGACCTGAAAGGCGGGGTACTGACCATTCAAAAGGTCATGGCCCTGTTCAAAGGCAAATTCGCCCTTGCGGGCGTGGAAGCCGTGGGCTTTGCGTCTAAAGTCAAGGGCGTTGCAAAAAGCGTCACAGGGTATTTCGGCGGAATCGGAAGCGCGGCGGGCGGCGTAGGCCGCGCGTTCGGGCAGATGTTCGCCGGAACGAAAATCGGAAACCTGTTTTCCGGTATCGGCGGAGCCGTGGGCGGCGTGTTTACCCGCATATTTTCCGGCGTGGGCGGCGTTGCTACGCGGGCGTTTACCGGAGTAGCGGGAACCATTACCGGAATATTGGGGCGGGCCGGGGCCGCAGTTGCGGCGGGTCCGCTTGGAAAGATTGGAAGCGTGGTTGCAAAGGGGTTCGGGAAGCTGTCAACCCTGTTCGGCCCGCTTCAAAAGCTGGGCGGCGCAATCTTGGGGCCGTTCAGCGGCATTCTTGGGAAAGTGCTTCCCGTCGTGGGTGTGATCACCCTGATTATTTCGGCGGTGCAAATCCTGCGGGACAATCTGGACAAGGTGCGAGAGGTTATCCGAAACGTGTTCGGGGACGCGGGTGTTGAAGTGTTCGACAAAATCGTGTCCGCAATCTCGAATATCGGAAGCACAATCCAGAGCATCTTCACAGACGGGAACTTGGGCGGAGCGCGGGACTTCCTGATCAACCTGTTCGGAGAGGAAGCGACGGGCGTTATCGACGGTGCGATCACGGTTTTGCAAACTGTGTGGAATATACTTTCCGGCTTTATCGAGTTCGTGAATACCTACGTCCGCCCGATTGTGGAACAGATTTTTACATTCATCGTTCAAACGGTGCTTCCGCAGATCGCGCAGGCGTTCGCGGATTGGGCGCCGACAATCGCTTCCATCCTGCAAGGGCTGGCAACCGTCGTTTCGACGATCGCAACGGCCATTATGTCCGTGATTCAGTTTCTTATGCCGACGATTCAAAATATTATCAGCGTTGCGCTGACGACCATTCAAGGGGTTGTGTCCGGCGCGCTGACGGCGATTAAAGGCATTGTGGACGTGTTCGCGGGCATCTTCACGGGGGATTGGTCCCGCGTGTGGGAGGGCGTGAAAGGGATATTCAGCGGCGTTTGGAATTCCCTGAAAAGCATTGCAAGCGGCGTTCTGAACGGAATTATCGGCCTGATCAACGGCGTGATTTCCGGGCTGAACAAACTGAAAATTCCTGATTGGGTCCCCGGCATCGGCGGAAAGGGCATCAACATTCCGTTGATTCCGACTTTTGCAAAAGGCACGAAAAACACGCCTGACACGTTCATAGCGGGTGAAGCGGGCGCGGAACTTGTCACGAATGCAAGGAACCGGACCGTTTTCAATGCGGCGGAAACCGGGGCGATCTTCCGCAATCTCGCAAACACCGTCAACACCATTCGGGCGGGGGTTGGCGTTCCGGCCCTGCAACTGGCTTATGCAGGCGCGGAGGCCCCCAGCGTGTCGGCACCGTCTATCGCGTCCGGCGCGCGGCAAGCGTCGATCGTCATTCACAGCGCGCCCGTTTTCCATGTTGGGAGCGAGGCGCAGGCGGAGGACATCGAAGAACTGCTACGCAGGCACGACGAAGAACTGCTGGACGAAATCGAAGAGCGGAAGCGGCAACAGGAGGACGACGAAAGGCGGCGGAACTATGACTAAATACACCACCATAGCCGGGGACATGTGGGACGCAATCGCCTATAAAACGCTGGGCGACGAAGCGTACACGGACAGGATTATGAAGCTGAACCCGGAATACCGCCGCCTTTTCGTGTTCCCCGCGGGAATCGTGCTGACCATCCCGGAGCCTGAATCACAGGTTGCGGCGGGGTTGCCGCCGTGGAAAAGGGGGACGGCATGAACGCGAGAAGAGCGGTTATCCGCCTGACCTTTTCGGGGGTGGATATTTCGGCGGACATCAACAAGCATCTTCTTTCGCTGACCTACACGGACAACGAAGAGGACAAGACGGACGACCTGCAACTATCCCTTGACGACAAGGAGGGCGTATGGCTGGGAAGCTGGCTGAATACGCCCTCCGCGTCAAAGGGGGCGGAAATCTCCGCCGTGATTGTGCAAAAGAATTGGGAATCGGACGGGAAAGACCGGGTTCTTGACTGCGGCGTGTTCGCCGTGGACACAGTGGACGGGAGCGGACCGCCCGCGAAAGCGACCATCAAGGCCGGGTCTATCCCCTACGCCTCCACCATTCGGACACAGAAAAAGACGAAAGCGTGGGAGAAATACACGCTTTCCGGCATTGCAAAGGAGATTGCGGGGGCGAACGGGTTTACCTGTATGTTTGAATCTGCGTCCGACCCATTTTATCAGCGGAAAGAGCAAATGCAGGAATCCGACATCACCTTTTTACAGCGGCTTTGCAAAGCGGCTGGAATCTCCCTGAAAGTCACGGCAAAAATCATCGTCCTGTTTGACGCGGCGGCGTATGAGCAGAAAGACGCGGTGCGGACCATCCAGCGGGGAAAAGCAGACGTGGGAAGCTATTCTTTTTCCACGAGCCTGCACGACACCGCGTACAGCAAATGCCACGTGTCCTACACAGACCCGGCCACGGGGACGACGATCGAATATACCTACACCCCGCGGGACGCGGACAAGAGCGGCCAAACGCTGGAAATCAACGAAAAGGTATCAAACCGTGAAGAGGCCCGGCAACTGGCAATGAAGCGGTTACGGGAAAAGAACAAAGGAGAATTCAAGGCATCGTTCAAGCTGGCCGGGGACGCGCGCCTTGTGGCGGGCGTAACGGTTCAGGTGGCCGGGTATGGGGCGTTCGACGGAAAGTACATCATCGAAACGGCGACACATTCCATATCCCGAAGCGGGTATAAAACCGATCTGACTTTGCGCCGCGTGCTGGAGGGCTACTAAATGAGCGAATTATCCGTTTTGAAAAATATGGTCCGAACGGGCATCGTCTCTTCTGTCAACGCAGGGAACCGAACGGCCCGCGTGACCTTTTCGGACAAGGGAGAAAGCCCGATTGTTTCGGGAGAACTGAAAGTTCTGAAAAACGCGCCATTCATCCCGGCGCAGAACGCGCCGCAACGGACGGAAACCGAGAGCGGCGGAAGCGGCGACGCGGCCTTTGCGGGCCACAGCCACGCCGTCAAGATCAGCCCGTGGCTACCGTCGCCGGGGGATTACGTGCTTTGCATCTACCTCCCGACAGAGGACGGGGACGGGTTCGTGATTGGGGGGATTTGACGATGGCGGAAATCGGAAGCTGGGGGACGTTCACCTTTTACGTTTCCCGGTCATCCATCAAGACGTTTGACGATCTGAAATGGGAAAGTTCGGTGAAGTACGCCACGCACGAGCGGCATTTGAAAGAGCCGCTTTTGGAGTTCACCGGGCAGGACGTGGAAAGCATGTCTTTCACCATGTTCTTTTCCGTCTTTTTGGGCGTGAACCCCATTGCGGAGGTTGCGAACCTGCTTCAAACCATGCGGCGGGGCGAGGCCCATTATCTGATCATCGGCCCGAAAGCGTATGGGACGAACAAGTGGGTCATCACCAAACTGTCAAATTCCCTGCAACGATACGACCGGGGCGGGAACCTGCTGGCCGCGTCGGTCAATGTAACCATGCAATCATATTCGAGCAGATAGGAGGGCGGACGATGGCTTACACCGTAAAGGCATACGCCCTTGAAAAAATCAACCTCGCGCCGGAGGACACCACGGAAGAGGTATTGCAGAACGTGGCGGTCATCCTTTCCACACCGAAATTTTCCGTTCCGTTAGAGCGGGGCTTGGGGCTGGCGCAACGGTTTCTTGATAAACCGATTCCGGCGGCGCAGTCAATCTTGATTTCAGAGGTACTCGAAGCGATCGAGGAATTCGAGCCGCGGGCAGAGGTGGAAAACGTGACCTTTGAGTTGGGGGACAGGCCGGGGACCCTGATTCCCATTGTGGAGGTGAAGATCATTGACGGCGACGAATAGGAGTTACCCGGATATTTCCTTTGTGGAAACCGACACGGAAGCAATCGTGAACGCGTTGATTCAGTCATACGAGAAGTTCACCGGGCGCACGCTGTACCCGGCGGACCCGGCGCGGCTTTTCATTTTGTGGGTGGCGGACATCATCGTTCAAGAGCGGGTGAACATCGACTTTTCGGCAAAACAGAACGTGCCGCGATACGCGGAGGGGGAATATCTGGATTCCCTCGCGGAACTGTTCAAGGACACGTACCGATTGGAGCCGGAAAAGGCGAAAACAACCTTGCGCTATACGCTGTCCATCAAACTTGACACCGCGACCGTCATCCCGGCAGGGACCCGTGCAACACCGGACGGCGACGTTGTGTTTGCCACGCTTCAAGACCTGACCATTCCGGCGGGCCAGTTGTCCGGCGACGTGGCGGCGGAATGCACGCAGGCGGGAGAAATCGGGAACGGCTTTGTTCCGGGGCAAATCAAACAGGCGGTTGACGTGTTCCCCTACTTTCAAAGCGTGTCGAACACAACGGAAAGCGCGGGCGGCGCAGATGAAGAGAGCGACGCGGCATTTTATGAACGGCTACGGGAGAGCGTGGAAACATACTCCACAGCGGGGCCGATGGGCGGATATGAGTATTTCGCAAAATCCGCGTCGGCCCTGATCGCGGACGTAAAAGCCACGTCGCCGGAGCCGGGAGAAGTGGACGTGCGGGTTCTGCTGGCAGGCGGAGAACTGCCAGAGGAAGAAATCTTGAAAGAGGTTTCGGAAATCCTGAACGCGGACACGGTGCGCCCGCTGACTGACCATGTGACCGTCAAGGCCCCGGAAACCGTGGCATACAACATCGACGTGACCTACTACACACAGGAGGGCGGCGCAATCAGCGACGACGTGATTTCGGAGAACGTAAACGCGGCGGTGGGCGCGTTCAAGAAATGGCAGGCGGAGAAGATGGGGCGGGACGTGAACCCGTCCTATTTGATTCAACTGCTTATGCAAGCCGGGGTAAAGCGGGTGGAGGTCCGCGCCCCGGCTTTTGCGACGGTGAAAGACAATCAGGTTGCGAAAATCGGAACGACCACCGTTACGAACGGGGGTGCGGAAAGTGAATGACAACGAACTGCATTCGGCAGATTATACACGGTCCCTCCCCCCTCCCCTGAAAAACGACCCGACCATGACGGCCCTTGCGCGGGTCATTGCGGAGCAGTTGCAAGGGACCGTCCGGCAGATCGGGAAGAACATCATATACGCCCGGATTGACGAACTGGACGAACAGACGCTTGACGTGCTGGCCTATGACCTGCATGTGGATTGGTACGACTATTCCTATCCGATCGAAGTCAAGCGGCAGACCATCCGGGACAGCGTGCGCGTTCACCGGAGGTTGGGGACGAAATACGCCGTCGAAACCGCGCTGGGGGCGGTATTCCCCGGAACGCGGGTGCAAGAGTGGTTCGAGTACGGCGGAGAACCGTACATGTTCAAAGTCATCATCGGCGCGACGGAATCGGGGGTATCGGCGGACCGGCAAGCGGCGGTTTTGGAGCGGGTGCGCTTTTATAAAAACCTCCGGTCCCATTTGGAAGCAATCAGTTATCAGATTGAGAAAAAAGCGGCAGTATTCACGGCGGCGGTCCATTCCGTCGGCGTGCGGCTGGAAGTTTACCCCTATCTTGCGGAGGACATCGAGGAAACGGCGCGCATCAAGGCCGGGGCGGGCCACACCGTCGGCGTGCGCGTGGACATTTACCCGCATGTTTACCGGAAGATGGGGGCAGATTGGCGCGCGTTATGCGCCGCCTATATTCAGCAAACCGGGAAACTTGAAATCTTCCCGCAGAACAGAACGGAGGCGTAACAATGGCAGAAATCGAAAACAAATACGGAAGTATTGTGACCGACGTAGGCGTTCAGCTTATCACGGAAGCAGTCATGGAGGGGCAGAAAGTCAATATTACAACCCTCGCCGTGGGCGACGGCGGCGGAAGCTACTACAAGCCGAATTCCACCATGACCGCCCTAAAGGGCGAGAAATGGCGCGGAAAGGTAAACCGCGTGGAGGTCAACGAGAAATCCCCGAACATGATTGACGTGGTGGCGGTGGTCCCCTCCGACGTGGGCGGCTGGACTATCCGGGAAATGGGCGTGTTCGACGACGCGGAAGAGCCGAACATGATCGCCGTTTGCAATACGCCGGACACGGAAAAGGTCATTATCACCAGCGGAGCCGCCGGGGAAATTGAACTGACTATGCACATCGAAATTTCCAACACGGGCGCGATCTCTTTCGTCATTGACCCGAACGTGGTAACGGCCACGAAAAAGGACCTTGCAGACCACAACACGTCGCAGACGGCGCACGCCGCGGAGTTTGAGAAAAAGGCAGATGTTACCGCCCTGAACGACCACGCGAACAACAGCGACATTCACGTGAACCCCACGACGATGGGGAACTATGACACGGCCATTGCCGGACTGATCGACCACACGGAGGACACAGAAGTTCACGTTCAGCCGGGCGAGCGGGCCGCGTGGGACGCAGGCGCGGAGGCCGCAGAGCAGGCGGAGGCGGACGCGGCGGAAGCCCTGTCCGCTATTGCGGGGCTGGAAAGCCGCGTTTCCCGCGTGGAAGATGGACTGTTCAACAACATCACCGGAAACCCGTTTCTTGTGCAATTTGATTCCCTCGACGGGGTGGTTATGACAAAAGGCATTTGGAACGCGGCCAGAAACAGAATCGAATGTTGAGGGAATACGCCTGCACGCGGCGGGAACTGTCCTGCATCATTGGGAATCTGTTTACGGAGCTGGACCCGCCTTGCGCCGCGTGCGATTCCGACGCTGACGAACTGACGATCAGCGGGCGAACCTATACCGGGGCACAGGCGGTTCTAACTGTCACGGAATGGGGATTCCGGTTCGACGGGGACCCGTCGGAGATTGAAGAAATCCGGGGAAAGAGGTGCTTGCGGCGTGGCGGATGAAAAGGAATTTATCATCATCACGAAAGCGAAAGATTTAGCCTTTCACACCTACGACATGACCACCGCCCGCCGCTTTCCAAAGCGGCACGGGAAACTTGCCGTAGACCTGATGGAATTTGCGCGGGAAATCGTGATTCATATTCAGGACGCGAACGAACTTGACGTTCAGGACGCGGGAGAGTTCCGGGAACGGCGGTACGAACAGAAACAGGCCCTTTCACGTTGTAAAGACATGCTGTTTTTGATCGAACTGGCCGAACGAAAGAACCTGATTTCAACGGCGCAATGCGCGGCGTGGACAAAGTACGCCGTGGAAGTAAAACGGATGACGGCCAGTTGGAGAAAAAAAGGACCTCGAACGGTTCACGGAATCCAGACAACGGGGAAGCGCGCCGCGGCGGTGATCGCCGGGGCGTTTTTCTTGGGGTGCGGCTTGTAGCGTCGAATTCGTACAACGTCCGCAACGTCAATTCCTCCGGCGCGATGAACTGGAACAACGCGTACAACGGCAACAGGGGCGTTCGCCCGCTTTGGTGGAATACCGCGAATGAGTAAGCCAACGGCTGAAAAACAGAGGACCACTATCAAAGGAAGCCGCATCCCTCCGCCGCGGTGACAGCGCGACGGTAAACACAAGATTGGTGAAGCAAGGCCCACGGGAACCAGCTTCCGCCCCGGCGCGGGCGCGCGGCGGGGTCCGATGATGAAGCATTGCGACGGCGGGCGCAGGCCGCTTACCGTCCCCGCAAGGCGGATTCTATACACGGCAAGGAGTTATTTTTTATTATTATGCAACAAACAGAATTCGAGCGGGTCCACGATTTCGGGAACCTGTACGCAGGGTTTCTAAAAGCCCGCCGGGGCAAACGGGGAAAAGAAAGCGTTGCGAAGTTTGAAGCAAACCTGCTGGAAGCCCTTTGCCTGCTTTCGGAAATGCTGAAGAACAAAACCTATCGCCCGTCGGAATATTTCGTATTTCGGGTTTACGAACCGAAAGAACGCATTGTTATGACCAACGCGTTCAAAGACAAGGTGGTTCAGCATTCCTTATGTGACAATGTGTTAGAACCAGCGTTTTCCCGTACCTTTATCCGCGACAACTACGCGTCGCAGGCCGGGCGCGGGACGCATGACGGGCTGTATCGACTGGAAGTGTTTATGCGGTCCTATTATTTCGAGCGGAAAGCGCGGGAAGAACAACGGTGCCGGGAGGAGGGGTTGCCGCGGCCCGACCCGCGCGCCGCCCATTATGCGGACGGCTGGGTTCTGAAATGCGACATATCAAAATATTTCTACTCAATTCCGCATGAACCATTGAAAGCAATGGTGCGCCGCTTCATCCGGGACCCGGACGTTCTATGGCTTGTCGACATGATCATTGACAGCACGGACGACCCCGGAATTCCGATCGGCAACCAGACTTCACAATGGTTCGCGGTCATGTACCTTTCGGGGCTTGACCACTTCATAAAAGAGAAATTGGGAATCCGCTATTATGGGCGGTATATGGACGACTTTTACTTGATTCACGAGGACAAGGCGTATTTGCAGTATTGCCGCCGGGAGATTGAAAAGTACGTGGCCGGGCTGGGACTGAAACTGAACAACAAGACAAATATTTTCCCGTTGCGGAACGGAATTGATTTCCTTGGATTCCGAACCTATATGACTGACACGGGGAAGATCGTGCGAAAGGTAAGGAGGAACAGCAAATGTAACGAGCAACGGAAATTGAAGAAACAGCGGGGCTTGCTGAACAAGGGGAAAATTACCCTTGCGGCAATCGAACAGTCATACGGAAGTTGGCGGAGCCATGCGGCAAAGGGCAACTGTCACCACCTTATCCGGGAAACGGACCGCCTGTTCAAAAAATTATTCAAGGAGAGTGTTAAACAATGGCAAAAAGTTTAAGTTCCCTTGTCGTTGGCGCGCTGGTCAAGGACACGGGGACGCTTTACAACGGGAAACCGATTATTTGGAAAATCGCGGACAAGAACCACGCCGGGTTTCCGGCGAATTCCGTCACGCTGATCACGGAGCGCATTATCTCGCTGAAATGCTTTGACGCTATGGAGCCGAGCAACAACGACGGAAACCGCCGTTCCTACGGAAACAACCGCTGGATTTGGTCAAATATCCGTCGATGGCTGAACAGTCAAGCGGGGGCGGGCGCGTGGTACGCGGCCCAGCACGGGCAGGACGCGCCGCCGAACAACTCGAATGTGTGGAACAACTACAACGAGTACGAGGCAGAAGCGGGCTTTCTGGCGGGATTCTCCGCGAATTTCATTGCCGCCCTGCTGACCACGAACCGGACCGTCGGAAAAGCGCAGGTGGACGGCGGCGGAACAGAAACATGCACCGACAAGATTTTCTTTGCCACGTCAACGGAAGTTGGATTGTCGGGCGACGTGGTGGCCGGAAGCAAACTTGCGCTATTTACGGATGACAATTCCCGCAAGGCGAAGCCAACGGCGGAATGCGTATCGAAAAGCGAATACCAGACAAGCGGTTTTAACGTCAATGAGCCGTGGTACTGGTGGCTTGCGGACGCTTATGCGTCGTATTCGTACAACGTCCGCTACGTCTATTCCTCCGGCGCGATGGGCTGGAACTACGCGTACAACGGCAACTGGGGCGTTCGCCCGCTTTGTAATCTAAAATCTGAAATCTTGGTATCTGACAGCCCGGATTCGGACGGCGCATACACGATTATTTGGAACCGCGCCCCGTCGGTCCCGGATTCCATCGACGTTCCGAGCGACGTTCGGGGCGGCGAAAAACTGACCGTGACGTGGGGGACCTCCACCGACCCGGACAACAACCTTTCGGGGTACATCCTCGAACGGCAGTACAACGGCGGCGGCTGGGCGCAGGTCTACAAGGGAATCAACCGGACGTACACCGACCAGATCACAAAGGGCTGGGAGAATGTGGCGTACCGGGTCAAGGCATACGACAGCGCGGGCGCAGAATCGGCGTACAAAACCAGCGCGACACGGACAGTCATCAACAACACGCCGCCCACGATCAGCGGGACAGATACGGACCTTGGGGCAAAGACCGGAGCGTTCGACCAGAAATACACCGTCACCGACCCGGACAGCGGCCAGACGATCACCGTCGTTGAGAAGATCGACGGAACGCAAAAGCGGTCCTACGCCGCGACCAGCGGGCAGGAATACACGTTCAGCGTCACCGCGGATGAATGGCGGAAGCTGTTGAACGGGTCCCACGCGCTGACGGTGACGGCGACGGACAATTACGGCGGAGCCGCGACGCGGACTTACACATTCAGCAAGAACGAAACTGAAATCGAACTGACCCTTGCAACGCCTCTTGAAGCCGACGACATGGTGACAAAGGCGATTATGTCCATCACCCGGCAGATTCCGGCGGGTGCAGAATTCACCGTGGAGGCGTGCAACAACGGCCACGACGATTCCCCCGCGTGGGAGGACGTGACGCAGGCCGTCACCAGCGGGAGCAAGTTTTTCCTTTCCAACGACAGCAAGACGGCGGAGGAATGGGGATTCAATTTCCGAATCAAGGTGAAGCGGAACAGCGCAAGCGGGGATTGCTTCATTTCTTCCGTGGGAGGTAATTTTGAATGAGCGTACAGCACAAGGCGACCAGCATCAAGAACAAGCCGAAATCGGTTGAAGAACTGACCCGCGAAAACGAGCAGTTGCGGGAGAAAAACGAGAGCCTTTCGGGGCAGGTCACAGACCTGCAACTTGCCCTTTGCGACGTTTACGAAATGATCGAAGCGACCGTGTACGGCGCAGAGTAAAGGAGGGGTGAACATGGAACGGGTCTATGCCGATCTGATTCAAAAGGGGCTGAAAACGATTGATGATGTCCCGGAGCGGTTGCGCGACAAGGTGCGCGAACTGCTGAAAACGGCTGAAAGCGGGGGCGGCAATGAGTAACGCGCTGTTCCTGCTTTTTGCATACATCTTTTGCCGAAAGGAGGTGGAAACGATGGCTGTTGTTTATGCAACCCTGATCGTCAAGGGCAAAAAGACCTTGGAGCAGGTCCCCGCGCGGCTGAAAGCTGAGGTGGAAGATCTGCTGACCGCCCTTGAAATCACCCTTTAAGGGAGGCGGAAAGGCCCCCGGCGCGCAATCCGCGCCGGGGGCGATCTTCTACACGGAGGGAAACAGACGTGACATTGAACGACTTATTTTCCGGGGGTGGTGCCGTCGGCGTTCTGCTTGTCGCTTTGACCCTGATCGAGATTGCCCCCATTAAGATCAACCCGTGGTCAAAAATCGGAAAGGCAATCGGGAAGTGCGTCAACGGCGACGTGATCGAAAAGCTGGACGAAACCAGAAAAACCCTTGATGACCATATCAGGACAGACGACGCGCGAAACGCAGATATGCACCGGGCCGCAATCCTGCGGTTCAACAACGAACTGTTGCGGGATATTCCGCACACGCGGGAAGAGTTCATCGAAGCATTGAGCGAGATTGACAGTTACGAACGATACTGCGAGGAACACCCGGACTACAAGAACAACCGGGCGACGCGCGCCGTCGCAAACATCAAACGCGTGTATGATGACAGGTTGGTCAAACACGACTTTTTGTGAAAGGCGGCGCGGAATATGCAATACCTGATCAGCATTGCCGCGGGGCTGGCGGGCGGGATTGCCGCCGTTCTGCTGTTCGGCAGACGGCGGAGCCGCCGCCGGACAGACAGCAAGAACGACCGCCGGAAGATCGAGTTTTCAAAGCTGGTTCTTTCGGCGGTCCTTTTGACCTATTTTGCGGGGTTTGTCATCGGCGCGCGGGCCGTGGCCTTTGACCCGTCGCAACTTGGCGTTTTCCTCGCCTATGTGGGAACCCCGGCGGCAACGGCAATCGGCTTTTACAGTTGGAAAGCAAAGGCGGAAAACGTGGTGAAGATCAAGCAGGCAAACCAGACGGCGACGGAGGGAATGCCCGTAGACCTGAACAACATTCAGCCATAGCGGAGGAACACAAATGACACAGGAACAGAAAGCATTTATTGAGCGGGTGGGCGCGCTGGCCGCGGCGGATATGAAGAAAAGCGGCGTGCTTGCCTCGCTGACAATCGCGCAGGCGATTTTGGAAAGCGGATGGGGAAAATCCGGCCTGACCGTCAAGGCAAACGCCCTGTTCGGCATCAAGGCGGGGACAAGCTGGAAAGGCCGGGTTTACAGCACGAAAACGCAAGAGTGTTACGACGGCGTGAACTTTACCACCGTGACGGCCCTTTTCCGGGCATACGACAGTTGGGAAGAGAGCGTGGAGGACCATTCGGCGTTGCTGACGGGCGCGGCCCGGTACAAAGCCGTTGTCGGGGAGCGGGACTATAAGACCGCTTGCCGGGCGATCAAGGCGGCGGGCTACGCCACGGACCCGAACTACCCGGACAAGCTGATTCAGATTATCGAATCATACGGCCTGACGGCCTACGACGGCGCAGGACAGGCCGGAGCGGGCGGCGGGTCAAAAATATCACGGCTGGGGCGGAACGCCCCACAGACGCGAAAGGAGAGGGCAAAATGAAAGCGTCTGAATTCATCAAGAAACTGCAAGACATCGTGGACCATTACAAGACACTGTACGTCATGGGCTGTTTCGGCGCGCCCCTGACCGGGGGCAACGTGTCCCGGTACTGCCAGAACCACAGCTACAACAAGCAGGCGGCGCGCACGGCCATGATCAAGGCCGCGGCGAATCAGAACCCGCCCGTTTTCGGCTTTGACTGCGTGTGCATGATCAAGGGCGTTTTGTGGGGCTGGAACGGCGACGCGTCCAAAACCTACGGCGGCGCGTCCTATGCCTCCGGCGGTGTGCCGGACATCGGAGCCGACACCATGATTACGAAGTGTTCCGGCGTTTCCACCGATTTCAGCAAGATTGTTCCGGGGGAAGCTGTCTGGCTTTCGGGTCATATCGGCGTTTACATCGGCGGCGGAAAGGTGATTGAGTGTTCCCCGGCGTTCAAGAACTGCGTGCAGGTGACGGCGTGCCTGAACATCGGCGCAATCTCCGGCATGAACGGGCGCAGGTGGACCAAACACGGCAAATTGCCGTATATTACCTATGACACCGCAGGCGCGGCCACAGGCGGCGCAGGAACGGCGCAGAAGCCCGGCGGGACCTCCGACACCTCCGGCGCGCTGGCGTTCGCCGTGGGCGACGTGGTGCAGTTTACGGGCAACACGCACTACACCAGCGCGGCGGCGGCAAGCGGGAAAGCCTGTAAGCCCGGCCCGGCAAAAGTCACCATGATTTCAAAGGGCGCGAAACACCCGTACCACCTTATCAAGCAGGCGGGCGGCGGGTCCACGGTTTACGGCTGGGTCAACGCGGCGGACGTTCAGAGCGAGACGGACGCGGCCATTGACAAGCTGGCCGGGCTGGGGGTCATCAACTCCCCGGACTACTGGAAAAACGCCGTCGCAGGCGGAAAGGTGGCCTATCTGGATATTCTGTTCACGCAGGCCGCGGCGAAGGTTACAAAGGCCGGGCCGCGAACCGCGGACGTGAAATCGGGCGTTGGCGCGCTGGTGAAAGCCGGGGTCATCAACACCCCGGAATATTGGTTGCAGAACTACGGGAAATTGCAGAGCCTTGACCTGCTTCTTTGCGCGCTGGGCGGGGCTGTGTAAAAACGAAAGGAGAAACGAATTATGAACATCATTCAATTTCTGGCCGCGAATTGGGACAGTGTTCTTGTGGTCCTCGCGTTCCTTGTGCTGGTTGTCGTGCTTATCAAGCGCGGCGAAACAAAGGTTTTGAAGAAGATTCTTTTTAATCTTGTGACACAGGCAGAAAAGCAGTTCGGGAGTGGGACGGGCGAATTGAAGTTTGCCGCCGTCGCAGACTGGATTTATCAGAGAATTCCGGCGGTGCTGAAACTGCTGTTCACGGAAAAGGATATTGCGACTATGATTGAAGCCGTATTGGAGGAAGCGAAAAAGGCGTGGGGAACCAACGAGAATTTGAAAGAGTACGTGGAAACCCCGCCCGCCGAAACCATGCTGGCAATCGGAATTAAACAGGACGCGGAAGAGGAAGCAGACGCGCCCGCGGAAAGTGAATAGCTGTCCGATTCGGACAGAAACGAAGCCCGCCGGGGGTTATTCCCCGGCGGGCTTTTTTTGTTGGTGGTCATAGCGTTTCGGAAAGTTTAAGCGCCTTGTCTATATCTACATACCCCGCCGCGTTGCAAAGGGCTTCCGCGCTTGTGGGGGTAATCTTGATACCACGCAACCCGTCAATCGGGCGGGGCGCGATATAGGCTTTCAGGAACCGACACCACCGCCCGCCGTCCTTGTAAATCGCGTCGCGGTTCGGGTATGTGTTGCCGGAAAGAATGAAGCCGGAACCGTCGCGGTTGAACCCTTGATTCTCCCATATACTCAAAACGGATTCACGGGCCGCATCCAGCAACTTTTCTTCCGACGGCGGCGGATTCTCCACAAGGCGTTTCGCGTCTCGCGCGGCCTTTTGCGCGTCCAGCTTTGCGCGGTGTTCTGGGGTGTAGATTTTAACGATTTTCGGACGGGGACGAAGCCCGGACCCGCCGCATTCAAAACAAGTCTTGCCCGTACGCGCCCATTTTTCAAGGGAGCCGTACCCGGAACAATGCGGGCAATTATTATCGTGATAGATTTTTGTTCCGTTGCGGTCCGTCCTGACATATTCCAGTTCGTAAAACCCGTATGCGCCCATGATTCATTCCTCCTTTCTCTGTCTAAAATAGATTATTGCGGCGATAATCAGTTTCACAACGGCAACGACGATCAGGAAGATTCCGAGTTTTGCAAGCATGGTTGACAGTTCAGAAGAAAAAGTGTATTCTATGGGTGGGCGGTGAACCCGCCCATAGAATACGGGGTTTCGGCTTACGTGTGCTTATCAATCAGGAGTAACGCAAGCCCTACCAGAAAGTCCACGATTGCGGTTATTACGATGGTGCGAACATCGACCCGCGATTTCGTGGGCTTTTTCTTTTTCCTCTTCACCGCTTCACCCCCTTTCTGTTTATTATTATACTCACGTGAGTATGAAAAGTCAAGAGGAAAACGAAAAATTTTCAAAAAAGTTGCGCCGCCGTGGGAGGTTCGGCGGCGCGGGGTCAATCGGTATTTTCAATCAGGCGCATCACACGCAAGGCGAGATCACGGGCGGGCGCGCCCTCCACGCTATCAGCATAACGGACCAGCACACCCAGCAAGCGCGCCTTGTACGCGTCAACCTCCGTCGGTATCTTTACACCGTAGCGGGTTTCGTAGCAGTCGCGGCAGAGGTACGGCGCGTTTGCGGTGATCGCCCCGTTGCTTTCGTCGGTGTACTGATACGCGCGGCAACTGCAAAGGGGCTTTCCACAGGATTCACAACGCCCGGAGAACTTGCGGGAGCGGGTGCGGGCCGTCCGGGTTGTGCGGTGGGGCTTGCTGGACATCAAACCACCACACTTTCGCCCGCGACGGGAACGCAGAACGAAGCGATCTCCGCCGCCCTTGCAATATCCACGTTCATACGATCAAACATAACGGAAAGAGAGAATGCAGGGTACTTCCGGGAGTTCATGGGATAGGTGCTATAAAGCCCCACATAGTCCCCTTTGTTCGTGTTTTGGGGTGCGCCGCCGTGATCGTTGTTTATGGTTGCGGTAAACACGGCGTAATCGGCCAAAATGTCAATCAGTTGTGCGCGGGTGTAACCCTTATATAATTTCATCGAATCATCCTCCATTCGTCAAAGAGGGGGCGGCGGCTTGCGCCGCCCCTTGTTGGTTTACCCGGCCACGAACACGCCCAGCGGAGAGCCACCCGCAGACCGCCACCCGCGGCGGTGAATGTCGGAGAGGCGGACCCGTTCGGGACGGTCCGGGCGGCTGTCCCAGCGAATCAGGGCAAACACGCCGCCGCGGAAGAACCGCCCGTCGGGGACATCCTCAAAGCCGATTACCGTTCCGCCCTCCACGGGATAGCAGGCACCGCAGACGCATTCGACGCGCTGGCCGATCATTACAATTACCGTCCCGTTGTCGGCGGGCTGGGAAATGGTGATCACGTTGGAGGGGGCCGCGTCCTCCGCGGGAACGGAAACGGCGGATTCCTCCGCGGCTGGGGCCTCTTCCTCCGGCTGAACCTCACGTTCAGCGCGGAACGTGGGAGCCATAGAATAGCGGTCCGGCTGGATATATTCGCCGGAATCATCGAAGCGAATCTTGGAACGGCGGGATTCGCCCATATACTCATAAGAAACGGTTTTCGCGGTCCGCCCGGTGATCTTGATGGAGAAAATGCACTCACTGTCGCAAATGCTACGCGTGAAGTATTCCTTGCCGATTTCAAACTTTTTCATGTGATTACCTCCCATATATAAAAACCAGAAATTGAAGTGTTGTCGTTTACCGTGTCGGCCCGTAAGGTTGGCCCCCGCCGTATTCTTTACGCCCCGGCGGGTGGGCGGCTTTCGCTTCCCTCTTTCTGTTTTTATTATACTCACGTGAGTATGAAAAAGCAAGATGGGAAGTTGCACAAAAATACTCACGTGAGATTGTATAGTTTTTCATACTTGCGTGAGTATTCGGAAAATGATATAATCAGCGGAGAAAGGAGGCGGAACACATGGAAAAGAAAAAGTATGCGTGCAACACGCGGGCGAAGAACAAGTGGAACGCCGAAAATTACGACCGCCTTTACCCCTATGTAAAGATCGGGAAAAAGGCGGTCTATCAAAAAGCGGTAGAAGCTGGCGGCTTTGAAAGCCTGAACGACCTGATCGAAACGGCGACGGACAGAATCGCGGCGGAGGTTTTGGGGCTGACCCCGGAGCAATACGCGGCGGAAGTGCAGGCGGCGGCAGAGAAAGCAAAAAAGAAAGGGGAAGCAACATGAGATACAGCGGAATAGAAATTAAAATTGCTAATGATATGCGCTGTTGCAATTCTTGCTATGCGAAAAACTACGACGAAGAGCAAAAAGGAGTAGGAAAACACGTCGGAAGAATCATAACGATTCAAGCTGGACAAACGGTGATTAGTTTGTGTGACGAATGCGCAAGAAAATTGATTGTATCATTGGGAGAACTGATGAACGAATAAGGGAAAAACGGCGAGCATGATTCAATGCCCGCCGTTTTTTTTTCTTACCCGTTCAATGCCGCGTGCTGGTAAAAGTCGTCGCAGATCACGGGAATGTTGTTGTAATCGAAATTGTCGAAGTTGATCTTGCTGATGGTGTCTTTGTAGAATGTCGCTTTCATCACGGTTTCGGTGGACGTGTTTCCGTAAGCGTCCACGAGCGGGAAAGACCAGAAAAGCGTTACGCGCCCGATGTCGTCGCGGGATTGCAGGGATTCCAGAATGTCGGCGGCCTGCATCAGCATTCCTTTCCGAACCATATTCGAGGTTAGATTATCTTTCCCGGAAAGATAAATGTCCACAAAGGAGCCGTCCGAACTTTCCCCGACGCTGGCCGCGTCGTAAATACTGACATCTTCTTTTTCGGCATTGGCCGCGGTGATCGCGTCGTCAACTGCCTGTTCCAGCGTGGCCGGAGTTTCCAGCGCGGCGGGGTCATCCGTGGGCGCGGGTTCTACGGGAGCCGGGGCGGGGTTCGGGTAAAGTTCCTCCCCGTTGTATTCCACGCGGTCAACCACGCCGTCGGTGTAATAGACATCGTACACGTAAAGCCCGGCGGAAACTTGGCAATGTCCGTCGTCGCCCGCCTTTCTGGTGACATTTGTTACTTTTGCTTCCATGCCGCAGGACACAAGGACGATGAATACTTCATCGGCCTGTTCCGGTGTGATTGCCATACCAGAAGAAAGCGCGCTTTGCGAATCGGCGTAAAAGTCGTACTGTTCGGACAATTCGGCGTGCTTGGGCGTGTCGTAGTCTGCAAGGCACCCGGAGAGGGAGAGGGCAAGACAGGCCGCAAGAAAAAGAGAAAGCAATCTTTTCATGTGAAATCCTCCATTTCGCCGCCCGTTGTGTCGGGCGACCCGTATTTTTGCGGGTTTGAATCCATTGGAATTATCGGATTCTGACCTTTAACACAATTATCGGCGGTACGCGTGTTAAAGTCAAGAAAAATACGAAACTTTAACACATGTGGAGGAACAACCGATGAAGATATATGACTATAAAGGGCGCAAAAATCTTTGCGGAAACCGCGTAAAAGAAGCCCGCGCACGCCTAAAAATCACGCAAGAGGACCTTGCGGCCCGGTTGCAGGTGGAGGGAATCACAATGGAGCGGGACAGCGTAAGCCGAATTGAAATTGGAACGCGTTTTGTGACAGATTATGAACTTGTCGTTCTCGCAAGGGTCCTAAACGTGTCTTTAGAATGGCTGACGGAGCAGAACGAAAAATAAATACTTGCGTGAGTATGAAACAAATGCTATAATATGACCACAACGGCGGAGGAAACCCCGCAAGAACAAGGGAGAACGAAAGAAACCCGCCCGGATTGGGCGGGTTTCTTTGCTTTGTGGAGGTTGTGGCATGGGACACGTATTTAGCCATTTATCAAAAACAGACCGTTATAAAATTGAAGCCCTCTTGAATCAGGGGCATACAAAACGGGAAATTGCGGACGAATTGCACGTGCATATCAGCACGATTTACCGCGAAATCAAACGCGCTCGCTGGCAGTATTTGGACGGTGATACATGGATTACAGAAGATCGCTATAACCCGGACGGGGCGGAAAAGAGATACCGCGAAAACCTCGCCGCAAAAGGCGCACCGCTGAAAATCGGGCGCGACTTTGAGCTTGCGGAATACATAGAACGAAAGATTATCGTGGAAGATCGTTCGCCCGCCGCGGCCCTTGCCGAAATCAGGTTGGAGGGGCGGACGTTCAAAACCTCGATTTGCGTAAGCACGCTTTACAGTTACATTACAAAGGGCGTTTTCCTGTCCCTGACCAACAGCAATTTGCCGGAGAAATCGAAGCGAAAGCGAGAATACAAGAAAGTTAAAAAGACCGGAAAGCGTGCGTCGTATGGAAAAAATATCGAAAAACGCCCGGATGAAGTGGACCAGAGAAGCACTTTCGGGCATTGGGAGGGCGACACAGTTTACAGTAAAAAAGACGGGTCAAAAGCCCTGTTTGTGCTGACAGAGCGTTTGACCCGATGGGAAATCATTACAAGAATCAAAGACCGGACGGCGGCAAGTGTTGTAAAGGCAATGGACCGCATAGAACGGAAATTCGGTGCGGACCTTTTCGCAAAGGCATTCAAGACGATCACATTCGACAACGGCGGGGAGTTCTCCGACGTGAAGAGGTTGGAACGGTCCGTGGTGCGAAAGGGAAAGCGGAGGACAGCGGCTTACTACTGCCACCCGTATTCATCGTATGAACGCGGGTCAAATGAGTGCCAGAACAAAATGATTCGCCGGAAGTTTCCGAAAGGAACCGATTTCGGAAAAGTGTCCGTGGCGGAGATCGAAGCGGCGGAAGCATGGATGAACAATTATCCGCGTGAAATATTGGGATGGAAAACGGCTGAAATCTGTTTTCGGGAGTGTATTGCCGCCCTCGCCTGATGCCCTAAAAATAAATTTTTATATTTTTTTCGCATTTACTATTGACATTTCAGCGCCTGCGGGATCTCTGAACGGACTCTGAACAACAGGCCCCGCGGCAGATGCCGCAGGGCCTGTCTCAGGCTTATTTCTGTTTGGCCAGGGCGGACTCCAGCCCGCAGGCGAACTGGTCTGGGCAGGAGGTGCTCTTGGCACCGCAGCGGATGCCCTTCAAACGGTGGATCGCCTCCTGGGCAGGCATCCCCACCACCAGGGCGGAAATCCCCTGGAGGTTGCCGCTGCAGCCGCCCAGGACCTCCATCTTCTGGATGATGCCGGCGTCATCCACCTCCACGCGCATCTCCTGGGAGCAGACGCCCCGGGGACGGAACGTATACGTCATGGTCGAAATCTCCTCTTTTCATGATATTGCCCGTTTAGGATATCACATCCCGCCGGGAATGGCAAGAGGCGGCACAATTTGAAGAAGGGGGGGAAATTCTCCGTCATTTCAGCGGAACATGCGGCGGTTCCTTTCCGTTCCCCAACTGTCAGGGTCCATTCCTGCCGTTTCGGATTTCAGGCAAAGCGCGATGCAAGCACAGCCATGATAGATACCAGCAGCAGGCCGCTGCACAAAGCCAGTATTACCAACATTGCTTTTCTGAGCTTTCTATTTGCCTTGACGGCTCTGTCTATCCGGTCCGAAAAGATCAGAAGGAAAAAAGCAGGAATCAGAAACCACCAGTATATCTGCATGTAATTTGCCTCCTCCCCAATCCGCCGAATGGGTCTTGCCCGTCCGGGAAACCTGCATTTTTTATTTTATCAGATCATCTGATCCGGATCAAGGCCGCCTGGCGAAGGCGGAAGCGTTTGCGTCATCATCAGTTATCTCGAAAAGAGACTGCAGGCGGGTTAAAGAATCCCGGCTTGACAATATCGATATTCGATGATATAGTGGTCTCAAAGCAATAACGATATTCGATAATAGGAGGCGGCAGCGCCATGGCCCGGGGAAAATTTCAGACCCTGACCGAGCAGATGTTCTACATTCTCCTGTGCCTGCGGCAGGAGCGGTGCGGCGCCGACGTGATGGCCTGGGTCGCAGAGGCCACGGGCAGCCGGGTGGCGGTGGGCCCGGGGACGCTGTACAACCTGCTGGAGCAGTTTTTGCAGGCTGGGTACATCCGGGAGACGAAGGTGGAGGGCCGGAAGCGGAGCTATGTGCTCACCCCCACTGGGCGGGAAGCCCTGGAGGCAGAGGCCCGGCGGCTGCGGCAGCTGACGGCGGATTATGAACGGCTGATGGAATCGGAAGGAGGCGCCCCATGAAGCACACAAAGCGGGAGTGGATGCCCCTGTACAGCTTTTTGGACCGGAAGCGGGTCACAGACCATCTGGCAGACATGGCCGCCAGGGGCTGGATGCTGGACCGGCTGGGGACCTGGTCCTGGCACTACCGGCGGACAGAGCCGAAGCAGCTCCGGTTCGCCGTCACCTTTTTCGCCGGGGCCGGGCGGTTCTCTCCCGCTCCGGCGGCGGGGCTGGACACCTTTCAGGACTACTGCGCCCAAGCCGGGTGGCACCGGGCGGCCAGCTCCGACCAGGTACAAGTGTTTTACAGCGAGGATCCGGCGGCCGTTCCCATCGACACCGACCCGGCGGCGGAGCTGGAGAACATCCGACGGAGCATTGGAAAGCCCATGATACGCAATTACCTGGCGCTGCTGCTCCTCTGTCTGCTGGAAGTGGCGTTTCAATGCTACCAGATTTGGACGGATCCCGTGGACACCCTGGCCAGTCCCACTGCCCTACTGGCGGCCACAGCCTACCTGCCCCTGCTGGTGCTGACGCTGGCAAGCCTGCTGCTCTACCGCCGCTGGCAGTGGCGGGCCGAGGCCGCCGTCGAGGCGGGGCTGCCCCTGCCGGACCTGCGGAGTGCCCGGGGACTTGGCATTCTGGTGTTGATGTGGTCCGGACTCCTGATTGCAGGCTTGTTTGCCTCCATAAGCCGGTCCACCGGGATGGTCATACTGACCATCGGGATGGTATTGTTTTTCGCACTGGTCTATTTTCTGGCCAACGCCGCCCGGAAGGCTCTCCAACGGCTGCGGTGCCCGCCCTGGGCCAACCTCCTGGTAATCGTAGGAATCTGCATCGCCATGTTTGCGGGCGGGACAACAGGTCTGTTCGCCCTCATGATACGCAATGCCGGTTCCGGCTGGTTGGAGGACCATCCGCCGGTGGAGACCTACACCGCCCACGGCATGACTTGGTCCGTCTACGCCGATCCCATCCCCCTGCGGGTGGAGGACCTGATCGATATCGACTATGACGGCTGGTCCACGGAGGCGGATGTGGAGTGGTCCCCCTTGGCCGCCCACGGGGAGTACCGGCAGGACGCCCGGCTGGGGGACGGAGACCTGCCGGAGCTGCGCTATGAGATCGTCACGGTGAAGCTTCCTTTCCTCTATGGCCTGTGCAAGCGTGATTTCATCCAGTGGGTGGAGCGGGACAACGATCAGCTGCCCATGGAGTATTGGGAGGAGTACCTCACCGTGACTGCCGCCCCCTGGGGTGCGGAGGAGGTTTTCCAGCGGTACTCCGGTGCAGAGCCGGTGAACCAATTCCTGCTGTGCTGGCCGGACCGGATGGCAGAGGTCAAGCTGCCCTGGGACTGGCGCTTGACGGCAGACCAGATGGCTGTCATCGGAGAAAAGCTCCTGTACGCCTGACAACAGCCGGGAGAGGATACCCTCTCCCGGCTGGTTTTCTGTCTGTTTTCTTACGCTCTCCGGTCCTTCCGCTGCTCCAGCACCAGGCGGTCGGCGATCATGGCGATGAACTCGCTGTTGGTGGGCTTGCCCTTGGCATTGGAGACGGTGTAGCCGAAATACTTCTGCAGCGTCTCCAGATCGCCCCGGTCCCAGGCCACCTCGATGGCGTGGCGGATGGCCCGCTCCACGCGGGAGGGCGTGGTGGAAAACCGCTTGGCCACCTCCGGATACAGCACCTTGGTGACGGCGTTGATCACATCCATGTCGTCCACGGCGATCATGATGGCCTCCCGCAGGTACTGATAGCCCTTGATGTGGGCGGGCACACCGATCTCATGGATAACAGAGGTCACCAGATTCTTCAGCTCCGCCGGGTGTTCCTCCACCGGGGCACCCCGGCTGAACAGCGCCCGCATCCGATCCAGCAGGGCGTTCTCCTCCACGGGCTTTGTCAAAAAGTAGCTGGCTCCCAGATCCACAGCCTCCGACACCACGCTGTCGCTGCAGAAGGCGGAGATTAGGATAACCTTGGGGACCTTCCCCTCCTGCTCCCGCAGCTGCTTGAGTACGCCGAAGCCGTCCAGCCCCGGCAGGACCACATCCATCAGAATCAGGTCCGGCGCTTCCTCACGCGCCAGGCGCAGGGCCTCCGTCCCGTCTCCCACAGACCCCACCACCGAAAACTCCTCTGTCTCGTCTATGATCTTCCGCACAAGGGTGCGGAATTCCTCATTGGCATCTGCCAGCAATACAGTTCTTCTGATGTCCATGTCTTCCCCTGTCCTCTTTCCACAATTTTCGTTTACCAGGCACAAATGCTTCAGAGCAGGCCCCCTCTCCCTGCCGGAAAAAAGTGGGCGCTCCTGTTTACGACGGATTCATGAAGCTTCAAATCGCGTTTTCTATAAAGTAGCATAAACGGACACGATTTGCAACAAGAAACTGTAAATAACTTCCAAGAATCATTCGACACTTTCTGCGCCGCGCCTCCTAACTCATTGTGCCGCAAGGGGTGCAGAGTCTCCCGGCAGCAGTGGCTTCCCTTTTGGACGGGGCCGTGGTACAATGGAGCCATCTCAAGAGAAAGGATGAGACATGTGACGCTGCTGGAGGAATTAGAAGCGTATCGCCCCTGGAATGACCAGGAGGAACGGGACCGGGCGGAACTGCTGCGGCGGCTGCGGAGCGGCGAGGCGCTTTACACCCGGGACAACGCTGCCGGGCACCTGACGGCCTCCGCCTGGGTGGTGAGCCCGGACCTGACACAGGTGCTGATGGCGTACCACAACCTCTACGACTCCTGGTCCTGGCTGGGCGGCCACGCGGACGGGGACCGGGATCTGCTGGCGGTATCCATGCGGGAAGTCCGGGAGGAGAGCGGACTCACGGCGGTGCGTCCGGTATCGCCCCACATTTACTCTCTGGAAATCCTCACTGTGGACGGCCACGAGAAGCGGGGCGCCTACGTCTCCTCCCACCTGCATCTGAATGTGACCTACCTGCTGGAGGCAGACCCGGCGGCCCCCGTGCGCCGGAAGCCGGATGAGAACAGCGCTGTGGCCTGGTTCGGTCTGGAGGAGGCGGTGGCCGCCTCGTCGGAGCCCTGGTTCCGGGATCGCATTTACAGGAAGCTCAACGCCAAGCTGGCGCTGTTCTCCGGGGAACAGGGGATGTAACACCTCTGCAGCTCAGGGGCCATGTGCGTCTGCGTTGCTTGCCGCAACGGCGGTTCCCCTGGTAGAATGATCCCGGAAAGGAGGCAACGCAATGCTTGCAGAGAATTTGAAGGCCCTGCGGAAGGCCAAGGGCCTCTCCCAGGAGGAGCTGGCCGCCCGACTCCATGTGGTGCGGCAGACCGTCTCCAAATGGGAAAAAGGCCGGTCCGTGCCGGACGCGGACCTGCTGATCCGGCTGGCGGAGGAGCTGGACACCACCTCCGCGGCTCTGCTGGGGCCGGAGGTCCCGCCAGAGGCGGAGCGCGGCGGAACAGCGGAGCAGCTGGCCCGCATCGCCGAGCAGCTGGCGGTGAAAAACCGCCGGGCCCGGCGGATCTGGAGGATCGTGGCCGGGGTGCTGATCGCCTTTGTGATGGTCAATTTATTGTTGATTCTATTGAACTTTGCGGCGTTCCGCAGTTTCCAGGCGGAGGCCGAATCCACTGTCCAAGCGCAGGAACTCCCGCGCGGAGAGTCGTAAATCTGTATTGTAAAAAATTCCGGGGCGGCGGGAAGCAAAATGCTTCCCGCCGCCGCTGTCTGCCTGGGAGACCATGTCAGGCCACGGGTTCTTCTGAGAAATCTCCCGCTGCCAGCATAGTTTCCACCAAAATTCCATACCCTTTGCTTGGATCGTTCAGCAGGACGTGCGTCACCGCACCGGCGAATTTTCCGTCTTGCAGGATCGGGCTGCCGGACATACCTTGGACGATGCCGCCTGTGGCGGCCAGAAGCTCCGGGTCCGTCACAGAGATCACCAGGTCCCGGCCGTCTGCTGCATTCTCTACAACCTGTAAAATTTCCACATCATATTCCTGAACGGCATCACCCTCCACATTAGAGAGGATGGTGGCAGGACCGGCGTGGACTTCCCCGGCGGCCGCAACCGGCATGGGATCGCCCAGCCGCTCGGTGAATTCGCCGGGGTCCAGCGTGCCGAAGACGCCGCTGGTGGTGTTGGCGTACAGATCACCCAAATCTGTGGCCAGGTCGAAATCCCCCCGCAGCTCACCGGCCTCTCCGATGGCACCCTTCTTCACCGCTTTCACGGTGGAGGGCAGAATGGATCCGGAGGCAAAGGGCATCAGGAGCGCCGTGTCGGCGTCCGTGATCCCGTGACCCAGAGCGCCGAAGGCGCCGCTTTCCGGGTCGTAATACGTCATGGTGCCGATGCCGGCCATGCTGTCCCGAATCCAGGCCCCAATGCAGTAGGCGCCCTTCTCGTTCTGTTCCGGGGAAACAGAGAGCGTCACGCTCCCGCCTTCCCGGCGGACCTGCAGGTCGGTGGCCGTCTCCCCATTCTCCTGGAGCAGGGATTGGAACTGCTCTGAGGAGGTTACGGAGACGCCGCCGCATTTGACGATGATGTCGCCGGTCTGCAGGCCGCAGTCATCCGCGGGCGTGCCGCTCTCCGGCGCCTTCACCACCATCACCCCGCGGGCAAAGAGCTTGATGCCCACCGTGTGGCCCACGGGGACCAGCATCCGGGCGGAGGTGTCCTGGTCCGCGCCGCCGGCCGTCACACCGGCAGCGCGCGCCGGCATGGCCGCGCACAACAGCAATGCCAAGACCAGCGCCGCTCCGCCCCGCAGCACGTGTCTCGCTTTTTGAAATGGTCCATACATGAAATCACCCCTTTCCGAAACGCGGCCGGCAAATCCGCTGATCTGCCGGCGAGATTATCATCTGCCGCAGACGGAAAAACACGCCTTGCAAAATGCGGAAGCAGCCCCATGGCAGGCTTTGACTGTGCCGCCGCGGCGGCAAAAAAACAGGACCCGCAGGCAAATACCCGCAGGTCCTGGAAAAAATCGTTCAATCCCGCTTATTGAAAATTTTGAAAATATCCTCGAAAGGGTCATCCTCCGGCTCCTCCGGCTTGGGCACGTCCTCTTCCTTCAGGGGCATGGGCTCCGCCGCGGCGCTCTGCTGGCCCGCGGCCCCCGCCTGGATGGGCGGCACCTTGGGCAGCTGCTCCGGCACCTTGTCAAAGCCGGTGGCGATGACGGTGACCCGGATCTCGTCGTCCAGCGTCTCGTCGAAGGTGGCGCCGAAGATGGTGAGCGCATCGGGATGGACCGCCGCCTGGACCAAGCTGGCGGCCTGTTCCACCTCCTCCAGACCGATGTCCATGGAGCCGGTGACATTGATGAGCACGCCCTTGGCCCCCTCGATGGAGGTCTCCAGCAGGGGGCTGGAAATGGCCATCTTGGCGGCCTCCTCGGCCTTGCCCTTGCCGGCGGCCCGACCCACGCCCATGTGGGCCATGCCGGCGTTCTTCATGATGGCGGTGACGTCCGCGAAGTCCAGGTTGATGAAGCCGGTATCCCGGATCAGGTCGGAGATGGACTGCACCGCCTGGCGCAGCACGTCGTCCGCGATCTCGAAGGCGTTTGCAAAGGTGATCTTCTGGTCCGTGGCGTGCTTCAGCCGCTCGTTGGGGATGATGACCAGGGAGTCCACCTTGTCCTTCAGCTCCGCGATGCCGGCCTCTGCCTGCTGCATCCGCCGGCGGCCCTCAAACCCGAAGGGCTTGGTGACCACCGCCACGGTGAGGATGTCCATCTCCTTGGCGATCTCCGCCACGATGGGGGCGCCGCCAGTGCCGGTACCGCCGCCCATGCCAGCAGTGATGAACACCATATCCGTGTCCTCCAGTGCCTTGGCGATCTGGTTGCGGCTCTCCTCCGCGCTCTTGCGGCCCACCTCGGGGTCGGATCCGGCGCCCTGACCGTGGGTCAGCTTTTCGCCGATCTGGATCTTATAGGTGGCGCTGGATACGTTCAGCGCCTGCTTGTCGGTATTGACCGCCACAAAGTCCACGCCCTTGGTGCCGCTGCGGACCATGCGGTTGACCACATTGTTGCCGCCGCCGCCCACGCCGATGACCTTGATATTGACAACGGTATCGGGACCGGTCTCCAATCCAAATGCCATATAGTGGTGCCTCCTACTATCGTTTGTGTAAAAAGGGAGGATCGTCCCTTTGGATTCACAATATCCTGTATCTCATAACATTTAGTTTATTGTATGACACTTTCGCCCTCTGGTCAAGAGTCCATCGGGCTTTTCCCTCAGATTTTTGTCCGGAAAAAGGAGGGGCGGCGGTCCGTCCCCCCTGTCTCGGCAATCTTCTGCCAAATCCGCCACTCTCAGTCCAGCGTGAGGATCGGCGGATTCAGGTCCAGGCGGATGCTGCCTGTCTGGTTACTCTCCAGCTTGCTGATTCCCGCCTCCAGGATCTGCAGCATCCGGTCATAGTCCGCGTTGTACTCCATCTCCACAGAAAAGCGGCCGGCGTAGTCCATGGTCAGCCGGGACAGATCGTCCAGGTGGATGGCATCCACCCGGTCCGTCAGGCCCGCGGCGTCCAGCGCCGCCAGCAGCGCCAGCAGACTGGTCTGCTGATTGGCGAACTCTGTGGACAGGGCGATGTCCGTGCCCACCGAGGGGGCCAGCAGCTCACAGCCGTCGATCACCGCATAGTCCCCAGCTTGAGACGCCGGCAGCTGCTCCACGATCTTGCCCTTGGGACTCAGCAGCCAGGCGCTGCCGTCCTGGATCACCGCCAGGGGTGTACCGCACTCCGCCACATCGATCAGCAGAGTGTCCGGCAGCTCCCGCCGGATGCGGATGTCCTCAATGTCGATGTAGGGCAGTTGCTCCGCGATGCTGCGGGCGGCCTCGTACTTGTTCAGCAGAAAGAGGTTGTCGCCCAGCTGGATACCGCTGGCCTCGATCACGTCCTTTTCGGTGTACCGCTCAGTCCCCGTGACCTCGATGGTGTCCACCCGGAAGAACAGCGTCAGGGCCATCACCACGGCCGCGCAGATCACCAGCACGGACAGCAGCTTATAGAGGAAGCCGAAGTTTCCCCTCCTGCGCCGCCGGTTGGAATGTCTGCGTCTGGCCATGTCGTCTCTCCTACCCGTTTTCTGTCTCTTCCACGCGCACCGCGTCCGCCCCCAGAGCCCGCAGGTCCCGGGCCAGGTCTTCGTAGCCCCGGTCGATGTGGCAGATCTGGGAGACACGGGTCTCCCCCTCCGCCGCCAGAGCCGCCACGCACAGGGCCGCCCCGCCCCGCAGATCCGTACACCGCACTGGCGCGCTGTGAAGCCGCTCCACACCCGTGACCACCGCAACCCGGCCGGATACCCGGATGCTGGCCCCCATGCGGATCAGTTCGTCCACATGGCGATAGCGGTTTTCAAAGATGTTCTCCTCAAATACCGTGGCGCCTCGGCTGCGCAGCAGTGCCGCCATCAGCACCGCCTGCGCGTCCGTTGGAAAGCCGGGGTAGGGCGCCGTCTGCACCGGCCCCACGGCCCGCAGCCGCTCCCGGCACAGAGCCCGGATGCCTCCGCTGTCTGCCGTGACCGTGCAGCCCGCCTCCCGCAGGGCGGCGGTGACTGTGGACAGGTGCCCCTCCTCCGCGCCCCGGAGATAGATGTCCCCGCCGGCAGAGGCCGCCGCGCAGAGGTAAGTAGCCGCCGCGATCCGATCCGGCATGACCCGGTACGTACAGCCGTGGAGGTCCTGCCCGCCCTCTATGGACACGGCGGAGCTCCCCGCCCCGGACACCCGAGCCCCGCAGGCGTTCAGGAAGTTCTGCAGGTCCACCACCTCCGGCTCCCGGGCGGCGTTGGAGATCACCGTGACGCCCTCCGCCCCGCAGGCGGCCAGCATCAGATTCTCCGTGGCCCCCACGGATGGCATCCGCAGCACCACTTCCCGGCCCCGCAGCCGGTCCGCCCGGCAGTGGAGGAAGCCGCCCTCCTCCCGGATCTCCGCCCCCAGGTCCCGCAGGCCCGCAAGGTGGAGGTCGATAGGCCGGGGGCCCAGCTCGCACCCGCCGGGGTAGCTCAGGTCCGCCTGCCCGCACCGGGCCAGGATCGCCCCCAGGAAAATGGCGGAGGAGCGCATCTCCCGCATGAGTACATCCGAAATCTCACAGCGGCGCAGGGCGGTGGTGTCCACCGCCAGGGCATCCGCCTCCCAATGGGCGTCGCAGCCCAGATGCCGCAGGATGCGGATGGAGGCGTCCACATCCCGCAGCCGGGGGCAGCCCAGCAGCGCCACCTGCCCCCTTGCCAACAGCGTGGCCGCCAGAATGGGCAGGACGCTGTTCTTGGCCCCCTGGATCGTGACCTCTCCCTCCAGGCGGCGGCCGCCTCGCACCGACAAAAGCTGGCTCATATCCGTTCCCCTCCGAATCCAGAATGGTTCAACAGTCCATCCTATGGCCGGCGGGGTTTCGTGGTTACTGGCAGATTTCCAGCACGGTTTGATAAATTCGCTCTGTGGCGTCCCGGATTCCCAGGGCGGACATGGCCCGCTCCATGGAGGCCCGGCGCGCTCCGTCATGAAGGATGCCGCAGGCCGCCTGGAACAGCGCCTGACCGGAGCAGTCCTTCTCCAGCAGCACCGCGGCACCGCCGGCGTTTTCCAGGACCCTCGCGTTTTTTTCCTGGTGGTTGTTGGTGACATAGGGGGACGGCACGATCAGCGCCGGGACCCCCAGTGCCGTCAGCTCGCTGATGGTGGAGGCCCCCGCCCGGCAGAGCACCAGATCCGCCGCCCGCATGACGGCGGCCATATCATAGATGTACTCCCGCACCTGCAGCGCCGGGTGGTCCGCCAGGTCCACCCCCTTCTCCTGCAGCAGCTTCAGCAACACCGGATAGCCATCCTTTCCGGCGCCGTGGATGTGGTGGAAAGGTTCCTTGGCCGCCTCCAGCGCCAGGAAGTCCGCCATCTGCCGGTTCATGCCCGAGGCCCCCAGGGACCCCCAGAAGGACACAAGCAGGGGCCGGCCGTCTTCCACGCCCAGGCGGCGCTTGGCCTCTGCCTTCGTCAGATGGAAGAAGTCCCGCCGCACCGGCGTACCGGTGACGATCACCTTCTCCGGGTGGCGGTAGTGCTCCCGGCAGGCCTCAAACCCCACCATGATCCGGTCCGCGAAGGGCTCCAGCATCTCCGTGGTGAGGCCGGGCACCATGTTGGACTCGTGAACGGCCGTGGGGATCCCCGCCTTGGCAGCGGCCTTCACCATAGGGAAGCTGGCGTATCCCCCCGTTCCGATGACCACGTCCGGCCGGAACTGCCGCAGAATGGCCCGGGCCTCTCCGGGCGCCCGAAGGAGGTTCCCCACAGAGACCAGGTTGTGCCGGATCTCCCGAGGCTTGAAGGACCGGTGGAAGCTGGAGATGTGGACGGTGCGGAAGTCGTATCCCGCCTTGGGGATCAGGTCCTTCTCCAGTCCCCGCTCCGCTCCCACGAACAAAAATTCTGTCTCCGGGTCCTTTTCGCGCATCAGCTGGGCCAGCGCGATAGCCGGGTTCACGTGCCCGGCCGTGCCGCCGCAGGTGAAGATCACCTTCTTCAATGATGCTTCCACTTTGCTGCACTCCAATCGAAAGATATGAGATAAAAGTGAAGGGAGAAGAGATTCGGTGTCCGGCACAGCCGGACATTTTGAGATTCCGCCTTTATCTCTTATCTTTTATCTCTTAACTCCTATCTGGGTCGTACTACCCCGCCTTTGTAGGCTTCATCTGCCGGGATACCGACAGGACGATGCCCATCTCCGCCAGCTGGATGGACAGCGCCGTGCCGCCATAGCTGAAAAACGGCAGGGAGATGCCGGTGGTGGGCAGCAGGCCCGTCACCACGCCGATGTTCAAAAAGGTCTGAAGGCCCACCAGGGTCATGACGCCCACCACCATCAGGCTGCCGAACCGGTCCCGGGCATGGAGGGCGATCCAGAAGCCCCGGAGAATCAGCGCCGCGAACAGCAGCATGATAACGGTGGCGCCAATCAGGCCCAGCTCCTCGCAGACGATGGCGAAGATGAAATCGTTGTGCTCCTCCGGCAGATAGAGAAACTTCTGGCGGCTCTTCCCCAGGCCCACGCCCCACAGCCCGCCGGAGCCGATGGTGATGAGGCTCTGGCGCAGCTGGTAACCGGCTCCCTGGGGATCCAGCCAGGGGTTGTGCCACATCTCGATGCGGGAGGCGTTGTAGCCGATCACGCCCAGCACCAGATACAGCAGCAGTCCGGCTGCACCCATAGCCAGCCCCACCCATCTCCAGTGGATGCCGCCCACCAGCATCATCACCGCGCCGGCGCCCATGATGAGGATGGCGCCGGAGAGGTGGGGCTCGATGCCCACCAGGGCTGCCAAGACAATCAGCAGCACCGCATAGGGGGCGATGCCGTAGCGGAACGTCTGCATACGGTCCTTTTTCTTGGAGATGCTGTCGGCAAAATAGATCACCACCGCCAGCTTTGCGATCTCCGAGGGCTGGAACTGCAGCGAAGTACCTGGAATGCCCAGCCAGCGGGTGGCGTTGTTCCGGGTAATGGCCAAGGGGTTGCCCGGAACAATCACCAGGATCAGCAGAATGACGGCCAGATACAGCAGCGGCTTTGCAAGACCGCGGAACCGCTGATAGTTGATCTTGCCAATGAAGAGCATGGCCGCCACGCCCATGATGGCGAACACGCCCTGGCGGATAAAGTAGGACATGGGGTTCTGGCCGTCCGTCTCGTAATAGGCGGAGGGGAAGCTGGCGGACAGCAGCATCACCAGGCCCACGCCGGTCAACAGCATCACCAGGATGAAGAAGGGCAGGTCAATGGGCCCCTTGGCCAATTCCCGGCTCTCCTGCTCCAGCTCCCGCCGGCGCTGCTGGCGCTCCTGCCGGGCCAGGGCCTCTTCCCGACTCATGGGTCGCCGGCGGGCCGCCGGGGCTTTTTTCTGCCGTACCATACTGCTTCCCTCCTCTCGGGGTCTGTGGATCTTGCCGCGCTCCGCAGCGGGCCGGCGCAGAGTGCTCAGAATCGTCCCTGGACGCCCAGATAGGCCAGGACGCAGCCCGCCAGCGTCACCAGGGAGAATACCGCCACCAGCTTTGCCTCACTCCAGCCGGAGAGCTCCAGGTGGTGGTGCAGGGGGGCCATCTTGAAGAACCGCTTGCCGTGGGTCAGCTTGAAGTAACCCACCTGGATAATATCGGACAGCGTCTCCAGAATGTAGATGATGCCTACGGGGATCAACACCAGGGGCATATCGAACACAAAGGCCAGGGCTGCCACTGCGCCGCCCAGAAACAGGCTGCCGGTGTCCCCCATGAACACCTTGGCAGGGTGGTGGTTATAGACGAAGAAGGCTGCCAGCCCTCCCGCCATAGCCGCCGGGAACAGAGCCTGGATGCCGTAGGTGCTCCAGAGGACGCCGGCTACGGTGAAGAACGCCATCACCACAAAGGTGACGCTGGCAGCCAGCCCGTCGATGCCGTCGGTCAGATTCACAGCGTTGACGCAGCCCACAATGACGAAGGCCGCGAAGATCAGATACACGATCCAGTTGATGGTAAAGCTCATGTTCAGGAAGGGGATATACAGGTCGTTGGTCAGCAGGCCCTCGTACCGCATCAGCACCAGGAACACCACCGCCGCCGCCAGCTGAAGGATGAACTTCTGCCGGGCCGTCAGTCCCTCGTTCTGGTGCTGGCGGACCTTGCGGTAGTCGTCCACAAAGCCGATCAGGCCGAAGATCAGGGCGAAGAGATACACGTAGAGGTGCCAGAACACCCCCTCCAGCATGAAGCTCCAACCCAGGATGAACACGGTGACGCCCGCACCCAGGATGAACATGATGCCGCCCATGGTGGGCGTGCCGGCCTTGGACTTGTGCCACGTGGGTCCGTCCTCCCGGATCTCCTGGCCGGCCTTCAGCTTGCGCAGCTCCGGGATGAGAAATCTGCCGATGAGCAGCGTCAGCACAAAGCTGACGGCCGCCGCGATCAAAGAAAGTGTCATATATCCGTCTCCCTCTCCTTCGCCGGGCACAGCCCCGGCCCTTTGGTACGTTCCTGATTCCAGCGGTTCTCCGGCGGCCGATCCTCCGCCGGATGTCCCGCCGTATCCCATTGTCCATGCGGCGCCGCCCACGGCTGACCGCCGCATTTCACGCGGACCGCCCGAAGTGAATTCAGCCGATTTCAAGGGTTTGCCTGCGGCAAACCGCTTGACGCCGGACGCCCGGCGGTCACTTCCCCGCCAAGTGCTCCGCCACGATCTCCCGTTCGTCCATGTGGTGCTTCTCGTGGTTCACGCCCCACAAAATCTCCGATTTTGTGGGGACCCCGCATTTGACTCAAATCGCCCGAAGTGAATTCAGCCGATTTCAAGGGTTTGCCTGCGGCAAACCGCTTGACGCCGGACGTCCGGCGGTTACTTCCCCGTCAAGTGCTCCGCCACGATCTCCCGTTCGTCCATGTGGTGCTTCTCGTGGTTCACTTCCTGGTAGGTCTCGTGGCCCTTGCCGCACAGGGCGATCACATCGCCGGGCTGCGCGTGGTCCATCGCCCAGTGGATGGCCTCCACCCGGTCGCAGATCACCTGGTAGGGGGTGCCGCTGCCCTCCAGGCCCGGCAGGATGTCGGCGATGATGGCCTCCGGGTCCTCGGTCCGGGGGTTGTCGGAGGTCACCACCACAAAGTCCGCCAGCTCCGCCGCCACGCTGCCCATAATAGGCCGCTTGGTCCGGTCCCGGTCGCCGCCGCAGCCGAACAGGGCCACGGTGCGTCCCTTGGCAAAGCCCTTCACGGTGCGAAGAATATTCTCCAGACTATCCGGCGTGTGGGAGTAGTCGATCAGGACCGTGTAGTCCTTTCCCGGTGTGGGGACCACTTCCACCCGCCCCTTCACATGGGGAACTGCAGCCAGCACCCGGGCGCTCTTTTCCAGAGGAACGCCCAGAGCCAGAGCCGCACCCAGCACATCCAGCGTATTATATACCATAAACCCGCCGGGAATGCCAACTTTGATGGGCGTGCGGCTATCCTTTGTCACCGCATCGAAGGCGATGTGGTCCGCCGCAAGGGTGATATGCTCCGCCCGCAGGTCTGCCGCGGCGTGCTCTGCATAGAAGTACTGCCGACATGCGGCGTTTTGCAGCAGCCGCTCTGTCCAGGGATCGTCGGCGTTGCAGACGCCCACGTCGCAGTTCTGGAACAGGATGGCCTTGGCGTCGCAGTAGGCTTCCATGGTCTTGTGGAAATCCAGGTGGTCCTGGGTCAGGTTGGTGAAAATGCCCACCGCGTAGTGGATACCGTACACCCGGTCCAGCGCCAGAGCGTGGGAGGATGCCTCCATCACCACATGGGTGCAGCCAGCGGAGCGCATCCGGGCAAACAGCTCCTGGAGCTCCAGGGACTCCGGCGTGGTGCGCTCAGTGGGCACCACCTCATCGCCGATCAGATCCTGGTTGGTGCCGATCAGGCCCACCTTGGCCCCCAGCTCCTGTTCCAGGATGGCCTTGAGCAGATAGGTGGTGGTGGTCTTGCCGTTGGTGCCGGTGACGGCCACCATGGTCATGCTGTCTGCCGGATGGCCGTAATAGTTGGCGGCCATCACCGCCAGGGCCCGGCGAGAGTTCTCCACCAGGACATAGGGCACGGAGCTGTCCTCCGGCGGTCGCTCACACACCACCGCGGCGGCTCCCGCCGCCACAGCCTTTCCGATATAGGCGTGGCCGTCGGTGGCAAAGCCGGTCATGGCCACGAAGACGTCCCCGGGTGCCGTGGTCCGGGAGTCATAGCTGATATGGGTGATCTCCGTCTCCATGTCCGCGGTAGCGGACCGCAGGGAGAGCCCTGCCAGCAGCGTTTTCAAATGCATTGTATGCACACCCCTTTTGTTCAGTCTGGCAGCAGTTTGCCGTCCCTCATTATAAACAAGGGGATTTGCAAAGTATACGGAGGAAGGTGCCAAAAACCATGCAGAACCTGCTTTCTCAATCCAGGACAGAGTTGTCGCCGAACTGGACGGTCACCACCGTGCCCGCCGCCACCTCCGTGCCCGCAGGGAGAGACTGGGTAATGGCGTAGACATTGCCGGAGCTGGCTGTGGTGGTACCGGTCACCTTCATGATAAGTCCGGCGTTGGTGATGGCCTTGTTGGCCTCTGAGGCGCTCTTCCCCACCACATTGGGCACGGTGCAGGGGGTGTCCGGCTTCTCCTGCCCCAGGTAGAGGATGATGGAGGCATTTCCCGGCACGATGGCGCCGCCGGCGGGGGTCTGGTCGGTGACCGTGTCCCCGTCCCCCACAGTGCGGAAGGTGAAGCCCAGGTCAGCCAGCCGATCTTCAGCGGCCTCCCTGGTCTGTCCCACCACATTGGGAACCGTGGTGTCAGCGCCCACCAGCTCCTCGGCGGTGTAATCCGGCTCAACGCCCAGCAGAGGCAGGATCTCGCTCATGATCTGGCTGGCCACCGGGGCCACCATGGTGCCGCCGAACACGGCAGTGCCGGTCGTGCGGCTGGGGGTGTCCATGGTCAGCAGCATGATGTACTGTGGGTCGTCCGCCGGGGCGAAGCACATAAAGGACACCACCACGTCCTTGGTGCCGGTTTTATCCGCAGTGCCGGTCTTGCCGCCGATGCGGTAGCCCGTCACCTGTCCGTTGCGGCCGCCGCCGTCGGACACCACCCACTCCAGGCACTCCCGCACCTTGGCGGAGGTCTCCTCACTGATGACCTGCCGCACCGCTGTGGTCTCGTGCTGACTGAGGATGTTGCCCTCGTCGTCCAGCACCTGTTCTACCAGATAGGGGGTATACAGATAGCCGCCGTTGATGGTGGCTGCCTGGGCCCGGATCAGCTCCAGGGGCGTGACGTTGAAGGTCTGTCCGAAGGAGTAGGCCGCCAGGGAAACCACGTTGGAGTTGAAGCTGTCCTCATTGGCAAAGATGCCTTCCGCCTCCGCAGGCAGGTCGATACCGGTGGTCTCCATGAGGCCGAAGGACTTCAGATAGCGGTAGTATGCCTCCGTGCCGATCTTCAGGCCCATGGTGACGAAGGCCGGGTTGCAGGAGTTGCCGGTAGCCACCTTCAGGGTCTGGGTGCCGTGGCCGGCCCGCTTGGAACAGTTGATGGCTTTTCCCCAGCCCTCCACGTGGATGGAGCCGGTGCAGGTGAAGGTGGTGTTCATGTTCACCACGCCCTCCTCCAGGGCCGTGGCCAGCGTGATGGGCTTGAAGGTGGAGCCGGGCTCGTAGGTGTCCTGATAGCACTTGTTCCGCCACTGCTTGAACTGGATGGTGGCCCGGGCATTCGCCAGCGCCTGATTGTACGCCTCCTCCGTCTCGTAGGTGCTGCGGTTCTGCTGGATCTCCGCCAGAGCGGCATCCAATTCCGCCTGAAGTCCCTCAGTATAGATGGTGGAAAAGTCTCCCGGATCATAGTTGGGATAGGAGGCCATGGCCACAATGCCGCCGGTGTTCACGTCCATGACGATGCCGGTGCCGCCGTTGGCCGCGTCGTACTTATCCAGCATACTCTCCAGGCCCTTTTCCAGGGCGTACTGGACGTTGGTGTCCAGAGTCAGCACCAAGCTGCTGCCATTCTCCGCATCAAACATCTGCTCGCCGCCGCTGAACAACAACGGCGTGCCGTTTACGTTGGTAGGCGTGATGGTCAGTCCAGTGCTGCCGCTGAGCACGTCATCATAGGACGCCTCCAGCCCGTAGGCGCCCATATTGTTGGCATTGACGAACCCTATCACATTGCCTGCCAGAGAGCCGAAGGGATACAGCCGCTTGGTGTCCGGCGTCAGGGAGATGCCTTGGAGCCGGGTGGGCCGCCCGCCGGTAGAGATGAGAACGGTGTTGCCGTCCTCGTCCACCGTGGTAAGCTGGTTCCCCTCATCGTCGATCTCTCCGTTGATGAACCGGCGGACCTCGTCGGCCACGTCCTGGTCTACCTTCTTTTTGACCTCCCAGTATCGGTTGGCGGTGTTCTCCAGGTGCTCCAGGATGGTCTCCTCCTCCACATCCAGAATGCGGCTGAGGCCCCGGGCGATATACGCCTGGTCCAGCACCTCCGGCGCCGTGTAAGGCGCTCCCTTCTCGGCAGCCTCCTCGGCCGCATCCTGGATCTTCTGCTCCTGGGACTCTACAAAGTCCTGGACGCCACCGGGATCCAGTAAGACTGTCTCCGTGGAGTAGGAGATGGCCATGATCTCGCCGTTTTTGTCGTAGATCGTCCCCCGGGAGGCGCTGATGACCATGCTGTCGGTCTGCTGGCTCACCGCCTCGGCCTTCAGTTCGTCGTGCCGGTTGATCTGCAGATCGTACAGCTTCCAAAACAGCACTGTGAAGGAGGCCACACCCAACAGCAGCATGATGAGCATCGTCCTGCCCCGGATTACCTGGTTCGCCCGGCGGGCGGCGTCGCTCTTTCTTCTGGGTCTGTCCGTCATGCCTGTTCTCCTTTCGGAACGCCGGGGCCGCTTCCCCCGTCCATACGCAATACCAAAGCAAGGAGTAAGAAGGCCCCCTTCTTACTCCCCACCGTTCGCTTCATTATAGTGCGGCCGTCACTCGAAATATTCCACCACGGCGTAGATCCCGTGGTTCAGCGAGGTCAGCAAACGGCTGAGCAGATTGGACTCCTCCTGCTGATAGACCACGGCACTGTCGCCCTCCGACAGATCGATGTAATAGATCTGGCTGCTGCTGGGCTTGCTCATGCCCGCCGCCTCCGCCACCTCTTTCACGGTGGCCAGGTCAAACATCTGCTCGTGCTGGGCGGTGAGTGTGACGTTCTCCGTCTGCAGCTCCTCCAGCTGGTTCTGGAGGGACACCACCTCGTCGGAGATGATCGTCAGCTGGATGTAGCCCATCAGCACCATCACTGCAAGGCCGATGGCCGCGCCCACGCCCAAAACGGAGAGGACGGACACCTTCTGCCGCTGGCGTACCTGCGCCTTGGAGAGGCTCCGCACCCGGGGCTTCGCCTTGGGGACGGCCTCTACCGCCGTCTGGTGACGGGGAGCCTCTCCGGCGTGCCGAAGAGCGCGCTCCCGGACTTCCCGGTCCAGGTCGTACGCCAAGTCCCCATATACCGCGCTGCGGCTGTTGTACCGCAGTTCCCGCGCTGCTGCCAAAGAAGGTCCCTCCTTTTGCTCCGCCATACCGGCACGGAGCCGTTCTCACACACATTAACACCGGATGGTCCCGGTGTGGTCAAAGGTCAAAGCCGCACTTTTCCGCCACCCGCAGCTTGGCGCTGCGGGCCCTTGGATTCTCCTCCAGCTCCGCGCCGCCCGCCGTGACGGGCTTGCGGGTCACCAGCCGCACCTGGGGCTTTTTGCCGCACACGCACACCGGAAACTCCGGCGGGCAGACGCATCCCCGGGCCAGCTCCGCCAGCGTCCGCTTGACGATCCGGTCCTCCAGAGAGTGGAAGGTGATGACGGCCAGGCGACCGCCGGGGTTCAGCCCGTCCACCGCCGCCCGCAGCATGGGGGGCAGGGCATCCAGTTCACCGTTGACCGCGATCCGGATGGCCTGAAAGCTCCGCTTGGCCGGGTGCTGCTTCTCCCGCAGAGCTGCGGGAGGCATGGCGCTCTTGATGATCTCCACCAGCTCCAGGGTGGTCTTCACAGGCGCGGTCTCCCGCGCCCGGACGATGGCTCTCGCGATGGCGGGGGCGTACCGCTCCTCGCCGTATTCAAACAGGATGCGCCGCAGCTCCTCCTGGCTCCAGGTGTTCACGATGTCCGCGGCGCTCAGGGGGGCGGAGGTGTCCATCCGCATGTCCAGCGGGGCGTCCTGCATATAGGAGAAGCCCCGTGAGGCGTCGTCCAGCTGGGGAGAGGACACGCCCAAGTCAAAGAGCATCCCGTCGGCGCCGCTGACACCGCACCGGGACAGGACCTCCTTCAATTCCGAAAAGTTGCTGTGGATCAGCGTCACCCGGGCCAGCCAGGGGGCCAGACGGTCCTGCGCCGCGTCGATGGCGGCCTGGTCCCGGTCGATGCAGATGAGCCGCCCGGTGGTCAGCCGACCGGCGATCTCCCGAGAGTGTCCGGCTCGTCCCAGGGTGCCGTCCACATAGATCCCATCGGGGCGGATGTTCAGTGCTTGGATGCAGGCGTCCAGCAGAACAGGCTTGTGCGTGTATTCCATCGGCACTCACCCGCGGCTGCGCCGGACACGGGCCAGGGCGTCCATGGCCGCGGCCATATCGTCGCTCTCCAGCATCCGCTGCTCCCGCTCCGTCCAGGTCTTCTCGTCCCAGATCTCGGCGAAGGAATTCAATCCCACGATGGTGGCGGTCTTTTTCAGTCCCGCGTGGGCCCGAAGGCTGGCAGGGATCAGCACCCGCCCCTGGGCGTCCGGCTCACACTGGACGGCGTTGGCGTATAGCAGCGTCAGCGCCCGGGCCTCTGTATAGGAGAGGTCGTCCATCTCCTCGGACATCTGGTCCCACTTGGCCTGAGGGTAAATGGTCAGGCAGTGCTCCGCGCCGATGGTAATGTAGAACGTGTCGCCCAGGGCCTCCCGCATGGCGGAGGGGATCACCAGACGGCCCTTGGAGTCGATGCTGTTGTTGGATTTTCCCAACAGCCTGGCCACGGTTGATCCCCCCTTTCCCGCGTTTTTTGGGTCTGGATGGGGTCTCTTTGGCACTTAATCTCTACTTTTACCCACTTTTCCCCACCACATGCTCTGAGTATAAGCGAAATTGGCCGGGATTGCAAGCAATTTTTTCCGGGAAAACCGCCGCTAAGAACGCCAAATTATGGCATTTTTCGGCCAAAATCGCCATTTTAAAACAGATGTTCGACATCTCTTCGACAAGTTTACGTAAAATAAAAAACGCCCCATGACGCAAGAACTTGTGCCATGGGGTGCTTTTTTTCATTTTCTCCGCAACATCTAGAGCATTCCAAAAAAGTTTCGCCAAATCCTTTGGCGTTTTTCACAAATTTTTAAGATTACGGTTGACCTGCGGCATCACTCCTCACCGCCATCCTCCTGGGGCGGGGTCCTGCCGTCCAGCTTGTCCCGCTGCTCCTGCATTTTGGCAGCGGAGGCACTGCGGAATCGCACCCGCTGCTGCTTCACCTCATCCAGCGCCATCTGCACCGCCTCCTCCGTGCGGGCCAGGGCGTCCTCGGCATACTCATTGGTCACCTGGTACAACTGGCGGCAGCGCTCCTCCGCCCGGGCCACCATCTGGCGGGCCTTCTCCTTGGCCGCATAGAGCACCTCGCTGTCGGACACCTTGGTCTTGGCATCCAGCTCCGCCTGACGCATCATCCGGTCCACGTCCCGCTTGGCATCCTCCACAAACTTGTCCCGGGCGGAGAGCAGCTCCTGGGCGCGCTTGATCTCCACCGGCAGCTGGGCCCGCAGCTCGTCCAGCAGATCCAGCAGCTCGTCCCGGTCCACCATGCTCATATTGGGTTTCAGGGCCGGGGACTTGGCGTCCTCGATCCGCTCGTACAGCATATCGATCAAACGGTTCACATCATTTGCCATGGGACTCATCCTTCCTTCTTTTCCGTCATCTCCCGCACCAGAGGCACGATGGACGCGGGCAAATAGTTTTCAAGCGGCTGGTGATAGCGGATCATCTCCCGAGCCATGGAGGAGCTGAAGTGCTGATATGCCGCGCTGGCAGGCAACAGCAGCGTTTCCAGCTCCGGATGGATCCCCCGGTTGATGAGAGCCATCTGATATTCCACGTCAAAGTCCGTGGTGTTGCGCACGCCCCGGACGATGGCGGAGGCATGGTGCCGCACCGCGAAATCCGCCAGCAGGCCCGGCCACAGCTCCGCCTCCACATTGGGCAGGTCCGCCACCGCCGTCCGCACCAGCTGGAGCTTCTGCTCCGGTGTGAACATCTGGTTTCGCTTTTCAGCGTTGGGGCTGACACAGACACAGACCCGGTCAAAGCAGGCAGCCGCCCGCCGGATGATATCCAAATGCCCCAGGGTGATGGGGTCGAAAGAGCCGGAGCAAATCGCTGTTCTCATGGGGGTCATTCCTCGTTTTCTCGGTCTCCGCCCCGGCGGATCAGCGTCAGGGCGATCCTGCCGTAACGGTAGGTGCGGCGCACCCGGTAGGGCGCCGCAGGCGCCGGAAGGCTCCGGTCCGCCGGGTGTTCTGCCACAATTATACCATGGGGATTGAGAATGTCAAACGCTGTCAGATGGGCGACGGCGGGCTCCAGCAGCCCCGCCTCATAGGGAGGGTCCAGAAACACGATGTCAAACCGCTCCCGCAGTGACCGCAGAAACTCCATGGAGTCCCCCGCCACTACCCGGGCCCGGTCCTGGAGCTCCGTCAGCTTCAAATTCTCCCGAATCAGCTTCACGGCGTCGGCCCGCCGGTCCACGAACACGGCAGAGGCGGCACCCCGGCTGAGGCACTCGATGCCCAGCTGGCCGGTTCCGGCGAACAGGTCCAGCACCCGGCGCCCCTCGATGTCGAACTGCAGGGCGCTGAAGAGCCCCTCCTTCACCCGGTCGGTGGTGGGGCGGGTCTCCGTCCCTTCCAGCTCCTTCAGCCGGCGGCCGCGGGCAGTGCCGGTAATCACACGCATGGTTTTTCCTCCTCTCGGTGCCTCCGGCTCTCGCGGGCGCCGGAGATCAGGTACAGGATCAGCCCCGTCCAGACGAAGCCGAACAAAATGGCGTGGGTGGCGGTGAATGTCTCTCCATACAGCGCCACGGACAGCAGCAGCTGCATGGTGGGGTTGATATACATCAGAATGCCGGAGAGGGTCATTGGCGTGGTCTTCATGCCGGCGGCGAAGAACATCAGCGGCACAGTGGTCACCACGCCGGACACCGGCAGCAGCAGCCACTGCCAACCAGAGAGGACCCCGGCAGCACCGGTGCCGTGGGCCTCCATCCAGAAGATCAGCACCAGGGCAAAGGGCGCCAGGGTCAGCGTCTCCACAAAGGTGGAGACCGCCGCGTCGGAACGGACCTGCTTCTTCAGCGCCCCGTAAACAGCAAAGCTGCCGCCGATCACCAGGGCGATCCAGGGGATCTGCCGGTAGCGGATCACAGTGATTACCAGTCCCGCGAAGGTCACCGCCACCGCCAGCCACTGGAGCTTTGTCAGCCGCTCCCGGAACAGGACCGTCCCCAATAGGATCGCCAGGATGGGATTCATATAGTAGGCGAGGCTGGAGTCGATCATGTGCCCGTTGGCCACCGCCCAGATGTAGACGCCCCAGTTGACGCAGACCACGCAGCCCGCAGCGGCCAGCAGCCCCCACTCCCTCCGGTCCCGGAACGCGGCCCGCACACCGGCCAGCCGGTCCCGCCGCAGCAGCAGGATGCCTCCGGTGAGCACCATGGACCACACGATGCGGCTGGCCAGCACATACAGGGAATCCACCTGGGCCAGCAGCTTCCAGAAGATGGGCAGCAGGCCCCAGATGACATAGCAGGTCAGCACATACAGCGGGCCCTTGTTTTTCATTGGGTCGCTCTCCTTTCCCCTCCAGCCTTCACCTCTGTGGCCTTCAGTTTCTGAAAAAACCCGTGATTTGTCTATTTTACGGCAAGCCGCGGAAGATTTCAATAGCTTTCCGCGCCGGAGCCGGGTCTTTTTTAGACTTGTACTTTCACGGGGAATCGTATATAATAAGGTTCTCAAAGTACAGGCTGTGGACAGCCGCTGTCCAGAGCAGGCGGCCCGCCGCCCTTCGTGCCAAACTCCTGGGAAAGAAAGGACGTTCTCATGATTCAATTCAAGTCTGACCACGGCGATATCACCGTCAGCAGCGCCGTCTTCTCCAACATCACCGGCATGGCGGCCACCAACTGCTTCGGCGTCAAGGGCATGGCCTACCGCTCCATGACGGACGGCCTGGTGCATCTGTTGCGCCGGGAGGCCATGAGCAAGGGCGTCAGCATCACTTATCACGACGACAACTCCATCTCCATCGAGCTCCACATCATCGTGGAAAACGGCGTCAATCTCCCCGCAGTCTGCCGCTCCATCATGAATGAAGTGCGCTATGTCGTCACCCGGAACACCGGCGTCACCGTCAAGGACGTGGACGTGTGCGTGGATTCCATGACCCTGTGAGGGAGGAACGAGACAGATGAACGAACAAATCACCGGCGCACTGTTCAAGCGGATGGTGCTCCACGGCGCAGCCGTCATCACGGCCCAGAAGCAGGCCATCAACGACCTGAACGTCTTTCCCGTGCCCGACGGCGACACGGGCACCAATATGTCCATGACCATCGGCACCGCCGTGACGGAGCTGCGCAAGAGCGAGCCCGCCACTGTGGAGCAGGCGGCCTCCGTCACTGCCTCCGCCCTGCTGCGGGGGGCCCGCGGCAATTCCGGCGTCATTCTCTCCCTGCTGTTCCGAGGCCTGTCCAAGGCCCTGAAGGGCCGGGAGACTGCGGACGCCGCCGCTTTCGCCGCCGCCATGCAGGAGGGTGTCTCCGCCGCCTACAAGGCGGTGATGAAGCCCGCCGAGGGCACGGTACTCACCGTCTCCCGTCTTGCCGCCAAGCAGGCGGTGGACACAGCCGCCGCCGGAGAGACGGACCTGGAGCGGGTCCTGGAGGACGCCATCCGGGTGGGCTATGCCGCCCTGGCCCAGACCACGGAGATGAACCCGGTGCTGAAAAAGGCCGGCGTGGTGGACGCCGGCGGCAAGGGCTATCTCCTGATCCTGGACGGCATGCTGGCGGAACTGCGGGGCGAGCCCATGCCCGAGACGGAGGCTGGCGAGTCCAGAGAGGAGAAGGCAGACTTCGCCACCATGGCGGCGGAGGACATCACCTTCGCCTTCGACACGGTATTCATCGTCCGCAAGGCCATGGCCGATATCTCGCTGGAGCCGCTGCGGACATATCTCAACAGCATCGGTGACAGTCTGGTGATCGGCGAGGACGATGAAGCCTTTAAGGTCCACGTCCACACCAACATCCCCGGCAACGCCCTGAACGAGGCCCAGAAGTACGGCACTCTGGAGCTGGCCAAGATCGAGAACATGCGGACCCAGGCGGACGACCTGGCCGCGGGCAAACACGTCCAGAGCACCGATGACCTGGACGCGGTGGAGGCGGAGCTGGAGTCCGTCCCCGCGGAAGAAACGCCCGCCGTGGCGGCGCCGGAGAAGCCCTACGGCTTTCTGGCGGTGTGCGCCGGGGACGGCCTGGCCGCCGTGTTCCGGGACCTGGGGGCCGACGGTGTGGTGTCCGGTGGGCAGACCATGAACCCCTCCACCGAGAGTATTCTGGAGGGCGTGAACAAAATCCCGGCGGAGACGGTGTTCGTCCTGCCCAACAACGGCAACATTATTATGGCAGCCCAGCAGTGTGCCGCCCTGACGGAGAAGCAGGTGGTGGTGATCCCCACCAAGACCGTGCCCCAGGGCATCACCGCCATGATGAACGTGGATTTCGACGCGCCGGATGCCCAGACCATTACTGACGCCATGACGGGAAGCCTCAGCTCCGTCACCACGGCCCAGATCACATACGCCGCCCGGGACTCCGACTTCGACGGCTTCGCCATCAAGGAGGGCGATTATCTGGCCCTGGAGGAAGGCAAGCTCTTCGACACGGACGATTCCCTTGACACGCTGCTCCACAAGCTGGCGGAGGACGCCGCCGGGCGGGAGGCCTCCTTCATCTCCCTGTACTTCGGCGAGGATGTGCAGGAGGCGGACGCTCAGAAGGCCGGGGCCCTGTTTGAAGAGGTGTGTCCCGGTGCGGAGGTAGCGGTCCTCTCCGGCGGACAGCCTGTGTACTATTATATTATCAGCATGGAATAAAGCATCAGGAGGTGTTTCTGTTTCTTTCAAGCAGAGACACCTCTTGCTTTTTGAAAAGGAGGCGCCCTATGAAGACCTGGAAGCTCCTGCTGCTGGCCCTGGTGCCCGGCCTGTGGGGCTGGCTGTGCAACTGGCTCACCGCCGTGTCCCTGAACGGCCCTGCCTTCCTGTTTACACTGGCCTTTTATATCCAGGTGCCTGCAGCCATCGTATTCTGCCTCTGGCTGGGGCATCTGTGCGGCCGCTCCGAAAGGAGCTACCCCGCCTGCCTGCTGCTGACCCAGTGGCCCAGTCTGGTGAGCTTTGCCCTGTACGTGTGGCAGTTTCACTTTGTCTCCAGTGAGGCCCGGAGCTTCCTGCTGGCGGGGCTGGGGCAGTACCCCGGCCTCCCGCTGTTTTCTCTGGCCTGCCGGCTGGTGATCCCCTTTTCCAATCACAGCTGGGGCCCGCCGGAAACCTTGGCGGCCAATGCGCTCTCCCTGCTGATGCTGGCGGTGCTGTTCTCCCTGGGCTTCCTATGGGGCCGGCGGAGGCGGTGACCCGGCCCCCTCTCCTGAAAAATGCCCCAGCCCGGGCCGTCAGGCCCGGGCTGGTTCTTTAATGCCTGTACCAGATCAGCATACTGAGTTGAGTCTCCTCCGTCCCCGGGTTCCGGTAGCGGTGGGGCTGGTCCGCCGGGAAGCGCAGGGAGTCGCCGGTCCGGAGCCGGTAGGTCTCCCCCGGCAGGCCGATCTCCGCCTCCCCGGCGAAGACGGTCACATACTCCTCCGTCCCCGGCAGATGGGGCTGGGCCTCCAGTGCGCCGCCGGGGAGCATCACGATCCGATAGGTCTCGAACCCCCGCTCCCCGTCAAAGGGGAAGGCCGGGCAGTTCCGGTACCTCCCCCCATCCTCCTCCAGAATCGGCGCGTCATCGCCCCGCAGCAGCACCGGCCGCTCCCGGGCCGGCTCCACCAGCGAGGTGAAAGACACCTTGTAACCGTTGGCGATCTTCCACACCATGGAGATGGTGGGGTTCACGTCCCCCTTCTCGATCTGGGCCAGCATACTGCGGGACACCCCCGTTAGACGGGCGGCCTCGTCCAGCGTCAGCCGCTTCTCCTCCCGGAGCCGCCGGGCGTTCTCCGACACCACTGCGTTGATCTCCAAACGTTTCTCCCCTCTCTATTGACAAGATATTAGATGAATCATATAATATACAGGAAATCCAGTATCTTGAAAAAATTCCATTGGATATTGTACTGCACCCGGAAACGGTCCGTCAAGAGCGGTGCGGTAGTTTCCCGGCGCGGCACCAAAAGGAGGAGTCGTATGCGCAGACTGAGAGCCGCCGCACTTTCCGAGGTGGAGCTGGCTATGGACATCATCAACCAGGCCAAGGCCCACCTGCGGGCACAGGGGATCGACCAGTGGCAGACGGGCTATCCGGACCGGGACTGCCTGGAACGGGACGTCCGAACGGGAAAAGGGTATTTTCTGGAGGAGGACGGCATCCCTCTAGGCTACCTCTGCGTCGATTTCGACGGAGAACCGGCCTACGACCATCTGAACGGCACCTGGGCCCGGGAGGAGCCCTATGTAGTGGTACACCGCCTGGCCCTATCCGACGCGGCCCGGGGCCGGGGCGCCGCCGGTACGGCCTTCCAGCTGGTGGAGGACCTGTGCCGGGATCGGGGGGTCCGGGAATTTCGGGTGGACACAGACGCGGGAAATCATAAAATGCAGCATATCCTGGCCAAGCAGGGGTTTCAGTACCGGGGCACCATCCGGTTCGACAACAGTGAGAAAATCGCCTATGAAAAGCTCCTCTGACCGCCCTCCCCCGCTGAATCAGGAACAGCCGGCCCCCACCAGGGCCGGCTGTTCTCAGTTTTCCATACAGGGTTACAGGGCCGCCATCTGGGCCGCCACGCTCTCCTCGCAGCTCCGCTGAGCCTGGAGGGTTTTTTCCATCAGCTCTTCCAGCGTCCACCCCAGCCGCTCGGCCCCGGTCTTGATGACGTCCCGGGAGCAGCCGGCGGCGAACTTCTTGTCCTTGAACTTCTTCTTCAGGGAGCTGACCTCCATGTCCTGGCAGCTCTTGCTGGGGCGCATCAGCGCCGCCGCGCCGATGAGGCCCGTCAGCTCGTCCGCGGCAAAGAGGACCTTCTCCATCTCCTCCGTGGGCTCCACGTCAGAGCACAGGCCGTATCCGTGGCTGCATACGGCGTGGATGAGCTCGTCGCTGCAGCCGATCTCCGCCAGCAGCTCCGGAGCCTTTTTGCAGTGCGCCTCCGGCCACTTCTCAAAGTCCACATCGTGGAGCAGGCCCACGGCGGCCCAGAAATCCGCGTCCTCGCCGTAACCCAGCTCCTGAGCGTACCAGCGCATGACGCCCTCCACCGTCAGGCCGTGCTGGATATGGAAGGGCTCGGCATTGTACTTGCGCAGCAGCGCCAGGGCCGCGCTTCTCTCGGGACATGCTTTCATCTTTGATCGCTCTCCTTTTGTAAAATCAGACCGGGGCAGCATCCCGGGGATCCGGGTCGCCCTCCAGGGTGACGAAGTAGTCGTAATAGGGCAGCAGGAAGGTGAAGTCCTGTCTCAGGCGCTCCACGATGTCCCGGCTGAACAGCTCGTCCGTCAGCTTGTCATTGTGACAGATGGTGAAGCTCCTGGCCCGGTACCAGGGCTCCAGCAGTTTGGAAGGGGCCGGGGCCCTGGGGCGCTTGTAGTCCTCCGTCTCCAGGACAAGTTCCTTCTGGCGGTTCAGCTTCCGCATCAGCTTCTCCATGGCGGCGGGGTCCCGGTCGATCCGGGCCCGCAGCTTGGCCATCGTCAGCGGCTTGGGCATATAATACCCCATGCCGCAGGTCCACCCCTCCGGCATCAGCTCGAACCAGAAGGTGGGGTGGGCCGTCCACTCCTCCGAGGGCTGCTCGATAGAGAACCACAGGCTCTCCTTATAAGGCCCCCGGCCGTGGAGCCGCCGGACGTCCCGGTAGATCCGGGTCACCTTGCGGATGAGCCCCAGATCCGGCCGCTTGGCGGCGATGTAGTCATAGAGCTCGTCCCCCAGCTCCCGCATGGGCTGATAAAAGTGCGTCAGATAAATCTCCTTGTGAGCTTCAAACCAGGCCCGCTCGTTGTTGAAGCGGATGCCCCACATAAAGTCCACAGTCTCGTCTGTAAAGCCGGTAAACATCCCGTTCCTCCCGCTGGATTTCAAAATTTAAGATTTAGTATAACACATTTTCCGGCCATGGAAAAGAGGGGAACGGCGTTTTTTCGGCGCCCTTCCCCTCTTTCCGCTCACAGCGCCCGCTCCAGCAGGGCCATCAGCTGGTCCGCCTGACGGTAGGATTCCTCTCCCAGCTCCTTCAGCAGCCGCCCCAGGCAGGGGTCTGTGGTCTCCTCCCCCGCCCGCAGGTAGTTCATGCCGTTGCAGGCCTCCACATGGTACCGCTCCCGCAGGGCGGGGCACCAGCTATCTATGGAAATCCGTCCGCTGGCCACCGCCGGGCGGTAGCAGTTCCCAGTGATGAGGTAGTAGGCCGTCATCAGCCGCCGGGCAGCTGCGCCCGACGCGTTTGCCAAATCCCGCATCGTCCCCCGGGCGAAAGCCGGTGCCCGCCGGGCGAATGCCTGATAGGTCCGCCGGTCTGCCAGCTCCACCTCGATGAACCCTTCGATCACTCCCAGTTCCTCCTGCGCCATGGTGCCCATGCAGCAGGGGTTCTCCTCCGCACCGGGCAGGTGCTCCAAGTCCTCACCGGCCGGCGGCTGGGAAGCCCGCGGTGCGGCACCAGAGGCCAGGGGCGCCATCGCGGGCACCGCCGGCTCCCGCAGGTCGGGATAGGGCTCCAGGTTGGGGGCCACCCGCCGCCAGATCTGGTCGTATTTCCGGAAGTCATAGGTCTCCGGAGTATGTATGGTCTGTTCCATCCAGGTCCCTCCTTTTCTCCCCAGTGTATGCGCTTGGGAAAAAACGGTTCCTGTTGCAAAAATCACACGTATGAAATTCGCCCCAGGGTTAAAATATCATAGGACGAGAGTTCCCTTTTTCATTGCTTTTTCCCGTTGTTTCTGTTAAAATAGGGAAACTGCGAGGATTGATGCCAGCAAAGGAGGTTCCGATTGTATGCTGGAATTGAAACATATCAGCTACGCCGTCCGGGAGGGCGACAGTGAGCTGGGGATCTTAAACGACATCTCCCTGACCATCGACGACCACCGACTGGTGGTGTTCACCGGTCCCAACGGCGGCGGCAAGACCACTCTGGCCAAGATCATCATGGGTCTGGTGAAGCCCACCGGCGGCCAGATTCTGTGGAACGGTCAGGATATCACGGACCTGGGAATCACGGAGCGGGCCCGTCTGGGCATCAGCTACGGCTTCCAGCAGCCCCCCCGGTTCAAGGGGCTGACGGTCCGCAACCTGCTGACCATCGCCTCCGGGAATGAGAAGCTGTCCAAGGACCAGTGCTGCCAGTACCTGACGAAGGTGGGCCTGTGCGCCAATGACTATCTGGACCGGGAGGTGGACGCCTCCCTCTCCGGCGGCGAGGTGAAGCGCATCGAGATTGCCACCATCCTGGCCCGCAGCAGCCAGCTGATGATCTTCGACGAGCCGGAGGCGGGCATCGACCTGTGGAGCTTCGCCCGGCTGACAGAGACGTTTGAACAGATCCACGCCAGCGGCACCGCGACCATGATTATCATCTCCCACCAGGAGCGGATCATCTCCCTGGCAGACGAGATCATCGTGGTGGGCGACGGGGAGCTGCGCCACCGGGGCACACCCGAGGAGATCCTGCCCCAGATCCTGGCGGACACCCTGTCCGGGTGCCCGGTGCTGACGAAAGAAGGTGCTGCTGTATGATGGACACACAGGTGGACCGGGAGCTGCTGGAGAAGATCGCGGACCTGATCGGTAAGCCCGTAGGGGCCTTCAACATTCGTAAGGACTGCGGCTGTGACGGCCGGGTGTCCACGGAGCACATCAAGATCGACGACCGGACCGACGGCCACGCCGGCATCGACATCCGGATTCTGGACGGGACCAAGGGCGAGACCTGCCACATCCCCGTCATCATTACCAAGTCCGGTGTGGAAGAGACGGTGTACAACGACTTCTACATCGGCGAGGACTGCGATGTGGAGATCGTGGCCGGCTGCGGCATCCACAACTGCGGCGACCAGGAGTCCCGCCACGACGGCATCCACACCTTCCATGTGGGCAAAAACTCCCATGTCCACTACTCGGAAAAGCACTACGCTGAGGGGGACGGCAGGGGCGAGAAGATCATGAACCCCCAGACCCTCGTGTATCTGGAGGAGGGCGCCTCCATCCAGATGGACACGGTGCAGATCCGGGGCGTGGACTCCACCAAGCGGTACACCAAGATCGTCTGCGGCAAGGGGGCCGAGGCCGTCATCACAGAGCGGCTGCTGACCCACGGCCGCCAGGTGGCGGACAGCGACATGGTCATCGAGCTGAACGGTGAGGACGCCAAGGGCCGGGTCATCTCCCGGTCTGTGGCCCAGGACGAGTCCTCCCAGGTGTTCCGCCCCTGTGTGGTGGGCAACGCCAAGTGCTTCGGCCATGTGCAGTGCGACTCCATTATTATGGGACAGGCCAAGATCAGCTCCGTGCCGGAGATCGCCGCCAACGACACCGAGGCCCAGCTGATCCACGAGGCCGCCATCGGCAAGATCGCCGGGGACCAGCTGCTGAAGCTGGAGACCCTGGGCCTCACCGAGGAGGAAGCGGAGGACCGGATCCTCAAGGGATTTTTGGCATAAAGACAGACCGCGGGGCGGCTGGCCGGAGGGCCGGCCGCCTTTTTTGCTTCCCCGCCCCCAGAGAGGGGGCTTTCTTCCGGAGGCGCCGCAGGGGCGGCAATCTGCCGCCCGGGTGGATTCAGCCATGAGGATGGCTGGGCAATGCGCCCCCCATTTTCTTTTCGGTCTTGCCGAAAAGAAAATGGGCCGCGCCCGGTCCAAAAGAAAAGGCCGCTTTTGGCGCACGCCGGCGCATTCGCGCCTCTGTGCTGACGGGGGTCGGCGTATCGGTGCAAGCGCCGATTTGGGCTTGCCTTCGGGCACGCTATCATCTTCTGCGAGGTCGTGACTGCTGTCCCGTGGCGGATGGTGCCGACAGCGTCGGGGTGCAAGGATGCATTCGACCAGCTTCTCTTTCCGCGCCTTCCGCTTCGCTAGGCGCTGCCTGCTTCTTCGCGGGAGCGTGAGCGGCAGCGGGGAGAGGGGCAGGGGGTATCCCTGTACCTCCCCGGGCTGGAGGTTTCCCCAAGGGCGGCGCGTTTCCGTCTCTGACTGCCGCAAGGGACTGCCAACCTTCCCCCGCCGGCGGCAGGAGGGCTGCGCCTGCGCAGGCCGACCCGCCGAACATGTTTTCTTTTCCACCGGGCGCGGCGCATTTTCTTTTTGATGTCTCAAAAAGAAAATGGGGGGCGCATCCCCTGCGGGAGCGGAATCCCCCGCGGCCGCCGTGACGGCGGCCCATCCCTCTCCCCGCCGGGATGGAGGATTTTTTCAAATCCGTGTAACGAATCCCCCGCCAGCCGGACATACCTGACAGAGAGGAGGGAGATGCCCTTGGCCAACATGGAAGAAATTTACCAGGCCCATGCCAGGACCGTCTATAAATTTCTCCTCTCCCAGTGCCATGACGCCGACCTGGCGGAGGAGCTGACCCAGGAGACCTTCTACCAGGCCGTCCGGTCCATCGACCGGTTCAACGGCTCCTGCAAGGTGTCCGTCTGGCTGTGCCAGATCGCCAAGCACCTGTGGTACCAGCACCTGCGGAAACGAAAACCGGAGGAGCCCCTGCCGGAGGACGGCCTGCCGGGCCCCTCCGCGGAGGAGGACGTGCTCACCCGGCAGGGCCATCTGGACCTGCTGCGGCAGATCCATGCCCTGCCCCCCAGCACCCGGGAGGTGGTGTACCTCCGGGCCTTCGGGGGCCTCAGCTTCCGGGAGATCGGGGACGTGCTGGGACGGACGGAGACCTGGGCCCGGGTGACGTTTTACCGGGGCAAGGAGGCACTGCGGAAAGGAGGAGCAGACCATGAAGAACATTCCTGAATTATCCTGCGCCATTGTGGAGGACCTGCTGCCCACCTATGTGGAGAGGCTGACCTCGGAGGAAACCAACATGGCGGTGGAGGCCCATCTGGCGTCCTGCCCCGCCTGTGCGGCCAAGCGGACCGCCATGGGGGCGAAGGAAACGGAAGCGGCGGGTCAAAACGCCGAAGAGACCGCCCGGGAGGTGGACTATCTGAAAAAGGTGCGGCGCAGGAACCGGCGGAGAGTATGGCTGGCGGTGGCCTGCACCACGCTGGTGCTGGCGGCAGTGATTCTTACAAAAATCTTCATCATTGGCGGGCCGGGACAAGCCAATGATGTGGGGGTTCGCCTCGTGGAAATTGTGGATGGGGACACCCTGTCTGTCAATGTGGACTGCCTGTATGCTGTCAATGCCTTCTACGGCTGGGAACAGGATGAGACAGAAGATGGGGTTGTTTCTTTCACCGCCCGTGAAGCGAGAGCCTCTTTCATTCACCCAAACGATCTAGTAGACCTTCGGGTCCCACTGGAGGGGCTTAAGGAAGTCTGGGTCTGTGGCAGGCTGGTCTGGCAGAACGGCACCACTATTCTTGAATCCACACTGTGGATCTACGACGCCCGCACCCCCTATGTAGGCGACGCCACTGCCGTGGGGAACCTGGTCCATGAGATCGGCCTCTGGCTTTCCAGTATGGAGCTCCCCTATAACTACACCATCAGCCTGCAAACCACCAGCGAGCCCTATGGCCTGACCATTCACTTCGACAGCGTCACCGCTCATGTACTGGGTGTGGAGCGCGACATCGACAAGCGGATGTATGCCATCGCTCCCTCCCTGCTGGCGCTGATCGGCAACCTGGGGCAGGTGCAGTGGACCTACGCCGCCCCGGACGGCACCGCAGTGACCCGCTCTGTGACACTGGAGGAAGTGGACCAGGCCCTGCCGGATTGGATCGAAGCCTACAATCTGGATGCCGGCGCGGATTGGACTGCCCCGGAGAGTGTCAAGGATTACGCCACCTCACCGGCAGCCCTGCAGCAGCTGCTGGACCTGACATGTCACGGCTTCTATGTGGTCACGGAAGAAGATGGAACCACCATTTTCACCCCGCAATTCTAAAACAGCGTCAGAAGTGCCCCGTCTCAAAGGAGACGGGGCGCTTCTACTTTGCTGATAAAAGCGGCTCACTCAATTCCCTTGCCGTTGTTCCACTTCCACTCCCGGATCTCCGGCAGGTCCACGCCGTGATCCTTGATATACTGGCGGTGCTCCACCAGCTTGTCGTTCATCCGCTGGACCAGATAGGCCCCCCGGTTACCCAGGGAGTGCAGCCGCTGGACCACGTCGATCACCAGATGGAACCGGTCGATATCGTTGAGGACCCGCATGTCGAAGGGCGTGGTGATGGTGCCCTCCTCCTTGTAGCCACGGACGTGAAGATGCTTGTTGTGCCGGCGGTAGGTCAGCTCATGAATCAGCGTGGGATAGCCGTGGTAGGCGAAGATGATGGGCCTGTCCTGGGTGAAGAGCATATCGTACTCCATGTCCGTGAGGCCGTGGGGATGCTCCGTGTGGGGCTGGAGCTTCATCAGATCCACCACGTTCACCACCCGGATCTTCAGCTCTGGCAGCTCCTTCCGCAGGATCGTCACCGCCGCCAGCGTCTCCAGAGTGGGCGTGTCGCCGCAGCAGGCCATGACCACGTCCGGCTCCTCCCCCTGGTCGTTGGAGGCCCAGTCCCAGATACCGATGCCCTGGGTGCAGTGCTTCACCGCCTGGTCCATGGTGAGCCACTGGGGGCGGGGATGCTTGCTGGCCACCATGACGTTCACATAGTTCCGGCTCTTGATGCAGTGGTCGAACACGCTCAGCAGGCAGTTGGCGTCCGGGGGCAGATAGATGCGCACCACGTCCGCCTTCTTGTTTGCCACGTGGTCCAGGAAGCCGGGGTCCTGGTGGGTGAAGCCGTTATGGTCCTGCTGCCACACATTGGAGGAGAGGATATAGTTCAAAGAGGCGATATCCTGCCGCCAGGGCAGCTCGTTGCAGGTCTTCAGCCACTTGGCATGCTGGGCGAACATGGAGTCCACGATGCGGATGAATGCCTCGTAGCTGTTGAAGAAGCCGTGGCGGCCGGTGAGCAGGTAGCCCTCCAGCCAGCCCTCGCACATGTGCTCGGACAGCATGGAGTCCATCACCCGACCGTCCGGGTCCAGGTGCTCATCCGGGTCCTCATTCTCGTACCGCTCCCCCAGGAAGCGGCGGCCGGTGACCTCAAACACCGGATGGAGCCGGTTGGAGGCCGTCTCGTCCGGGGCGAAGATGCGGAAATTCCGGGATTCCAGGTTCAGCTTCATCACATCCCGGACGTAGCCGCCCAGCACCAGCATGTCCTGGGCCTCCACCTCGCCGGGGGCGGGAACCTCCACCCCGTAGTCCCGGAAGTCCGGCGTCCGCAGGTCCCGCAGCAGCAGGCCGCCGTTGGCGTGAGGGTTGGCACCCATGCGCCGGTCCCCCTTGGGGGCGAAGGAGCGCAGCAGATCCACCGGCCGTCCCTCCTCGTCGAACAGCTCCTCCGGGTGATAGCTGCGGAGCCACTGCTCCAGGATGGGCAGGTGCTTTTCCGTGTCAGGGCCCATGGAGATGGGTACCTGGTGGGCCCGGAAGCAGTCCTCCACGGGGTTTCCGTCCACCTCCTTGGGGCCGGTCCAGCCCTTGGGGGAGCGGAACACGATCATGGGCCAGCGGGGGCGGGTGGTGTCTCCCGTGGTGCGGGCGTGCTGCTGGATGCGCTTGATCTCCCGGATGGCCCAGTCCAGGGTGGCAGCCATCTGCTGGTGCATCTTCTCCGGCTCACTGCCCTCCACAAAGCGGGGCTCCCAGCCGCAGCCGCGGAAGAACTGCTCCACCTCCTCATGGGAGATCCGGGAGAAGATGGTGGGGTTGGCGATCTTGAAGCCGTTCAAGTGCAGGATGGGCAGCACCGCGCCGTCAGTGATGGGGTTCAGGAATTTGTTGGAGTGCCAAGATGTGGCCAGGGGCCCGGTCTCCGCCTCACCATCGCCCACCACGCAGGCGGCGATGAGATCCGGGTTATCCGCCACAGCGCCGAAGGCGTGGGCCAGAGAATACCCCAGCTCGCCGCCCTCGTTGATGGAGCCAGGTGTCTCCGGCGCCACGTGGCTGGGCACGCCGCCGGGGAAGGAGAACTGCTTGAACAGTTTCCGCATGCCGTCCTCATCCTGGGTAATGTTGGGATAGACCTCCGTATAGGTGCCGTCCAGCCAGTCCTGGGCCACCATGGCGTTGCCGCCGTGGCCGGGGCCGGAGAGGTAGATCATGTCCAGATCGTCCTTCTGAATGACCCGGTTCAGGTGGGTGTAGATGAAGTTCTGCCCCGGCACGGTGCCCCAGTGGCCCACGATGGTCTGCTTCAGGTCGGAGGCGGCCAGTGGGCGCTTCAGCAGGGGATTGTCCAACAGATACAGCTGGCAGGCGGAGAGGTAGTTGGACGCCCGCCACCAGGCGTCGACCTGTTTCAGCTGCGTCGGCGTCAACGGCGGCTTTTTAGACAGGCGTGTATTGGTTTTAGGCTTTGCTGCAATTGTCTTTTGAGAAGTCCGTGGCATATTATTGCCTCCTTTTTCTTGTTCATTTCGCAATTAGTATATCTCTTATTCGAAAAAAAGCAAGCGAAATCGAAAATAATTTTATCTTAATTTACAATTATTTCATTTTAGCATTCTTCTTTTAGGCGTTTTACCCTTATTCTATCCCTTCCGCCGCGCTTGCGTTTTTCCGCCGGATGTGCTACTGTAACGGCATGGAAACGTATGAACTCATCCGCTCCGGCCGGAAGACCCTGGCCCTGGAGATCACAAGGGACTGCCGCGTGGTGGTGCGGGCCCCCCGCCGCCTGTCCCAGGCCCGCATCGACGACTTTGTGGCCAGTCACGCCGGCTGGATCGCCCGGCACCTGGAACAGCAGCGCCGCCGGGCTGCCCTGGCCCCCTCCGCCCCCACCCAGGCGGAGATCGGCGCCCTGAAGGAAAAGGCACGGCAGGTCCTGCCGCCGAAAATCGCCTATTACAGTGAGAAAATGGGCCTGTTCCCTACTGGCGTCAGGATCACCTCCGCCCGCACCCGCTACGGCAGCTGCAGCGGAAAGAACAGCCTGTGCTTCTCCTGTTTTCTCATGAACTGTCCGGATGCGGCCATGGACCTGGTGGTGGTCCATGAGCTGTGCCACATCCAAGTGAAAAACCACGGGCCGGATTTCTACGCGCTGCTGGAGCAGGTACTCCCCGACTGGCGGGAGCGGAAGAAGCTGCTGCGATAACGTGTAAAAGCACAAACCGGAGGCATGGCTTGGCCGTGCCTCCGGTTTATGTCTGATATTACGCCCCCACCGACGTGAGCCAGACCGCCGCCAGCAGCACCGCCAGCAGCGCTGCATTCCAGGCGGTAAACACCGCCAGATACCGGGCGGGGCGGGCCCCCGGGGAGCGAAGATACAGCTTGAGCGTGATCAAACTTGCTAGGGATGCTACCGGGGTTCCCAGACCGCCGATATCCACGCCCAGCAGCAGCTCCCTCCAGTTGTCCGTGAAGCCCGACAGCAGCACCGCCGCCGGTACATTGCTGATGATCTGGCTGGTGAGCACGCCGGTCAGCAGGGTGCTGCGCTCCAGCAGACTCTGGAGAAACCCATGAACGGCAGGCAGCCGTCCCAGGTTTCCGGATACCACGAAGAAGCAGATGAAGGTGCACAACAGGCTCACATCCAGCTTCCGCAGCAGAGCAGGTTCCACTGCGGCCAGCGTCCCAAGCACCAGAACCGTCAGCAGACCATAGGGCAGAATGCGGAACACCGTCAGCAGGCACAGCAGGAACAGTGCGCCGTACAGGGCCAGCTTCCCGGGCTGCCGCAGGGGCTGCGGGTGCACCGGAGGGATCTGGAGATCCCTGGGCAGGACCGGCAAGGCCGCCGCGGTCAGGCAGGCCAGACTGATCCCCGCCAGGGGCAGCACCACCGGGAAAAAATCCCCGGCAGAGAGTCCATAGGCCCCGTAAAGGTAGAGGTTCTGGGGATTGCCCACCGGCGTGGCCATGCTGCCCAGGTTTGCGGCAATGGTCTGCAGCACCAGCAGCGGCACCGCTGCGGCCCGGCAGTCCATCTGGTCCAGAAGCAGCAGCGCAAAGGGTGCAAAGGTGATAAGAGCGACGTCATTGGTCACGGCCATGGAGCAGAAAAAGGGCAGCAGCACCAGGATCACTGCCAGGGCCCTGGGTCCGGTCCCCCGGGACAGCAGATGGCCGGCCAGCCACTGGAACGCCCCGCAGGACTGGAAGCCCGCCACCACCGCCATCAGGCACAGCAGCAGGCATAGCACCCGCAGGTCGATGTAGCCCAGATAGGCGGCGTCCGGCGGCACCAGGACCATGGTGGCCAGTGCGCAGAGCGCCGCCACGGTCAGCACCGCCTCCCGCTTGAAAAATGCCAACAGTCTCATTTCCGTCCCTCCAAAGGCTGACAAAATCCGCGTTTCACCATATCACACTTTTTCCGGGAACGCAAACCTTTTTGGGGAGGCTGTGCTGTTCTACCGCAGGCAGCCCGCCAGCCGCCGGGACAGCATCCACGCCAAGGCCAGCTTCACCAGGTCCGGCACCACAAAGGGGAACACGCACATTCCCAGTGCTGCCCACAGGCCGATGGGCCCCGCCGCCCGGGCATAGGCCACCAGGAACCAGGCGGTGCCGAAGGCATAGCACACCAGCAGGCCCAGCACCATGGCCGCGGCCGTCACTGCCGGACGGTCGCCCAGCCGGGCGGTCATGCCCCAATACAGCAGGGCCGAGGCCAGAAAGCCCAGGATATACCCGCCGGTGGTGCCCAGCAGAACGCCCGGGCCTCCCTGAACGCCTGAGAACACCGGCAGGCCCACCAGGCCCAGCAGCAGATATGCCAGGATAGCCAATGTCCCCCGCCGGCCCCCCAGGGTCCCCAGGGCTGCAAACACGCCAAAGGTCTGGAGCGTGAACGGCACTGTCAGGGGAATGTTGATCCAGGCGCACACCATCAGCAGCACTGCGAACAGGGCGGCGTACGCCAGGTCCACCGTCCGCAGCCGGGTCCTAGTCATGGAAGTCTGTTTCAAATCAGATCGCTCCTCTCCTGTGTCTGGAGGAAGTATAGCAAGGCTTTCCATAATTGTCAACCTTAAAAAAAATAAAGTTTACAATATAGATAAAAAACCAGGAGGCAGTGCCTCCCGGTTCAGCAGTCCGTGTGGGTGCAGATCTCCCGCACCTTGGCCTGAATAGCTTTCAGGTCCACAAAGGTCTCCGGCCGCTTCTCCACATCCCGCAGCAGCGCGGAGGGATGGTAGATAGCCGTCATCTGGACGCCGCCCCGCTGGAACCACTTCCCATGCTCGGCGGTGATCTTGAAGTCCTCCTTGATGATAGCCTTGGCGGCGATCCGGCCCAGACAGACAATCAGCTTGGGCCGCAGCAGCGCCGTCTGCCGCCGGAGCCAGCCGATGCAGGCGTCCTGCTCCACATTCAGCGGGTCCCGATTCCTGGGCGGGCGGCACTTGACGATGTTGGCCACATACACCTTCGTCCGGTCCAGGCCGATGATCTCCAGCATATCATCCAGCAGCAGCCCCGCCGGCCCTACGAAGGGGATGCCCTGCTCGTCCTCCCGCTGACCGGGGCCCTCCCCTACCAGCAGGATCTCCGCGTCCCGGGCACCGTCACCGAACACCACGTGGAGCCGGGTCTCCGCCAGGGCGCAGTTCCGGCATTGTCCGCAGGCCTGCTCCAGCGCCTCCCAGGTATCCGCCATCCGCCTCCCCCTCCTTCGTGCCTCTCTCCGGGGCACCACACCGGCGGCGGATGCCCCTCGGCCGCCCAGCCAAATGGCAGCGGCCTCTTTGCGGCCATTGTAACACAAAATCTTCCGCCGCGCAATGAGGTATGAATCTCTTCCGTCCGGACAGACTGGACAGGGAGAGGAGGGGGACGCTTGTCTCTGTGGCTATGGACATTTTGGACATACAGCTTTCTCGGCTATCTGCTGGAACGGGGGTACGCCATCGCCACCCACGCGGACCGGCAGGCCCGGAAGTGCTTTCTGCTGCTGCCCATGTGCCCGGTGTACGGGCTGGGGGCCCTGGCGGTGCTGGCCCTGCCGGAATCATTGAGCGGCAGCTTCTGGTCTCTGGCCCTGTGGGGCGGTCTGGCGGCCACAGCAGTGGAGTATGCCGTACACGTTCTCTATGACCGTCTGCTGGGTGTGCGGTTCTGGGACTACTCCCAGGTCCGGTGGAATCTGCGGGGCCGGATCTGCCTGCCCTTCTCCCTGGCCTGGAGCCTGCTGGTGGCAGCAGGGCTGCCGGTGATCCAGGCGGCGATAGCCCCGGCGCTGGCCGCCGTGCCGCCAACCGCCACCTATGCCGCGCTGCTGGTGTTCACCGCCGACACAGTGGTCTCCCTCCAGCTGCTGCGCCGGGCAGGAGATCCCGCAGTGCTGTCTCTGGGAAATCTGCGGGCTGCGTAAGAAGCCGGGCATGGGGAAACGTCCATGCCCGGCTTCCTTTTGCGTCCGGCCGGTCACTGTTCCGGCAGGTGGGCCTCCAGCCAGTGCGCCACGTCCGCATAGACCTTCTCCCGGCCCGTCTCCTGGAGGATCTCATGCCGCAGGCCCTGATAAAGCCTGATCTCCACGTCCCGGACACCGGAGCGGCGGAAGCTGCGGTACGCCCGCCGGACACCCTTGCCCATGTCCCCCACCGGGTCGTCCTGCCCGGAGAGGAAGAGGACCGGGGTATTCCGGTTCATCCGCTTCAGGTTCTCTTGCTTCTCAATGCAGGCGATCCCCCGCAGCATCTCCCGGAAGAGTCCGATGGTGGGGTCCCCTCCGCAGAGGGGATCCGCAAGATACTGGTCCACGTTCTCCGTGCTGGCAGAGAGCCAGTCGTATCCCGTGCGGTTGGGGGCAAATTTCTGATTGTATGCCTCGAAGGCCAGTTTGTTCACCAAGGGGCTGGAATGGCGGTCCCCCACCTTTCTGGCCTCCCGGGCGGCCAGGACGCGGCCCGCCGCCACCAGCGCCGGGGGCATCTGCCCCGTGCCCATCAGGATGGCTCCGGCCACGGTGCCGGGGTAGCGGATCAGATACGTCCGGGCCAGGAAGGACCCCATGGAATGCCCCAGCAGGAACACCGGAAGGCCGGGGAACCGCTGCCCTGCCAGCTCCCGCCGGGCATAGAGGTCCTGCACCGCCCAGTCCCAGCTGCCCCTGGGTCCGAAGTACAGCCGGGGCGCCCCCGCCGCCACGGAGAGACCGTGCCCCAGGTGGTCGTGGCCCGCCACGGCAAAGCCCCACTCCGTCAGGTAGGCCGCCAGGGGCTCATACCGCAGGATGTGCTCCGACACGCCATGGGAGAGCACCAGAACCGCCCGGGGTGCCATGTCCGGCGTCCACTCCACCGCATGGATGCCGGTCCGCCCGTCTGCGGAGGGGAAGGTAAATTCGTTTCTCACCATGGAAAAATCATCCTCTCTGTGCTATACTGTGTGCCATCAGGCGTAGGATGCCTGCTTTCTGGGTCGATGATACCACACTTCCGTCACAAATGCCAGAGGAGGCCGCATTCATGGAAACATACATCGCTGCCCTGGACCAGGGAACCACCAGCTCCCGGGCCATCCTGTTCAACCGGGCCGGGGAGATCGTCTCCCGCGCCCAGCACCCCTTCCGCCAGATCTACCCCCAGCCCGGCTGGGTGGAGCACGATCCGCTGGAAATCTGGGCCACGGAGAAGCGGGCCCTGGCGGAGGTCGTAGGCGCCGCCCACATCGACCCCAAGCGGATCGCCGCCCTGGGCATCACCAACCAGCGGGAGACCACCATCCTCTGGGACCGCTCCACCGGGCAGCCGGTCTGCAACGCCATCGTATGGCAGTGCCGCCGGACCGCTCCCCTCTGCGACACGCTGAAGGCCGACGGCCTGGGCCCCCTGGTGGCGGAGCGGACGGGCCTGCTGATCGACGCCTACTTCTCCGGCACCAAGATCCGGTGGCTGCTGGACCACGTCCCCGGCGCCCGGGAACGGGCGGAGCGGGGGGAGCTGTGCGCCGGCACGGTGGACAGCTGGCTCATCTGGAACCTCACCGGCGGGGCAGCCCACGTGACAGACTACTCCAATGCCTCCCGGACCATGCTGTTCAACATCCACACCCTCCAATGGGACGAGGCGCTTTGCCGGGCGCTGGGCATCCCCGCTTCCCTGCTGCCGGAGCCGCTGCCCAACTGCCATCTCTACGGCCGTGTGGCCCCGGACATTCCCGGACTGGAGGATCTGGCGGGCATCCCCATCTGCGGCAGCGCCGGGGACCAGCCGGCGGCCCTGTTCGGCCAGGCCTGCTTCACGCCGGGCCAGGCGAAGAACACCTACGGCACCGGCTGCTTCACGCTGATGAATGTGGGCGGTGAGCCGGTGGCCTCCCAGTCGGGATTGGTAACCTCCGTGGCTTGGTCCCTGGGGGGCGAGACTACCTATGCCCTGGAGGGCAGCGTGTTCAACGCCGGCAGCACCATCCAGTGGCTGCGGGATGAACTGGGGCTCATCTCCTCCGCCCCGGAGTGCGACCGGCTGGCGGAGAGCGTGCCGGACGCCGGAGGCGTCTACGTGGTGCCCGCCTTCACCGGCCTGGGCGCCCCCTACTGGGACATGTACGCCCGTGGCACCATCGTGGGGCTGACCCGTGGCACCACCAAGGCCCACATTGCCCGGGCGGTGCTGGACGCCATCGCTTTCCAGGTGACGGATCTGGTGCAGGCCATGAACGCCGACGCCCCTTGCCCCATCACCACATTACGGGTGGACGGCGGTGCCTCCGTCAGCGACATCATGATGCAGACCCAGGCGGATCTGCTGCGACTGCCGGTGGACCGACCCGCCCAGGTGGAGACCACTGCCTTCGGCGCTGCGGCCCTGGCGGGGCTGGCGGCCGGAGTGTGGGGCAGTCTGGAGGAAGTGGCTGCCCTGCGCCGCAGCCAGCACGTATTTCTGCCCCAGCGGCCCCAGGCCGCCTGCGAGGCCCAGTACCGCCTGTGGCGCCGGGCAGTGGACCGGGCGTTGCGGTGGATTGAAAACGATGTGTAAACAAATCCGGAATTTGTTGCGTTCAGTGGAAAAGTGCGCTATACTGAAGCCAAGTGAGAGGCATGAAACGGAAATGAAGACGATCAGTGCGGCGTTTGGTCCGCAGGTGAAAGGAGTTTATCGACATGGCTTTTTTTGAGGATCTGACCAAAAAGACAAAGGACCTGGCCTACGTGGCCGCCGACAAGGCCAAGGATGTGGCCGCCGTGGCAGCGGATAAAGCCAAGGACGCGGCGGAGCTGACCCGCATCTCCATGGCCATCGCCGGGGAGCAGCGGGAGATCGACAAGAACTACCGCACCATAGGCGAGTGGTTCGTCAGCGAGTACGAGGGGGAGATCCCCGACGCCGTCCGGGACCTGGTAGAGGCCGTCAACACCTCTAAGGCCAAGATCGCCGAGCTGGAGGCCAGCAAACCCCGTAAGGACGATGGCGCCGAGGTTGAGGCAGCAGCTCCCGCCCAGAAGATCTGCCCCATCTGCGGCGCGGCCTCTGACAGCAAGTTCTGCCCCCAGTGCGGCGCCCCTATGGGTGACTGAGTTCCCGCCATAACAAAGACAAGCCCGCCGGCCTGATGGCCGGCGGGTTCTCTTTCTCTTTCAAAAGGTCAGGCGCATGTCATACCATACCACGCCGCCGTGGGTGGACTGGGAGACGCCCTCGTTCACAAAGCCGAATTTTTCGTAGTAGTGGACCAGCTTGTCCTTACAGGTGAGGACGCAGCCGCGTCTTCCCTGGGCCCGGGCGTCGGCAATCACCCGCTCCAGCACCGCTCCGGCGCAGCCCCGGCGGCGATAGGCCGGCAGGGTGTTGACGCCGAAGATCATCTGCCAGGTGCCGTCCTCGTCGTGGAGGGCGGCGTTTTCATACATCTCGTCCCGGAGCGTGGGCTCGTCGGTGGTCATGCCGTCCACAAAGCTCACCAGCGTGCCGTCGTCCTCCTCCAGCAGCCAGAAGTGGTCTGCGTAGTAGGCCAGACGGTCTGTGATCTCCGCCGCCGTGGCAGCCTCCGCTGGTGGGAAGCAGGCGGCCTCCACCGCCGCCAGGGCAGCCGCGTCCGCCAGAGAGGCAGTCCGAATGTGCATGAAAAAATCCTCCTCATTTCAAATAACGGTAAGTCAGCAGCAACCGGGCGGTGCCGTTGAACTGGTTTTCCAGCCAGAAGGGCTGATCCGCCGCGAACCGCAGGGCGTCCCGCTCCAGCAGCTGGAAGTCCTGCCCCTCCGCGTGGAGCAGCACCGTGCCGGAGAGGCTGGTGGCCAGGCACACGCAGCCGGGCACCATAGGTTCCGGCGCGTACCGGCCGCTGATGTACAGGTCCAGAAAGAACGTCTCCTGCCGCAACACGTCGTCATAGGGCAGCGAGGGCCGCAACAGCGCCTTGCCCCCATCCAGCCGGGCGGCCTTGTTGTCCAGCTCCCGCAGAAGCAGCAGCGGCTCGAAGTCGTCGTTCTCCAGCAGCACCTCCGCCGGGACCTTTAATGCCCCGGCCAGCTTGCCCAGCAGCCCCACAGAGGGGTTGGCCTCCCCCCGCTCGATCTGCCCCAGCATGGAGCGGGACACGCCGGCCTCCGCCGCCAGCCGCTCCATACTGAGCTTCTTGCTCTTGCGGATGCGCTTGAGATTCTCCCCCACCGCCCGGGTCAGCTCCATGGTATCCCCGTCCTCTCCCGGCAAAATGGCCGGTATATTGTGCAATAGCTGTTCTATAGTATCCGGTTTGTCGGATTTTGTCAAGAGGAAGGCGGGACAGCCCTGCTGCCCCGCCGGGCAAATTTGGAAAAGGACTTGCAAGCGAATCCCAATCGTGATATCATCGACATGAAAAACAAAAATGCGGCAGTTTCCAGGTGCGCCAACACCTGGAAACCTATGCAGGTGATGACGCACCTACACAACGGCCGAAAGGCCGCACCGCATGAATTATGATACGACATTCCGGCCTTTTTGTAAAGGGCGGCTTTTCTCGTTATCCATTCATGCCTGTGTTGCACAAGAAGTCTCTTCTTACGCCGTGTAGGGGAAACCCTGCGTGGCGTTTTTGTTTTTCACCCGCCGCCTGGGGGCGCCAGCCCCCGGGGCCGGTGCGGTGAAAAACAGGGAGAGGCGGTATCCCGCTTCCCTGTGCAGTTTTGAGAAAAAGGGAATCCTAAAAATTATTGCGGAGGAGCGGTGGTATGATTATTCTGGGAGATTTGCAGCTTGGTCACAAGGATCTGGATACATGGAAGCCAGGTCCCAACAGCGCGGGCGGTGTCAGTGTACAGATTATCTTTCAAAATGACACGCAGAAAACCATCAAATACGTCTACTTTGATGTGGTCCCCTACAACGCGGTGAAGGATGCCTAAAGCTGTACCATCTCCGGCAAGACCAAGGCCGGACTGAAATGTACCGGGCCGATTCAGCCGGGCAAGATTTTCCGGGACGTATGTTGGGAAAATGTCTGGTACAACTATTCCATTACAACGCTGGACCTGGTCATGGTGGAGGTCCTCTACATGGACGGCAGCTCGGAAAAGCTCACCGGAGCCAACATCAAGTACGGCGATCCTCCCGGCTGCTACATAGCCACTGCGGTGTATGGCTCCTATGACTGCCCCCAGGTGTGGACCCTGCGGCGCTTCCGGGATCATACCCTGGCCGCCTCCTGGTACGGCCGGACCTTCCTTCATGCCTACTACGCCGTCAGCCCCACGCTGGTAAAGTGGTTCGGCCGGACCGCCTGGTTCCAGAAGCTCTGGCGGGGCCCCCTGGACCGGCTGGTGGCAAGACTCCGGGACGAGGGCGTGGCGGACACCCCCTATCAGGACCGGGAGTGGTGACCCCGAAAACAAATCCTCCCCGTTATCAAACGGGGAGGATTTTTCTGTCTGTATTGCGTTTAGACCCGCTTCCAGCTTGCGCCGCCCTTGGTGTCGATGATCTCGATGCCCTGGGCTTTCAGCTCATCCCGGATGCGGTCCGCCTCCGCAAAGTTCTTCGCCTTCTTCGCCTCGTACCGCGCCAGCACCAGCGCGTCGATGGCCGGGTCCCCCTCGCCGGTGACGGTGTAGCCGCTCTCGGTTTGGGTGGTCTTGGCCTGGGCGGCCTCCGCCCGCTTGGCCGCCGCCTTCTCCAGCAGACCCAGGGACAGCACGCTGTCAAAGTCCCCGATCAGGGCCAGCTTGGTGGCGTCGTTGGTCTTTGTCTTCAGCACGTCGAACAGGGCCGTCACGCCCATGGAGGTGTTCAGGTCGTTGCCCATCTGCTGCCCGAACTTCTCCCGGTAGGGCTTCATGGCCTCCTGGTCCACCGGACCGTCCGCCGGGTCTAGGGCCGCGATGCGGGCGATCAGCTTGGTGTAGGCCGCCGCCGCGTTGTCCAGGTTCTCCCAGGTGAACACCAGCGCCTTGCGGTAGTGGCTCTGGAGGCAGAAGTACCGGTAGGCCAGGGGGTCATAGCCCTTCTGCTCCAGCAGGGACACAGTGAGAAACTCACCCTTGGACTTGCTCATCTTGCCGTCCGAAGTATTCAGGTGATGGACGTGGAACCACTGGGGGCACCAGGGATGGCCCAGGTAGCTCTCGCTCTGAGCGATCTCGTTGGTGTGGTGGGGGAAGGCGTTGTCCACGCCGCCGCAGTGGAGATCCAGATACTCCCCATTGTACTTCAGGGAGATGCCGGAGCACTCGATATGCCACCCCGGATACCCTACGCCCCAGGGGGAATCCCACTTCAGGGCCTGGTCCTCGAACTTGCTCTTGGTGAACCAGAGGACGAAGTCGTTCTTGTTGCGCTTGTTGGGATCCTCCTCCACGCCCTCCCGGACGCCTACGGCCAAGTCCTCCTCGTCGTGGTCGTTGAAGACGTAGTACCGCCCCAGCTTGGAGGTGTCGAAGTACACGTTGCCGCCGGCGAAGTAGGCATAGCCGGTATCCATCAACTTGGAGACGATCTTGATATACTCGTCGATGCAGCCGGTGGCGGGCTGGACCACATCCGGCGTCTTGATATTCAGCCTGCGGCAGTCCTCAAAGAAGGCATCGGTGTAGAACTGGGCGATCTCCATGACCGTCTTGTGCTCCCGCTTGGCGCCCTTGAGCATCTTGTCCTCGCCCTCATCGGCATCGGAGGTCAGGTGGCCCACGTCGGTGATATTCATCACCCGGTGGACATCATAGCCAGTCCAGCGGAGGAACTTCTCCAGCACGTCCTCCATGATATAACTGCGCAGGTTGCCGATGTGGGCGAAGTGATACACTGTGGGGCCGCAGGTGTACATCTCCACGCGGCCGGGAGTGTGGGTCTTGAACTCCTCTTTCTTGTGGGTGGCCGAATTGTACAGGTACATAAACACTGCTCCTTTTACGTTTCCGAACCGGCGGATTCCTCCCGCCGGCTCTTGAGATATTGTTCATCCATGAGTTTTTCCAAAAATTCCAGACGGGATAAGGCTGCATTCAACTTTTCCTCTACGGGGTCCCGGACGCTGATCTGGTCCACCTCGTCGGCGAAGGTGGCGATCTTTCCGGCCACTCGGACCACATGGGCGGGGACGCCCACGGCGGTGCAGTCCTCCGGCACCGCGCTGAGGACCACGGCGCCCGCGGCAATGCGGGCGTTGTCCCCCACGGTGAAGGGGCCCAGTACCTTGGCGCCGGAACCCACCATCACATTGTTGCCCAGGGTGGGGTGGCGCTTGCCCTTGTCCTTGCCGGTGCCCCCCAGGGTCACCCCCTGGTAGAGCAGACAGTCGTCTCCGATCTCCGCAGTCTCGCCGATGACAATGCCCATGCCGTGGTCGATCACCAGCCGGTGGCCGATGGTGGCGCCGGGGTGGATTTCAATGCCGGTCCAGAACCGGCTCCACTGGGAGACGCACCGGGCCAGAAAGAATCGATGATGCCGGTACAGCCAATGGGCCACCCGGTGGTACAGAACGGCATGGACACCAGGGTACAGGAGAAAAATCTCAAGCTTGCTGCGGGCCGCGGGGTCGCGGCGCTGGTAGGCGGCCAGCAGGCCGCCCAGTCGGGTTACTCGTTTTGCCATATCGAATTGCTCCTTGTGCGGATCGGGAGGCCATGAAAAACGCCTCCCGTACCAAGGTACGAGAGGCGACGGATCGCGGTTCCACTCTCTTTTATCACTCAAGGAGGCCCGTTGACGCTGGCCAGACGGAGGGCTTCCACATCCCCCGCGCTCCCGGGCGCACGTTCACAGCTCCCGCCGCAGGCGCGCTTGCAGCCGGTGACGCGCCCTCTCTGTTCTTTGGAAGTGCTGTTACTCTTCCCGATCAACACGCTATTCCATTTACGCTTTGTATCTTAACAGGATTTGAGAGAGGTGTCAAGAGACAACTTCACGCAGGAATATCCCGGCCCTGCGCCCTGCGCCTTGACAGCGCACCTGCTTCTCCATACAGAATATGCCGGAATGTGGAAACCGTCCCCCCTGTCAACAGGCGGTTGACAAAATTCCAATGGCTGTCGCTTGCCAAGCGCCCGCCTTTTCGGTATGATGGGACCAAAGAAAAGGAGGGGATACTCCATGGAATTGAAGGACCGTATCGCTGCCGTCCGCAAAGCGGCGGGATTGACCCAAGAGCAGCTGGGCGAGCTGCTGGGTGTCACCCGGCAGGCCGTCAGCAAGTGGGAGAGCGGCCAGACCACGCCGGACGCCGCCACCATCGCCGCGCTGTGCGAAAAGCTCCATGTGTCGGCCGACTATGTGCTGTTGGGAAAGGAGCCGGGGGAGGGACAGACCGCCGCCTATGAGCCGCCGGACACCTGTCCCTGCTGCGGGCGGAAGGTCTCCGGCAGCATCTGTCCGGAATGCGGCTATCAGCTGCCCAATCATCCGCCCCGTGGGCCCCAATACGCTGTCGTTGCCACCCGCCCCGGCTTTGTGCAGAGCACGGAGTCGTCTGCCCAGCTGGTGAAATACTGCGGCTTCACCCAAGAGGATGCCAACAATGCCATCGCCCACTATGTGAACAACCAGTCCCGCATCCTGCTGCAGCGGGGACTGGTTGACAGTGCGGCCCAGTACATTGCCGCCCATCTGGACCAGGATTTCTTCTGCCCGCAGATCGTAGTGGACTGCGGGGAATCCGAGGAGGCGCTGCTTTACAAACCCAAAGCCTTCGAGACACCGTCTCCCGTCAAGAGTCAAGAGGGCATCGGCTTCTGGGGCGTGGTGGGTGCTGTTATCGTTGCCCTGCTGATCCTCTCGTTCTTCTGATGATGGACCGGTCCTTTCTGCGGCGGTACGCCGCCTCCGGCGCGGTCATCGCCGGGCTGTATCTCCTGAACCGCTTTCTTTTGGTCCCCCTGACCAGCTGCCGCCTGCTGGCTTGGCACGGGGCGGACTTCCTGGCCGGCGGCTTGATGCTGTGCCTGCTGAACGGTCTGCTGTGTCTCACCCGCCGGCGGCCAGTGGAGCGGGCCCTGCCTGCCTCGCTTTTCCTGCTGGCCTGCGGCCTTTTCTGGGAAGTGGTCACGCCTCTGTACCTGCTCCGATCCGTGGGCGACCTCCGGGATGTCCTGGCGGTGTGGCTGGGGGGCGTGGCTCTGCTGTCCCTCTGGCGGGTGTGGGACCGGCTGGGGCCTGGAAGCTGAACATGTCAAAACGCCCCCGGCGGGAGTGACCCGCCGGGGGCTCGTCTGTTGTCAGAGTCACGCCGAGGCGATGACATCCTTGTTCTTCACGAAATACTCTACGCCGGAGTACAGGGTGGTGAGGGTGATGACCCACACGCAGAGCGTGTTCACCACCGGTGGAATGGGCAGGAACATCAGCACCACGCACACCATAGTGGCGGCAGTCTTGACCTTGCCGGACCATCCGGCGGCGATGACCCGTCCCTTGTCGCTGGCGATCATCCGCAGGCCGCTGACGGCGAACTCCCGGCAAATGACAATGAGCAGCATCCAGGCGGGCATCTGCCCGATCTCCACGAACCACAGCATGGCGGCGGTCACCAGCATCTTATCCGCCAGGGGGTCGGCAAACTTGCCGAAGTCCGTCACCAGGTTGTACTTCCGGGCGATCTTGCCGTCCAGCATGTCCGTGAGGCTGGCGATGATGAAGATGGCCAGCGCCACCCACGTGGCGCCGGGGAAGCCCCAGTACAGCACCACCATGAAAACCGGGATCAGAATAATGCGCAAAAGCGTCAATTTATTGGGCAAATTCATGGATGTTTACTCCTCCGCCAATTCTCCGGTCAGTTCGCCGTCCATGACGCCGGTAAGCCGGACGGTCACAAAGGTGCCCGGTTCCACCTCCCGGTCCGCGTCAAACCAGATGCGGCCGTCGATGTCCGGGGACTCGGCGTAGCTGCGGCCGAAGTGCATCTGGGCCTGGCTGTCGAAGCCCTCGCACAGCACCTCCCGCTCCGTTCCCAGAACAGACTCGTTGTACGCGTCGATGATGTCGGACTGAACGTCCACCACCAGCTCCGCCCGGCGGCGGGCCTCCTCCATGTCCACATGGTCCATCTGGGCCGCCCGGGTGCCCTCCTCCGGGGAGAAGGGGAACACCCCGGCCCGTTCAATCTTTGTCTCCCGGAGAAAGACACACAGCTCTTCCAGCTCCGCCTCGCCCTCGCCGGGCAGGCCGGTGATGAGGCTGGTCCGCAGCACCAGGCCGGGGATGCGGGCCCGGAGCTTTGTCAGCAGGTCCAGCAGCTCCGCCTTGGTATCCCGGCGGTTCATGGCCTTCAGGATCCCGTCGTTGCAGTGCTGGATGGGGATGTCCAGATACTTGACGATCTTGGGCTCCTCCGCAATGGTGTCGATCAGCTCCTCAGTGATCTCGTCCGGATACAGATAGTGGAGCCGGACCCAGTGGAAGTCCAGCCTGCACAGCTCCCGCAGGAGAGACGCCAGCTGGTGCTCGCCGTTCAGGTCCGTTCCATACCGGGTGATATCCTGGGCGATGACCAGCAGCTCCTTCACGCCGGCGTCCGCCAGCTCCCTGGCCTCTTCCAGAAGGCCCTCCATGGGGCGGCTGCGGTATTTGCCCCGCAGGGAGGGGATCACACAGTAGGCGCAGTGGTTGTCGCACCCCTCGGCGATGCGGAGGTAGGCATACCAGGGGGGCGTGGACAGGATGCGTCCCCCGTCCTGGGGGGCGGTGTGGATGCTGCCCAGGTGGCAGGGCCTCAGGCCAGAGGCCCCCATCACCTCGTCGATGGCGGCGCAGATATCGCCGTAGCTGCCGGTGCCCAGAATGCCGTCCACCTCCGGCAGCTCGTTCAGAACGTCCTGCTTGTACCGCTGGGTCATGCAGCCGGTGACCAGGATCTTCTGTACCTGGCCGGCCCGCTTCAGCTCCGCCATCTCCAGAATGTTGTCGATGGCCTCCTCGCAGGCGGACTGCAGGAAGCCGCAGGTGTTCACCACCACCACGTCGGCCCCCTCCGGCTGCGCCTGGACGGTGTGGCCGGCGGCCTGGACAGAGGCCATCATCTGCTCGCAGTTCACCTGATTCTTGGCGCAGCCCAGGGAGATAAAGGAAATGTTGTATGGCACGATCGAGTCCTCCAATCGATGGATTGTTGCAAAATGGGCCCGGCGGGGCCGGCATGTGTGTCCCATTGGACAGGGAATGACAGCCATGATGTGGCTGGGCAGATACGCCCACTTGTAGGAGCAGGCACCCCATAACCGCCATTCGGCGGCCCGTATGCCTCCCCGGAGGGAATACCCCCTGCGAGACGGGACTCATTCTTCGAGAATCTCCGCTCCCAGACGGCTCCATGCCTCCCGGACGTCTCCCCAAGCAAACCCCCGCCGCAGCAGTGCGCTGGTGAGCCGCCGCTTCTCCGCCTCCTCTGGGGCCCGGCCCCGGAGCTTGGCCGCAAGAAATCGGTCAATCTGCCAGGCGCTGTCCGGTGCCTGATCCAGAGCCTCGTCCCACAGCTCCCGGGGTACGCCTTTCTCCCGCAGTTTCTCCCGAATGCGGGCCGGGCCATAACCAAGGCCGGCGCAGTGGCGCACCAAGATTGCTGCGTAATCTGCATCGTTGATGGCACCAATGGCCTCCAGCCACTCAGCGGCGTACCGCGCCTCCGCCTGACTGGCCCCCTTCTCCTGGAGCTTCCGCTCCAGGTCGCGGCGGCTCATGGCCCGCTTGCCGATGAGGTCCGCCGCCGTGGCCTTCACGTCGGAGACGCTGGCAGCCTTCTTCAGCTGCTCCAGACGTCTGCCGTCCAAATCATCTCCAGTCCGCAGGCCGAAGTCCAGCGCCTCCTGCTCTGTGATCTTCAGGCAGGCGCCGTCCTCCAGGAATACCAGCACCCGGCCCTTTTTGTGGGGGGACGCCTGGACGCGCTCAATCCGCATCTTCGAAGTCGTCGGCGCTCACATCCACCGCCCGGCCTGCCGCCTTGGCGGCGATGCGGGACTGGTTGCTCATCAGCTTGTCGAAGTTCCGGCGGATGTCCGCCTCCAGCTTGTCCGCCGTCTCCGGGTTCTCCTGGAGATACCGCTTGGCGGCGTCCCGGCCCTGGCCGATGCGGGTCTCCCCGATGGAGAACCAGGAGCCGGACTTCTGCACCAGCTCCAGCTTCACGCCCAGGTCCAGCAGCTCACCGAAGTGGGAGATTCCCTCGCCGTACATGATGTCGAACTCCGCCTCCCGGAAGGGGGGCGCCACCTTGTTCTTCACCACCTTGGCACGGGTCCGGTTGCCCACGATCTCAGAACCGTTTTTCAGCGCCTCGATCCGGCGCACATCGATGCGGACGGAGGCGTAGAACTTCAGCGCCCGGCCGCCGGTGGTCACCTCCGGGTTGCCGTACATGATGCCCACCTTTTCCCGCAGCTGGTTGATGAAGATGACGATGCAGTTGGTCTTGCCGATGGCGCCGGTGAGCTTCCGCAGGGCCTGGCTCATCAGCCGGGCCTGCAGGCCCACATAACTGTCGCCCATTTCGCCCTCGATCTCCGCCCGGGGCACCAGGGCCGCCACGGAGTCCACCACCACCACGTCAATGGCGCCGGAGCGGACCAGGGCCTCGGTGATCTCCAGCGCCTGCTCGCCGGTGTCCGGCTGGGCGATCAGCATGTCCTCCACCTGGACGCCCAGTGCCCGGGCATAGGTGGGGTCCAGGGCGTGCTCTGCGTCCACAAAGGCCACCTCGCCGCCCCGCTTCTGGGCCTCCGCGACGACGTGCAGAGCCAGGGTGGTCTTGCCGGAGGACTCCGGCCCGTAGATCTCCACAATCCGCCCCTTGGGCAGGCCGCCGATGCCCAAGGCCACGTCCAGGGACAGAGAGCCGGTGGGGATGTAATCCACGTTCAGCTCCGCCTTGTCGCCGAAGCGCATAATGGCGCCCTTGCCGTACATCCGCTCGATCTGGGCCATGGCCGTGTCGATGGCCCGCTTCTTATCGTCCGCCGGAGCCGCGTTGGGCAGCGGCGCTTTCTCTCTCGCCATTGTATTCTCCTCCTGATTCTCTATAAAAACTCTTTATTTCAACTCATCTGTAAGTCCCTTACTTCTCTGAGAGAGTCCCCAGCAGAGGGATCCAAACAGCATCCCTCCATACACGATCACCGCGCGGCCGCCAGGCAGCGTCTCCCGGACAGGGTCCCAATACTCAGGCGCATAACTGGACGGGTCTGTTTCAACCGCTGCAAAAAGGATAGGTCACCGCCGTGGCCGCCATGGAAAGGGCTGACGCCCTATACGCCGTATAGCGCGGCTTGGGCGAGTGCTTAACGAAACCCCGGCGCATCAGCGTCCAGCCCGACACCAGGGGCCCGGCCCACAGCAGGGTCGGACTTCCCGCCTCCTGCACATAAAACGGCAGCCCCACCATTGCCGTTCCTTTCTCTAAACGTCAGAGCTCTGTACACAGCGTTCCGAATACCACCCGGGGGATGTCGTGGTGGTCCTTCACCACCTGGATATCCCCGAAGCCCTGGGTCCGCATGATCCGCAGCACGTTGTCCGCTTGACCGATGCCCACTTCAAAATACAGACGGCCGCCGGGAGCCAGGGCCTCCTTCCACTTCTCGGAGATGCTCCGGTAGAAGTCCAGGCCGTCCTCGCCGCCGTCCAGGGCCAGATGGGGTTCATAGTCCTTGACGGAGGTGTCCAGCGTCTCGATGTCCGCCCGGGGGATATAGGGGGGATTGGACACGATGCACTGGAACTCTCCCAGGGATTTCTCCGGCTTTTCCCGGGCGTCCGCCTGCATGGGCACCACCCGGGCGGTAAGGCTGTTGCGGCGGACGTTCTGGCGGCAGATCTTCAGGGCCCCGTCAGACCACTCCCCCAGCACCACCCGGGCCTGGGGCACTTGGGCCGCCACCGCCAGCCCGATGCAGCCGCTGCCGGCGCACAGGTCCAGCACCCGGCATTCCCCCAAGGTCTTGATATAGCCAATGGCCTGCTCCGCCAGCACCTCCGTGTCCGGCCGGGGAATCAGCACGTCCCGGGAGATGTCCAGCGGGAGCCCATAGAACTCCCACTCACCGATAAGGTATGCCACCGGCTCGCCCTCCAGATGCCGCCGCACCAAGTCCCGGACCCGGTGCTCCAGCTCCGGGGAGGCGTACAGTCCCCCATCCCGGGCCAGCTCCTCCCGGCTCTTGTTAGTGCCGAAGCAAACCAACTCCCGGGCCTCCAGCGTGGCCTCCTCGATCCCTGCCCTCCGCAGCTGCTGGCGGATATCCAAATACAAATTGTTGTATGTCGTCGCCATAATACGCCTCATTATCAAAAATTCACCATTCGTCTTTCCCTTTTTCACTGGGCAAGACCAGCTCCAGGGACCGGATGGCGCACTCGATCATGGAGTCGTCCGGCTCATTGGTGGTGAAGTTCTGCATCCACATTCCGGGGGCCGTCAGGATTTTGGCCAGCCGACTGTCCTGCACGTGGCGGCCCACCCAGCGGTTGAACTCATAGGTAATGCCCACCACCAGAGGCAGCAGAATCAGATGTGCCAGTGTCCGCAGCCAGACATTGGTGATGGGCCAGATGCCGAACACCACACTGGACACCAGGATGGACACAAAGATCACCACGAACAGAAAGCTGGTGCCGCACCGGGGATGGTGCCGGGGCTGAATGCGGACATTCTCCACCGTCAGGGGTAGCCCCGCCTCGTAGCAGAAGATGGTCTTGTGCTCCGCCCCGTGGTACTGGAACACCCGGTAGATGTCCTTCTGCTTGGAGCAGAAGATCAGATACAGTAGGAAGATAGCCACCTTCAGCACGCCTTCGATCAGGTTCCGGCCCCACATGGGGAAGTCCGGGAAGAAGTGCAGCAGCCCGCCGGTGAGGAAGGTGGGCAGCACCAGAAAGAGGAAGATGGACAGGCCGATACCCAGCAGCACAGAGAGGCCCACGATCAGCCCCTCCAGCTTCTTGTTGGAAAAGGTCCGGTCCAGCCACTGTTCAAATTTGGAGGGCTCCGTGGTCTCCTCCTCCGGATAGAAGTCCGCGGAGTACATCAGCGCCTTCACGCCGTTGACCATGGAGGAGAGGAAGTTGACGGTGCCTCGGATCAGGGGCCAGCCTAAAATAGGATGCCGGTCCTTGATGAGCCGCAGCTCCTCCACCTTCTCCACCAGATTGCCCCCCTGGTCCCGGACCACGATGGCCTGCTTCTCCGGGCCCCGCATCAGAATGCCTTCAATGAGTGCCTGTCCGCCGATGCTGGTGCGGAAGGCGCAGGATTGGGGTTGTTTTGCCATGTGTTTCCTTTCTAATTCCGTACAGTTGAATTCTACCATGCTCTGTACAGAAATGCAAACATTTGTTCGATTTTCGAAAATCATTCCTTGACCGGCAGGCAGATGGTGACCACCGCGCCGCCGCCATCGGCGTTGCCGATGGTGAAGATGCCGTTGTGAAGGCCGACGATCTCATCGCACACCGCAAGGCCGATGCCGCTGCCCCGGGCCTTGGAGGAGCCCTTGTAGAACTTCTGCTTGATGAAGGGCAGCTCCGCCTCCGGGATGCCGGGACCGTAGTCCCGGACCCGAACCACCTCAAACTCGCCCTCCCGGCTGATGGAAGTGTCGATCCGCTTGCCGGAGCCGCCGTGCTTGGCGGCGTTGTCCAGCACGTTGCAGAACACCTGCTTCAGCCGCTCAGAGTCGCCGGGGATGGGAGGCAGGTCCTCATCCCCGCACTCGTAGTTCAGTTTGATGCCCTCCTGCCGGAACAGCTCGCCGTAGGTGAAGATGGCGTCCTCAAACTCCGCCTGCAGGTCCACCTGCTCCATCCGGAGGGTGAATCGGCCGTCCTCCATCTTGGAGAATTCCAGCAGCTCCTCTACCATGGTAGAGAGCCGCCGGGCCTCGTTCAGAATGATGCGGATGCCGCGGCGCATCTGGGCGGGGTCATCTGTGGTGTCCTCCAGAATCGTCTCGCCCCAGCCGTTGATGGCAGTGAGGGGCGTCCGCAGCTCGTGGGACACGGAGGAGATGAACTCGGATTTCATCTTCTCGTTCTGGCCGATCTTGAGGGACATATCGTTGATGTTGTCCACCAGTTCCCCCAGCTCGTCCGTGTACTTGTTTTCGATCTGGAAGCCATAGCTCCCGGCAGAGATCCGCTTGGCCGCCTCAGACACCACGGCCACCGGCTCCACCACGTTGTTGATGAACAGCAGGCTGGAGATCAGCACCAGGGCCATGCAGATGCCTCCCACCGCCAGAATGATAAAGACCACCAGGACAATCTGCCGGTCCACCAGCTTCATGGACGTCACCAGCCGCATGACGCCCGCCACCCGGCCGTTGAACAGCAGGGGCGCTGAGACCGCCATGATCTTCTCACCCGTCTCCGGGTCTCTGCCTTGGAAGGGCGTGATCTCCTGATTGGTGATGGCTCTGGTAATATCGCTGGTCCCCGGCGAGCTGCCTGCTGTCAGGCCGGAGGTGGACATCTGGATACGTCCGGTGCTGCCGATGAACTGCAGCTCAATCCGGGACTTGTCCTCATAGGTGTCCACTGCCTGGGTCGCCATCTGGTTGTACTCGGAGTAGCTGTTCATGAAGTAGTCGTTGAAAGCACTGGACATGGCCTCCGCCTGCTTCATCAGGCCGTTTTCCATGCTGCTGTAATAGTAGGTGGAAACGCCCACAGATACCAGCGTCACCAGCAGCATCAGCAGCACCAGCACCGGCAGAATGGTATTGACGATCCACCGCTTCCGCAGGCCCCGGAGGCGCAGCACCGTCCATTTCCGATCCCGTTCTTCCTCTGCCATGGGCCGCTCCTCCTTTCCCTGCGTTCCTTACGCCGGCATCACTGGCCGGCCGATTTTCTCAGAACCCCCACTTGTATCCGTATCCCCACACCGTGGTGATATACGTGGGATTCTGCACGTTGCTTCCCATCCCGCGGCGCGGGATGGGACCCCTTTCCTCAGCTTGCGCGGCGGAAGTAAATTCCACCTTGCGCCAAGGTTTTGGCTTCCACCAAAACGCTTGTACGGGCCATCGGCCCGCCCCGCTCCGCGGGGCCCCGGACAACGCCCGGAGCCGCTCAGAACCCCCACTTGTATCCGTATCCCCACACCGTGGTGATGTACGTGGGATTCTGCACGTTGTCCTCGATCTTCAGCCGCAGGCGGCGGATGTTGACATCCACGATCTTCAGCTCACCGAAGTAGTCCCGGCCCCAGACCATATCCAGGATCTCCTCCCGGGAGAGGGCCTTGCCCGGATTTTCCATGAACACCTTCATGATGGAATACTCCACCTGGGTCAGCTTGATTCGCTGGCCGTTCTTCTCCAGCGTCCGGTTGCGGGTGTTCAGCAGGAAGGGATCCTGCCGAATCTCCCCGGTCTGGGGGATCTCCTCTCCGCCGGCCCGGCGGAACAGGGCGTCCACACGGGCGGTAAGCTCTGCCGGGGAGAAGGGCTTGGTCACATAGTCGTCGGCGCCGGTCATCAGTCCCGTCACCTTGTCCATCTCCTGGGAACGGGCGGTGAGCATGATGATACCGATTTTGGTGTTGGTGGCCCGGATGCGGCGGCAGACCTCAAAACCGTCGATCCCCGGCAGCATGATGTCCAGCAGCGCCACCCGGGTATCGGGGTTCTCCTTCAGCTTGTCCAGTGCCTCTTCGCCGGTCTCCGCCTCAATGACGTCGTACCCGGCACGGCGCAGGTTGATGACGATAAAGCTGCGGATGCTGGACTCATCCTCCAGCACCATTACTTTTTTCATTCGGCATACCGTCCTTTCTTCTCTGTCAGCTGTCGCCGGCGGACCACTCCGTGGTGATCAGGCTGAACGCCTCCCGCACCTCGTCTTCCGTCAGGCCGTATTCCCAGCTCCCATTTGTGTCCAGAAGCTCGGCCGTGTAGATGATCTCCGGCAGACGGCGCAGGATGACCCGGCCGCCCCGGGTGGCTCTGGCCTCGCGGCCGGAGCCTGTAAGCTTGGTGATCCGCAGGACATCCTGTGGTGGCTCCCCGCTGTCTCCCCGGTAGGAGAATGTGACCGTGACCTCCTCCGTCCCGGCCGTGCGGGTAATGAGGATCTGATCCTTCCACACGTCCGGCAGGCGCAGGTACCAGCCGTCCTCCACACTGTGGTAGGTGCTCACCACAGCCGCTTTGGTGCCGTCGCTGGTATAGGTATACCAGTCGATCCGCCGGCAGGGGTCCTCACCCACGTTTCCCCAGGCCGGGATCGGCTCGGGATGGGGGACCTCTGTGATACCGTCGCCGTTGATATCCTCCGGGTACAGGGAACTGAAGGGCGCGATCTCCGAAGACACCCCCGTCACGTCGGACAGCAGGATGTTCACCAGTTCTCCATTTTTCACGGTCAGGATGTCAGTGACCATCCAGGCCGACTCCTCCACCCCCGTGACGAACAGGGCCGGCGTACCGTCCTGTAGGACACCGCTCTTCACACGCCCCTGCTGGCTCAGCTCCGCCATGGTGCTGGTGATCCGTGCGGAGGTTCGCAGCTGGAACTCTTCCTCCTGCCAGCAGTAGTAATCCGCAATGCCGTTGCCCTCCTCATCGGCCCGGAGCACCACCAGCTCCCACAGGCCATCCTGATTCAGATCGTTGACCGCATATTTCACATAGCTGGTGCCCTGCACCAGCTCCTCCGGCTCCCCGGACCGCAGGGTGTAGACGGAGAGGGCCAGGAGGTCCGTATTGACCCGCCAGCCCACCAGCAGCTCCTTCCGGCCGTCCTGGTCCAGATCCTCGTAGGCAATGCTGTAAATGCTGGTGCCGGTGCCCTCAATGACGGCAGCCTGCTCATATCCCTGCTTTCCGGCGGTAAAGATATAGATCTTCAGGGGCTTCTCATCCGCAGAGTTGCGGAAGAAGGCCAGCGCCTCCTCCTCGCCGTCTCCGTCCAGATCCTCCAGCTGCACGGGCTGGATGTTGCTGCCGGAGACGGGGGCCGCGTACTCCGCCCCGCTCTCCAGCAACTGGTTGAGTGAGCTGTTCAGCTCCGTGTACTCCTCCGGCAGCTGCGGCAGGCTGTACAGGTCCGTGGGGGAAAAGGAAAATCCGCAGCCGCTGGCGGACAGAAGCAGAAGCAGGCCGACCGCTGCCGTCAGCATCCGCTGTATTCGCTGTCTCATGGCCTCCTCCTCTCTGCCGGTGGGCTGCCCCCGCCGAAAAACGCATAATTCAACTTATATATGATAGCACGTTTTCTCCCTGATGTGTAGGGGTTGTCAGCATTTTTCCCGCATTTTACGTTCTGTTCATTTTTCCGCCGTCCCCGGTCGGAAGGCCGCGATCAGGGCCAGCTTCCGCCTGCGATCCAGCCGTTTGATGGCGGCCTCCCGCCGCAGGGCCGCAGACCGGTCCGGCACCGCCTCCTGGTAGACCAGCTCCACCGGCAGGCGGCTGCGGGTGTACTTGGCGCCCCGCCCGCTTTGGTGGGCCTGGAGGCGGCGGGGCAGGTCGTTGGTGCAGCCTGTGTACAGTGTGCCGTCCCCGCAGCGCAGGATGTAGACCAGATAGCCCATACCGTCCCTCCTCTGTCCGATGAGACCAGTATACCACAGCCCGCCGCCCCGTCAAAGGGCTTTCCGCATGGGGACTTCCCTGCCCGGCATAGGAATGATGGTACAGGGAGGGATTCTATGTTGTCTGCCGCACTGCTGCTCTTCGCCAACACGCTGCTCTTCTCACTCCGCCTGTCCGGCGGCGGGTCGTTTCCAAAGCCGCTGTCCGCCGCAGAGGAGCGGGAATATCTCCGCCGCTACGCCCAGGGAGATCAGGAGGCCCGGGATGTACTCATCGAGCGGAACCTGCGCCTGGTGGCCCACATCATCAAGAAATACTATACCCAGAGCGCCGATCAGGAGGACCTGATCTCCATCGGCACCATCGGCCTCATCAAGGGCATCTCCAGCTTCGACCCGGAGAAGGGCGCCCGCCTGGCCACCTACGCCGCCCGCTGCATTGAAAACGAAATTCTCATGTACTTCCGCAGCCAGAAAAAGCTCCAGGGAGAAGTCTCTCTGTCGGATTCCATTGAGACAGACAAGGAGGGCAATGCCCTCCAGCTGATGGATGTGGTGGGCGTGGATGACACCATGCTGGACGATATCCACGACCGGGACAGCGCGCTCCGGCTCCACCAGATCATCCGGGAGCGTCTGACCACCCGGGAGGCGGAGATCATTCGCCTGCGGTACGGGCTGGGCGGCACCATCCCCCTGACCCAGAGGGAAATTGCCGCCTCCTTCGGGATTTCCCGGTCCTATGTATCCCGCATCGAAAAGCGGGCGCTGGAAAAGCTGCGCCAGGAGCTGCAGGACGGCCCTGCGCCCCAGCTGGTCCGGCGGAGGCCCCATTCCTCCGGGACGTGACCGCCGGATTTGGAAAACAGAGGGCGTGATGGAAAATTTCCATCACGCCCTTTCTTTGCGCGCTTCCGCGCCTTTCAATAGCGCCGCACCACGGCGGCCACCTTGCCCAATATCTGGGCATAGGTGCCGTCAATGGGGGAATATGCCTCATTCTCCGGCAGCAGCCATACCTGACCGCTTTTCAGAGACAGGCGCTTAACCGTCGCCTCGTCATCGATCAGAGCCACCACAATCTCACCGTGCTGCGCAGTGGGCTGGCTGTGAACCACCACCAGGTCGCCGGGCAGGATGCCTGCGTTCAGCATGGACTCGCCCCGGACCCGCAGGGCAAAATACTCCCCGGGCCGACCGGCGGTATCGAAGGTCAAATAGTCCTCGATACACTCCTCCGCCAGAATGGGGCTGCCGGCCGCCACATTGCCCACCACTGGGACCTGATTTTCAGGCTTAGGAGATTCCCGCAGCGTGATGGCGCGGCCCTTGCCGGCGCCCTTTTCAATGACGCCTGCCTCCTCAAGCCGTTTGAGGTGAAAATGGACTGTGGAGGGTGACTTCAGCCCCACGGCCTCCCCGATCTCCCGCACCGAGGGGGGGTAGCCCTGCTCCCGGATACAGGCGGCAATGTACTCGTAGATTTTCTGCTGCATCTTTGAGAGCTCCCGCATACGTGTCCACCTCCGCTGGATTTCTGGCTGTATTATACCACAACGCCGCAGGAAAAGCAAACATTTGTTCCATCATTTTCAAACTTTTTTGTCGTCTGTCCGTACGCTTCCGCATAGCTTTGATTTGTCTGCTTTTTTGCAAAATCCCCTTGAAATACAGAGAAAACTATGGTATCATTAACATCTGTGAAATCATGATCCATGCGCTGCATGGCTGAAAGTTTTGGAGGTTATCCTGTATGGACGCTTTAACGCTCGTCATCACGATCCTGCAGCTTCTCTGCGGTCTGGCAGTCATTGTCATCGTGCTCTTCCAGTCCGGCAAGAGCGCCGGCCTCTCCGGTGCCATCGGCGGTGTGGCCGACTCCTTCCTGTCCCGCAACAAGGCCAAGACTCTGGACGCCAAGCTGGCCCGCGCCACCAAATGGGTTGGGGCCATCTTCCTGATCCTGACGCTGGTCCTGCTGATCCTGCAGGGCTGATTTCGCGCTGAAAGCGCCCGGTGTGCCAGCACACCGGGCGCTTTTTTATATGTCGCCGGAGCAGTACAGCACACCGGCCTCCGGTTGGATACCGTTGGCTTCCAGCAGTTCCTGCACCGTCACGAAGCGGTAGCCTTCCCCTTGAAGCGTATCTACAATCTCCAGTGCCGCGTCCACAGAGGTATCGTAGATATCATGGAGCAGGATGATCTGATTGGGGGCCGCATTTTCCAGGACCGCCGCCTTCACCTGGGCTGTATTGAGCTTTTCCCAGTCCCTGGGATCGATGGACCACTTTATCATGGGCACCTGCAGCAGCTCCCGGTCCGCCGCATCCACGGCCCCGTATGGCGGGCGGAGCCAATATGGCCCCCCTCCCAGCAACGCTTCCAGCGTCTCCTCTGTACGGCCTACCTCCCGCTGCAGCGTCTCCCGGGAGATCCCCTGAAGCCGTACATGGTTCCAGGTGTGGCTGCCCACCTGATGGCCCTCTGCCTGCATCCGCCGGACCAGGTCCTCATTGCCTTCGATCTGCTTGCCAATCAGGAAAAAGGTGGCGCTTGCCCCCCGCTCCTGCAGGCCGTCCAGTAGCCGCTCGGTAGTGTTCCGGCGTGGGCCGTCGTCAAATGTAATGGCGATCAGCTTGTCCGCCGGGAGCTGGGCATCTGCCCCAGCCTCCGCCACAGGGCCGCCCGGCGCGCAGCCGGACAGCAGTGCCAGGGCAAGGCACAGAAAAAACAGGCGACCTCTCCACATCGCGCCCACACCTCCTCATTCATGCAGCGGTAGTTTGCGCGGCAGCTGAAAATTTACACCCGTTAAAATTTTCTCCTGTTTTTTCATAACACGAAAAAAGGAAGCGGGCCCCGCCCGCTTCCTTCATCTCATATTCCGTTCGGTGCTCTGCATAGACGGTCAGGAGAACAGGTCAGAAATGGCATCTCCCACCAGGTCCACTGCCAGATCTGACACCACTTCCAGTCCCAGAAGCACTCCCCCCTCCTTGGCAGCTGAATGGGCTCTCTTTCGCCCGCGTGCTGCGGGCTTCTCCCTCTGCTGAAATTCCGGTTTCTTCTCGAGCTGCGGCGCGTCTCCGTCCCCTGCAGGCTGATTGAAGGCCCCGCACCGGGGGCAGAAGCCGTCTGCATCGCAATCATACCGTTTGCCGCACGAAGCGCAGGAAATCTTCTTCACAGATGTTCCCTCCTTTGCTCTGCTGCCGGGCGCTCACAAGTCCCCGCCGGGCAGCCGTCGACCGTGGGACTGCTCCTTCAGCAGCCGGCCCATGGCCATCTCTGCCTGACGGAGATTTTCTCCCAGTTCCCGCTGGAGCCTCCCTGTCCGCTTCTGCTGTGCCGCAGGGGACTCAGCGGCCGCGGCGGTCCCGCCGCTCCGGACCCAGACAGGCTGGTTGAAGGCCCCGCACCGGGGGCAGAAGCCATCCACATCGTAGTCATACCGCTTTCCGCAGTCCTCACAGTGAACCATGCGCATAGAGATCTCCCCCTTCGCTTCCATTGTATCACATCTCCTTCAGGTCCACAAGAACAATCAAAAGCCCTTTGTCACAGGTCCTAGGTTCCCATGACAAAGGGCTTTTTTGATTGCGGGTTCTTACTTCACCAGCTCGATGATGGCGGTCTCCGCGGCATCTCCGCGGCGCACGCCGGTGCGGATCACGCGGGTGTAGCCGCCGTTGCGCTCTGCATAGCTGGGAGCGATCTCCTTGAACAGCTTCTTGCAGACATCCTCGCGGGTGATGAAGCTCATAGCCTGCCGATAAGCGGCCAGGTCGCTCTTCTTGCCGAGGGTAATCATCTTCTCAGCCAGAGGCTTGATCTCCTTGGCGCGGGCAAGAGTGGTCTCCATCTTGCCGTTGTCCAGGAAATCCGTCACCTGCTGACGCAGCATCGCCATGCGCTGGTCAGTGGGCTTGCCAAGTTTCCGAGTTCCGGGCATTTTGGTTTCCTCCTTATCAGGATTTTGGTCAGCCGGGGAACGTCCGCCGGCATTGGAATCAGTTGTTGTTATCTTCGTCAGCCAGATGGAGTCCCATCATCGCCAGCTTGTTGATGACCTCTTCCAGGGACTTGCGGCCCAGGTTGCGGACCTTCATCATCTCGTCCTCCGTCTTGGAAATCAAATCCTCCACGGTGTTGATGTTGGCACGCTTGAGGCAGTTGAAGCTGCGGACGGAGAGATCCAGCTCTTCGATGGTCAGCTCCAGCACCTTGTCCCGCTGGGCCTCCGCCTTCTCCACTACGGTGGGCTTGCTGCCCACGTTCTCAGAGAGGTCGGTAAACAGCGTGAAGTGGTCGCACAGGATCTTCGCACCCAAGGACACGGCGTCCCGGGCAGAGATGGTCCCGTCGGTCCAGACCTCCAGCGTCAGCTTGTCGAAGTCGCTGGAAGCACCCACACGGGTGGGCTCCACGGTGTAGTTGACCTTATACACGGGGGTGTAGATGGAGTCCACGGCGATGACGCCGATCACGTTCTGCTGCGGCTTGTTGCGGTCCGCAGGCACATAGCCGCGTCCGTGGGACAGGGTGATCTCCATGTTCAGCGTCGCGCCGTTGTCCAGCGTGGCAATGTGCATGTCGGGATTCAGGACCTCCACCTCGCCGTCGGCCTTGATATCGCCGGCCTTGACCTCGCAGGGGCCCACCGCCTCGATGTAGACCGTCTTCACCGTCTCGCAGTGGAGCTTGGTGAGCAGGCCCTTCACATTCAGGACGATCTCCGTCACGTCTTCCTTGACACCTGGGATGGTGGAGAACTCATGCTGCACGCCGGCGATCTTGATGGTGGTCGGGGCCGTGCCGGGCAGAGAGGAAAGCATAATGCGGCGAAGCGCATTGCCCAAAGTGGTGCCGTAGCCGCGCTCCAGCGGTTCCACCACATACTTGCCGTATGTGGCGTCCCCCGGCGTCTCGATGCACTCAATCTGGGGCTTTTCAATTTCGATCATGCAGTAGTACCCTCCTTCATCTTCTTGTTGCGAGCACGCATGATTGCGCGCCGCCGGCAGTTCCTATCATTATTGAGGGTATCCTCCGCTTACTTGGAGTACAACTCAACGATGAGGTGCTCCTCGACGGGAACGTCGATGTCCTCCCGGGCGGGCAGACGGGTCACGGTGCCCTTCAGGGCGTTCTTCTCACGCTCCATCCAGGCGGGGATCAGGAACACGGGGGCATCCTGGCCCAGCAGGCGCTTGAAGATCTCAGAGGAGCGGCTGGACTCGGCAACCTCGATCACATCGCCGGCCTTGACCTGATAGGACGGAATGTCGACCTTCCGGCCGTTGACGGTGAAGTGGGCGTGGCTCACCAGCTGACGGGCCTGACGGCGGGTCATGGCGAAGCCCATGCGGTATACCACGTTGTCCAGACGGCGCTCCACAGCGATCAGCAGGTTGTCGCCGGTCTTGCCGGGGGTCTTGGCGGCCGCCTCGTAATAGGCGTGGAACTGCTTCTCCAGAATGCCATAGATGAACTTGACCTTCTGCTTCTCATTCAGCTGGATGCCATATTCGCTCTTCTTCTTTCTCATCTGGCCGCCGGGGTTGCGATTGGTCTCCTTCTTCGCATAGCCCATCACGGCAGGAGAAATGCCCAGAGCCTTGCAGCGCTTCGCGATCGGCTGCATATTCTTAGCCATTTGCTTGTTACCTCCTCTTCAAATCAGACACGGCGGCGCTTGGGGGGGCGGCAGCCATTGTGGGGGATGGGCGTGACGTCCTTGATCATGGTCACTTCCAGGCCCACGGCCTGCAGCGCCCGGATCGCGGCCTCACGGCCCTGGCCGGGGCCCTTGACGAAGACCTCGACGGTCTTCAGGCCATGCTCCATAGCGGCGCGGGCGGCCGTCTCAGCCGCGGTCTGTGCCGCGAAGGGGGTGGACTTCTTGCTGCCGCGGAAACCGAGGCCGCCGGAGGAAGCCCAGGAGATCGCGTTGCCCTGTGTATCGGTAACAGTTACCATGGTGTTGTTGAACGAAGAGCGGATATGGACCTGGCCCCGCTCAATGTTCTTCCGTTCACGCCGGCGGCGAATGACCTTCTTGCCGGCGGATGCCTTTGCAGTTGCCATCTTGGTTCTCCCTCCTTACTTCTTCTTGTTGGCAATGGTCTTCTTGGGACCTTTGCGGGTCCGCGCATTGGTCTTGCTGCGCTGGCCGCGCACGGGCAGACCCTTGCGGTGGCGAATGCCGCGATAGCAGCCGATCTCGGTCAGCCGCTTGATGTCCAGAGCGGTCTGGCGGCGCAGGTCGCCCTCAACGGTATAGCTGTCGATGGCGTCGCGCAGCTTCTGCTCGTCGGCGTCGGACAGATCCTTCACGCGGGTGTCGGGGTTGACGCCTGTCTGCGCCAGGATGTCCTTGGCGCTCTTTCTGCCAATGCCGTAGATATAAGTGAGGCCGATCTCGATACGCTTATCCTTCGGCAGGTCAATACCGGCAATACGTGCCATACTCTCAAAGCACCTCCAATTAAATGTTAGCCCTGTCTCTGCTTATGCTTGGGGTTCTCGCAAATGACCATGACACGGCCTTTGCGGCGAATGACCTTGCACTTCTCGCACATGGGCTTCACGGACGGTCTTACTTTCATAGTTTTTAACCATTCCTTTCAGCGGTTTGTGTCTTTTCAGCTCAAGTGGCGCTTACTTACTGCGCCAGGTGATCCGGCCGCGGGTCAGGTCATACGGGGACATCTCCACCGTCACCTTGTCGCCGGGCAGAATCCTGATGAAATTCATTCTGAGTTTTCCGGAAATATGTGCCAAAATCTTGTGTCCATTTCCAATGTCTACCTGGAACGTTGTGTTGGGCAGGGCTTCCACCACGACACCCTCCACTTCAATCATGTCGGATTTTGCCAAACGTTATCCCTCCTGGTCCGGATAAACCTCCTCGCGGTAAGCCGCAAGGGTTTTGCGAAGCTCGCTGTTGGTGATCCTGGCTTCGCCTCTGATCTTTTCAGAAAGCCGGTTCTCGTCCGCCGCTACAAACAGCACGTGTCTGCGCTTTTTGCGTTTGGGCGACTCCACCTTCCTGGATTTCCCGTCCGCCAGCAGCAGGTACTCCCCCTCCACCGCGAGAACGATGAAGAGCTTTCCCTGGTCCCGGCCGGCAACGGATCTTACGATGTTGGATGCTGCAATTTCCATGCGTTTCCTCTCAGATGGCGGGGGCCGTCAGGATCTCAGGCTCGCCGTCCGTGATCAGAATGGAATTTTCATAGTGGGCCGCCCATTTGCCGTCCAGCGTCTTGACGGTCCAGCCGTCGCTCATCTGCTGGATGGCCGCCGAGCCGGCGTTCACCATGGGTTCGATTGCAAGCGTCATGCCGCGGAGGAGCCTGGGCCCCCGGCCGGGATGGCCGTAATTGGGGATCTCCGGCGACTCGTGCATCTGGGCGCCGACACCGTGGCCGACGTATTCCCGGACGATGGAGTAGTCGTGACTCTCCACGTACTGCTGGATGGCTGCCGAGATATCGAACAGCCGGTAGCCCTCCTTGGCAAACCTGATTCCCTCAAAAAAGCTCTGTCTGGTCACGTCGATCAGATCCTGCGCCTCCGGGGAGATCCTGCCGCAGGGGAAGGTGGCCGCACAGTCGCCGTGAAACCCTCCAATGTACGCTCCCACATCCACACTGACGATATCGCCCTCCTGGAGGACCCGGGGTCCGGGAATTCCGTGGATGATCTCGTCGTTGACGCTGATGCAGGCGCTGGCCGGATAGCCGTTGTAATGCAGGAAGGAGGGGACTGCGCCTTGCTTGCGAATGAAATGCTCCACTGCACGGTCGATCTCATGGGTTGTGACGCCGGGCTTTACCAATTCCCCTGCATAAGCACGGGCAGCCGCGGTAATTTTTCCGGCCCGGCGCATCAATTCGATCTCATGGGGGGATTTGAGTGTAATCATACGCTCATCTCCCCAGTGCGTGGAGGATGGCCCGGGAGGTCTCTTCCACAGAGGGCTGATTCTCCACAGGCTTCAGGAGTCCCCGCTGGGCATAGAAGTCCTTCAGCGGCTCGGTCTCCTTATGATAGACCTCGAGCCGCGCCTTGACGGTCTCGGGGGCATCATCTTTCCGCTGGACCAGCTTACCGCCGCACTTGTCGCACACGCCCTCCTGCTTGGGGGGCACAGCTACCATGTGGTAGCTGGCCCCGCAGGATTCGCAGACACGGCGGCCGCTCATCCGCTCCATGATGGTCTCGTCAGAGATCTCAATAGAGATCACGTCGTCAAATGTGATCCCGGCCTTTTCCAGGGCCGCGGCCTGGGCGATGGTGCGGGGCACCCCGTCCAGGATATAGCCGTTCTTGCAGTCATCCTCTGCCAGCCGCTCCGTGACGATGCCGATGATGACGTCGTCCGGCACCAGCTGGCCGGCGTCCATATAGGACTTGGCCTTCAGGCCGGTGGGCGTGCCGTTTTTGATGGCCGCCCGGAGGATGTTGCCTGTGGAAATGGTGGGAATACTCAGTTCTCTGCACAGGATTTCCGCCTGTGTTCCCTTACCGGCGCCGGGGGCGCCCAACAGGATCAGCTTCAATTGAAACGCCTTCTCTCTTATTCCAGGAAGCCCTTGTACTGACGCATCAGCATCTGGGCCTCCAGCGCCTTGACAGTCTCCAGAGCCACGCCGACCACGATGATGACGGAGGTGCCGCCGATCGCCAGATAAGCGTTGCCGACAGCCTTACCCAGCAGCAGCGGGCAGATCGCCACGATGCCCAGATAAATGGCGCCGAACAGGGTGATCTTGCTCAGGACTTTCTTGATGAAGTCCACAGTGGGCTTGCCGGGACGGAATCCCGGGATAAAGCCGCCCTGCTTCTTCAGGTTGTTGGCGATCTCCACCGGATTGAACTGGATGGTGGAGTAGAAATAGCTGAAACCGATGATCATGATGAAATACACGATCATATAGATGAAGGACTGGGTATCGATGGCGTCGTAGATTGCCCGGGAAACCGTCTCCTCCTCGGGAATACCGATGAAGGTCCAGATCGTCACGGGCAGAGACGCGATGCTCTGGGCGAAGATGATGGGCAGAACGCCGGACATATTCACCTTCATGGGGAGGTGAGAGCTCTGGCCGCCGTACATCTTCCGGCCCACCTGCCGCTTGGCATACTGGACGGGAATGCGGCGCTCTGCGTCGCTGATGAACACGACGAACACAACCAGCGCCAGGACGCCCACCAGCAGCAACACCACCAGAGCCGGGTGCAGCGCACCGTCCGCGGCAGCGCCGCCGTTGGCCCAGCTCACCACGCCGCTGTACAGAGAGCTGACAGAGGTGGGGATCCGGGACAGGATGCCGGCGAACAGAATGATGGAAATGCCGTTGCCGATGCCGAACTCCGTCACCTGCTCGCCCATCCACATGACGAAGGAGGAGCCGGCGATGAAGGACACGACGATGACCAGTGCGGGCCAGATGCCGGTGGCATCAGATGCCAGCAGGTTGTAGTTGCGCATCATGAAATAGTAGCCGACCGCCTGCAGGATGGCGATGCCGACAGTGGTATAGCGGGTGATGGACTGGATCTTCTTCCGTCCCTCTTCACCGCCATCCTTGGCCAGCCGCTCCAGGGCCGGGATGGCCACAGTCAGCAGCTGGATGATGATGGATGCGTTGATATAGGGCTGGATGCTCAGGGCGAAGACCGTTGCCTGGGCAAAGGCGCCGCCGGACATCACGTTGTACAGGCCCAGAATGGTGCCGCCCATCTGATCCAGATAGGTCTCCAGCAGGCCGACATCCACGTAAGGCACCGTGATGGCGTTGCCGATCCGGAAGATCAACAGGATGAGGAGTGTAAAAATGATCTTCTTCCGCAGTTCGGGGATGCCCCACGCTTTGCGAATGGTTTGGATCACGTTACATCACCTCGGCCTTTCCGCCTGCTGCCTCGATAGCCTCCTTGGCAGAAGCGGAGAAAGCAGAAGCCTGGACAGTGAGCTTCTTGGACAGCTTGCCGCTGCCCAGAACCTTGTAGCCGTAGCGGCACTTGGAGAGGATACCCTTCTCCAGCAGCGCGTGGACCGTGACAGTATCGCCGTCCTGGAACTGATCCAGGGTGCTGAGATTCACGATCTCCAGGGGCTTTGCGAAGATGTTGTTGAAGCCGCGCTTGGGGATGCGGCGGGCCAGAGGCATCTGGCCGCCTTCAAAGCCAACACGGATCTTGCCGCCGGAGCGGGCCTTCTGGCCCTTGTGACCGCGGCCGCCGGTCTTTCCGTTGCCGGAGCCGGCGCCCCGGCCCTTCCGGTACGGGGCCCGGACGGAGCCCTCGGCGGGAGACAGTTCGCTCAACTTCATAATTCCGTGCCTCCTTATTTCACTTCTGTGACCTGCAGCAGGTAGCCGATCTTGGCGATCTTGCCGCGGGTCTGGTCGTTGTCGGGCTGCACGGTGATGTCACCGATCTTGCGCAGGCCCATGGAATGAGCGGTGGCGACCTGTTTTTCCAGGCGGCCGTTCAGGCTCTTGACGAGCTTAATATTTAAGTTTGCCATTTTTGCGCCTCCTTAACCCACGATCTCTTCGACGCTCTTGCCGCGGATGCGGGCGACCTCCTCGGGACCGCGCATGCTCTTGAGGCCCTCGAAGGCGGCGGCGACAACGTTGTTGGGGTTGTTGGAACGCAGGCACTTGGTCCGGATATCCTTGATGCCTGCGGCCTCGACGACGGCACGCACAGCGCCGCCGGCGATCACGCCGGTACCGGGGGCAGCGGGCTTCATCAGCACGCGGCCGGCACCGGCCTCACCGATGGTCTCATGGGGCACAGTGGTGCCGGAGAGGGTCACGGTGATCATGTTCTTCTTGGCGGCTTCGATGCCCTTGCGGATGGCCTCGGGGACCTCAGCGGCCTTGCCCAGGCCATAGCCCACCTTGCCCTTGCCGTCGCCCACGACGACCAAGGCGGAGAATTTCATCACACGGCCGCCCTTGACGGTCTTGGAGACGCGGTTCAGGGAAACGACCTTCTCGATATACTCGCTCTGTTCTCTTTCAAATCTAGGCATGTTGTCGTTCCTCCTCCCTTAGAATTTCAGGCCGCCCTCGCGGGCACCCTCAGCCAGAGCCTTCACGCGGCCGTGGTACAGATAGCCGCCGCGGTCAAACACGACAGTCTCGATACCCTTGGCCTTGGCGCGCTCGGCCACCAGCTTGCCAACGGCAGTGGCAGCGGCGATATTGCCGCCGTAACCTTCGATGGCCTTGTCCAGGGAGGAAGCGGAAGCCAGGGTCACGCCGTTGACATCATCGATGACCTGGGCGTAGATGTTGGCCTCGCTGCGGAACACATTCAGACGCGGCATCTCAGGGGTGCCGGAGATCTTGGCGCGCACTCTCTTGTGGCGCTTCAGGCGCTGGGCGTTGGTATTCGGTCTCTTAATCATATCGGCACACCTCCTTACTTCTTGGCGCCGGTCTTACCGACCTTGCGGCGGATGACTTCATCGGCGTACTTGATGCCCTTGCCCTTATAAGGCTCGGGAGGACGCTTCTCGCGGACCTCGGCCGCAAACTGGCCGACAGCCTGCTTGTCGCATCCGTTGATGACGATTTTATTGGGAGCGGGGACATCGATGGTGATGCCCTCGATCTCAGAAACGATCACCTGGTGAGAGAAGCCCAGGTTCATGACCAGGTTCTTACCCTCCTTGGCCACACGGTAGCCGACGCCGTTAACCTCCAGCTCCTTCTTGTAGCCGTCGGTCACACCGACGATCATGTTATGGAGCAGAGTGCGGGTCAGGCCGTGGAGGCTGCGGTGCAGCTTGTCGTCGGAAGGACGCTCCACGGTGATCGTGCTGCCTTCCTGTTTAAGAATCATCTCAGGGCGCAGAGCCTTCGTCAGCTCGCCCTTGGGTCCCTTAACGGTCACCACATTACCCTCGGCGACATTGACGGTGACGCCGGCGGGAACGGTAATGGGCATTCTGCCAATTCTAGACATGGTCCAATACCCTCCTTACCAAACGAATGCCAGGACCTCGCCGCCGACATGGAGCTCGCGGGCCTTCTTGTCGGTCATGACGCCCTTGGACGTAGAGATGATAGCGATGCCCAGGCCGCGGAGCACGCGGGGCAGCTCGTCGGCGCCCACATAGACGCGCAGGCCGGGCTTGGAGACGCGGCGCAGGCCGGTGATAACCTTTTCCTTGCCCGCGTTGTACTTCAGGGAGATGTGGATGACACCCTGGGTTCCGTCCTCCACCACCTGGAAGTTCTTGATATAGCCCTCATCCAGCAGAATCTGAGCGATGCTCTTCTTCATGTTGGAGGCGGGAACATCAACGGTGTCGTGCTTGGCGTTGTTGGCGTTGCGGATGCGGGTCAGCATATCCGCAACCGGATCGGTGATATGCATAATAAATCCTCCTATTTTAGAGTTGCGGCTCTCTCGAGACCGCTGCGGCAGCGAGGTATCATGGCGAATGGAGCAGTCCGCTCGCGCGTGGTGCCCAATTCGTCATGACCTTTCGCCATCCGATCTGCCAAAGGCTCCATATCAAAAGCCCGTGGTCACAAAATTTGGTTGCGCGGGGCGCCTCTCAGAAGGAGGCCTTCCGCACGCCGGGGATCTCGCCCTTGTAGGCCAGTTCCCGGAAGCAGATACGGCAGACGCCGTAGTCACGCAGATAGGCGTGGGGGCGGCCGCACAGCTTGCAGCGGTTGTATCTCCGGGAGGAGAACTTGGGAGCCCGCTGCTGCTTGAGAATCATGGATTTCTTTGCCATCGTTTCTTCCTCCTTAGCGGGCGAAGGGAGCGCCGACCTGCTCCAGCAGGGCGCGGGCCTCTTCATCGGTGTGCGCGGTGGTGCAGATGACCACATCCATGCCGCGGATCTTGTCGATCTTGTCGTACTCGATCTCGGGGAAGATCAGCTGCTCCTTGATGCCCAGGGCATAGTTGCCGCGGCCGTCGAAGGAGTTGGGGTTGATGCCCTGGAAATCACGGACGCGGGGCAGGGCCACGTTGAACAGGCGGTCCAGGAACTCCCACATCTTGTCGCCCCGCAGGGTGACCTTGGCGCCGATGGGCATATCCTCACGCAGCTTGAAGTTTGCGATGGACTTGCGGGCCCGGGTAATGACGGGCTTCTGGCCGGTAATCTGGCTCAGATCGCCCACCACGTTCTCCAGAACCTTGGAGTTTTCACGCGCCTCACCGCAGCCCACGTTCACGACCACCTTGTCGATCTTGGGGATCTGCATGACGCTCTTGTAGCCGAACTGCTTCATCAGGGCGGGAGCGACTTCGGCAGTGTATTTTTCTTTCAGTCTGGCCATTTGTCAGCTCTCCTTTCTCACAGCTCAGCGCCGCAGTGCTTGCACACGCGGGTCTTCTTGCCGCCCTCGATCTTGTGGGCGACGCGGGTGCCCTTGCTGCACTTGGGGCACACCACCTGCACCTTGCAGGCGGCAATGGCGGCCTCGCGCTTCATGATGCCGCCCTCTTCGCCCTGCTTGCGGGGCTTGACGTGGCAGGTCACCATGTTGATGCCCTCCACGACAACCTTCAGGGAGCCGGGAACGGTGCCCAGCACCTTGCCCTGCTTGCCCTTGTCCTTGCCGGACAGGACGACAACGGTATCGCCCTTCTTAATGTTCATAGCCATTTCGCTGCCCTCCTCAAATCACTTCGGGAGCGAGGGACAGGATCTTCATGTAATCCTTGTCGCGCAGCTCACGAGCAACCGGCCCGAAGATACGGGTGCCTCTGGGGTTCTTGTCATCCTTGATCAGGACGGCGGCATTGTCGTCGAAACGGACATAGGTGCCGTCCGCCCGGCGGACGCCCTTGGCGCTGCGGACGATCACGGCCTTGACGACCTCGCCCTTCTTCACCGTGCCGCCGGGGGTGGACTTGCGGACGGACGCGACGATCACATCGCCGATGTTGCCGAACTTCCGCTTGGAGCCGCCCAGGACACGGATGCACTTGATCTCCTTGGCGCCGGTATTATCGGCCACCTTCAGAAATGTTTCCTGCTGAATCATAACGGCACCTCCTTACTTCGCTTTTTCAATGATCTCGACCACGCGCCACCGCTTGTCCTTGGACAGGGGGCGGGTCTCCATCACTTTGACCCGGTCGCCGATGCCGCAGGCATTCTCCTCGTCATGGGCCTTCAGCTTGTAAGTGCGGCCGACGATCTTCTTGTACAGGGGATGGGCCACACGGTCTTCAATGGCGACGACCACGGTCTTGTCCATCTTGTCGGATACGACTCTGCCGACCCGGGTCTTGCGGGAGGAAGTTCTCTTCTCTTCGTTCATGTTCGATTCCCTCCTTCTTACTGCTTGTCAGAAGCTCCGGAGAGCTCCTTTTGACGCAACATGGTCTTGACTCGGGCAATGTCATGCTTGGTCTCCCGGATCTTCAGGGGATTATCCAGCTGATTGGTGGCGTGCTGCATACGCAGATAGAAAAGATCCTTCTTCAGGCCCACCAGCTTCTCGTTGAGCTGCTCGGGGGTCATGCTACGAATTTCACTTGCCTTCATCTTCACTCACCTGCTTCCTCGGTGCGGGCGACGATCTTCGTCTTGATGGGCAGCTTGTGGCTGGCCAGACGAAGCGCCTCGCGGGCAACTTCTTCAGACACGCCGGCGATCTCGAACATGATGCGGCCGGGCTTCACGACGGCAACCCAGAACTCGGGGGAACCCTTACCGGAACCCATGCGGGTCTCAGCGGGCTTCTTGGTCACGGGCTTGTCGGGGAAAATCTTGATCCAAACCTGACCGCCACGCTTGGTGTAGCGGGTCATGGCGATACGGGCCGCCTCGATCTGATTGCTGGTGATCCAGGCGGGCTCCAGGGCCTGCAGGCCGAACTCACCGTAGGCAATGGTGTTGCCGCGGGTGGCCTTGCCGGTCATACGGCCGCGGTGTACGCGGCGATACTTGACTCTCTTCGGCAGAAGCATTACTGGGCTCCTCCTTCCTTAGCGGGTGCCGCGGGCGCCGCGGGGGCAGCCGGACGGCTGGGATTGGTGGCACGGTTGAAACCGCCCTGGGGACGGCCCTGGCCGCGGTTGAAACCGCCCTGACGGTCACGGTTGAACCCGCCGCCCTGGCGCCGGTCGCCGAAACCGCCGCGGCGGTCGCCATCCCGGCGGGGACGACGCTCACGACGCTCCTGGTAGGGCTTGGAGGTGTCCATGGTGCGGGGGGTGGTGCGCAGGGTCTGAGAGAGGACCTCTCCCTTGTAGATCCAGACCTTCACGCCGATGCGGCCGAAGGTGGTGGCAGCCTCCGCGAAGCCGTACTCAATGTCGGCGCGGATGGTCTGCAGGGGGATGGTGCCCTCGTGATAGTGCTCCACGCCGGCGATCTCACGTCCGCCCAGACGGCCGGAGCAGCAAACCTTGATGCCCTTGGCGCCGGCGCGCATGGCGCGGGCCATGGCGTTCTTCATGGCGCGGCGGTGAGAGATACGCTTCTCCAACTGCTGGGCGATGTTCTCCGCCACCAGCTGGGCGTTCATGTCGGGATTGCGGACCTCGACGATGTTCAGGCGCACCTTCTTGCCGATCAGCTTCTCCACAGCGAGACGATACTGCTCGATCTGCTCGCCGCCCTTGCCGATGACCATGCCCGGCCGGGCGCAGTGGAGGAAGATGGTGACGACTTCGTTGCTCCGCTCGATCTCGATCTTGGGAACACCGGCGCCGTACAGGGTCTTCTTCAGGTACTTGCGGATCTTCTGATCCTCGACGATCAGATCGCCGACCTTCTCATCACTGGCATACCAACGGGAATCCCAGTCTTTGATGACGCCCACGCGCAGGCCGTGGGGATTTACTTTCTGTCCCATAAAACTGTTCTCCTCCCTCTTATGCCTTTTCCGTCACAGCCAGGGTGACGTGAGAAGTCTTCTTATTGATCCGATAGGCGCGGCCCTGAGCCCGGGGCATCATCCGCTTCAGGATGGGGCCGGGAGTGGCGAACACCTCGGACACCACCAGCTTGGCGGGGTCCATGCCGAAGTTGTTCTCGGCATTGGCACAGGCGGACTTCAGGAGCTTCATCAGAGGCTCGGAAGCGGCCTTGGGGGTCTGCATCAGGATCGCCATGGCGGTGCCGGCGTCCTTGCCGCGGATCAGATCACACACGATCTGGACCTTGCGGGGAGCGATGCGGACATAGCGCAGATACGCTTTGGCAATCTTCATCTCTTCCATGTTCTGCATCCTCCTTCATTAAGAATCTTTCCGATGGCCGCGGAAGGTGCGGGTGGGCGCGAACTCACCCAGCTTGTGGCCGACCATATCCTCCTGGATATAGACGGGCACGTGCTTGCGGCCGTCGTGAACGGCAATGGTGTGGCCCACGAAGGCGGGGAAGATGGTAGAGCTCCGGCTCCAGGTCTTGAGGACCTTCTTCTCGTTCTTCGCGTTCATTTCCTCGACCCGCTTCAGAAGCTCCGGGGCAACATACGGGCCTTTTTTAATGGATCTGCTCATATTGACTTGCCTCCTTACTTCTCGTTGCGGCGCTTGACGATGAATTTATTGGTGGGGTTCTTGCCCTTGCGGGTCTTGTAACCCATGGCGGGCTTGCCCCAGGGGGTCACCGGGCCGGGACGGCCGACGGGTGCGCGGCCCTCGCCGCCGCCGTGGGGGTGGTCATTGGGGTTCATGACGGAGCCGCGCACGGTGGGACGCCAGCCCATGTGACGCTTGCGGCCGGCCTTGCCGATGTTGATGTTCTCGTGCTCGATGTTGCCAACCTGACCGATGGTGGCGTAGCAGTTGGTGCGCACGATGCGGACCTCGCCGGAAGGCAGACGGATCTGGGCGTCGCCGCCCTCCTTGGCCATCAGCTGAGCGGCGGTGCCGGCGGAGCGCACCAGCTGGGCGCCGTTGCCGGGATGCAGCTCGATGTTATGGATCACGGTACCAACGGGGATGTTGGCGATGGGCAGGGCGTTGCCGGGCAGAATGTCCGCCTCGGGGCCGGTCATGATCTTGTGGCCGGCCTTCAGGCCCAGGGGCGCCAGGATATAGCGCTTCTCGCCGTCCTCATACTGGATCAGAGCGATGTTGGCGCTGCGGTTGGGATCGTACTCCAGGCGCAGCACGGTGGCGGAGCCGATCTTGTCCCGCTTGAAGTCAATGATACGGTACTTGCGCTTGTTGCCGCCGCCGCGGTGGCGGACGGTGATGCGGCCGTAGCTGTTGCGGCCGGAGCTCTTCTTCAGGGGCTCAGTCAGGCTGGGCTCGGGCTTCGCCTTCTTGTCGATGCCGTCGAACCCGGAGACCGTCATCTGCCGTCTGGAGGGAGTCGTCGGCTTAAAAGTTTTGATAGACATGTCGCGTTACACTCCTTCCGTTTATCAGACCATACCTTCGAAGAACTCGATGGTCTTGGAATCCGCCGCCAGCTGGACATAGGCCTTTTTCCAGGTCTTGGTCATGCCGGGACGGCCGGCACCCATGCGCTTCTCCTTGCCGGGCACCGTCAGGGTGTTGACAGAGGCAACCTTCACACCGAAGATCTCCTCCACCGCCTTCTTGATCTCGATCTTGCCGGCGTCCTTGGCCACCTCGAAGACGTACTTCTTGTCGGCGGCACCGGACATGGCGCGCTCGGTGATGATGGGGCGGATGATAATATCGTAAGCGGTAGCCATTACGCGTACACCTCCTCGATTTTTGCGAGGGCGTCCTTGTCCACGACCAGATACTTGGCGTTCAGGATGTCATAGACGCTCAGGATGGAAGCGGGAGTGGTCACAACGCCGGGGATGTTCCGCGCGCTCTTGACGATGGTCTGATCCACGGCGGGGGTGACCACCATGGCCTTGCCGTCCACACCGACGGCGGTGAGGAACTTGCGGAAGTCAGCGGTCTTGATGGCGTCCATCTTGATGGAGTCGATGACCACCATCTGGCCCTCGGCCACCTTGGCGGAGAGGACGGACTTCAGCGCCAGGCGCTTGACCTTCTTATTCAGCACATAGCTGTAATCCCGGGGCTTGGGGGCAAACACGATGCCGCCGTGGGTCCACTGGGGAGCACGGGTGCTGCCCTGCCGGGCGTGGCCGGTGCCCTTCTGACGCCAGGGCTTTCTGCCGCCGCCGGAGACTTCGGCGCGGGTGAGGGCGCTCTGGGTACCCTGTCTGCAGTTGGCGAGGTGGTTCTTGACAACCTCGTGCACGACGGTCTGGTTGGGCTCGATGCCGAAGATCGCGTCGTTCAGTTCCACAGTGCCGACTTCTGCGCCGGCCATGTTCAACACTTTCATAGTAGACATTGATCAAGCACCCCTTTCTTACTTGTTTCTGGCGGAGGCCTTCTGCGGGTTGCGGCCGGAGGCCTTCTGCGGGTTCTTGCTGATGTCAGCGCCGGCCTGCTTGACCTTGTGGACCTTGACCGTGGACTTGATGGTCACGAGGCCGCCCTTGGGGCCGGGGATCGCACCGCAGACCACCAGCATGTTCAGCTCGGGGTCGACCTTGACGACGCTCAGGTTCTGGACAGTCACCTGCTCCACGCCCATGTGGCCGGCGCCGATGGTGCCCTTGATGATCTTGGACATGTGGCTGGTGGCGCCCAGAGAACCGATCTGACGGGCCACAGGGCCGGAGCCGTGGGTCTCCTTCAGGCGGTGGGCACCGTGGCGCTTGATGACGCCCTGATAGCCGTGGCCCTTGCTGATGCCGGTGACATCCACGAAGTCGCCCGCCTGGAAGGCATCAGCCTTCACGATGTCGCCCACGTTCAGCTCGGCGGCATTCTCCAGGTCGAACTCCCGCAGGTACTTCTTGGGAGCCACGCCGGCCTTGTCCAGGTGGCCCTTCTCGGGCTTGGTGAGCTTGCGCTCAGAGATGTCCTCAAAGCCCAGCTGGACCGCCTCATAGCCTTCCTTTTCGGAAGTCTTCTTCTGCACGACCACGCAGGGACCCGCCTCGATCACGGTGACGGGGATCACATGGCCGTTCTCGTCAAAAATCTGGGACATGCCCACTTTTTTGCCGATGATCGCTTTCATGGTTGTTCCTCCTTAAAGGTTATTGGTCGGCTTAGATACGTGCGGGTTGGGTCCCGCCGCATTGCTCTGCCGACATGACCCGTCTGCCTCGCAAGACGGCAGACATGGACAGCAAACAATTTTCAATCTATTTTCGCCGCGGCGTGTACGTGGCGAAAATACCTTGACTCAGCCGCCCTGGGCGGCGCCGCCAGTGCGCACACTGGCGAGGGGGAATCTAAAGGGGGGATTTCATCCCCTCTTTAATTGGTTACAGCTTGATCTCGATCTCCACGCCGGCAGGCAGCTCCAGGGCCATCAGGGCCTCCACCGTCTTGGGGGTGGACTTGGTGATGTCGATGAGGCGCTTGTGGGTGCGGCGCTCAAACTGCTCGCGGCTGTCCTTGTACTTGTGGACGGCCCGCAGGATGGTGACGACTTCCTTCTTGGTGGGCAGAGGGATGGGGCCGGACACGGAAGCGCCGGTGCGCTTGGCGGTCTCCACGATCTTCTCTGCGCTCTGGTCGATGACCTGATGGTCATAGGCCTTCAGCCGGATGCGGATCATTTCTTTCTGAGCCATGGTTGTTTCCTCCTGATTTCGTAGGTAGTTTCACGAGTCTCGACGACCTACGGCGAGAGAATTTTTCTATACGCTTAACCGTGCGTATCATTCCAGCTCATGAAAAATACCGGCGCATGATACGGCCGGTATCCTGTCATGGCGCAGCGATCTACGCAACGTACAGATCCTTCTCAGCCGCCCGATTATCGGACATACTCCCCGGAAGTTACCTCTTTCGAGCAATCTCCCGGTTCATCGCAGTACTCGCCGGGCGCAGTTCTGCCCTCCACGCGAGCTTTATTATCATAAAAGAAAATCTTGCTAATGTCAAGCCTATTTTCTCTGTTTTTTATGAAAATATGAAGATTTTTTTGGAGGGCTGGATCTTTTTCCAATTCTTCCGAAATTTTGGAGGAAAACCGTCGGTTTCAGCCCTTCCGGACTGCTGAAAAAGAGAGGAGGGGGCGTTCCCCTCCTCCCTTTTCGTTCTCAATAAGCCACACCCCAGTAGATGTCGGTGGTGCATTTCCTGCCGCACACGGGGCAGGTGCCCTCCGTGCCGCTCTGGACCAGGGGCATACAGCGGGAGCTGACACCGGCCCGCTCCTTCATGGCCAGCTCACACTCCAGACTGCCGCACCACTTGGACCGGAGGAAGCCGCCCTTCCCCTCCACAATGGCCTTGGCCTCCTCGGGAGTTTGGATGTCGAAGGTGTTGTCCTCCCGGTTCTTCAGGGCCATGGCATACAGATTGTCATGGATGTGATCCAGCAGGGCCTTCACGGCGCTCTCCAGCTCCGCCAGGGCCACGGTGATCTTCTCGCCGGTGTCCCGCCGGGCAATGACGCACTGCTCCTTCTCCATGTCTTTGGGGCCGATCTCCACCCGGACGGGCACACCCTTCATCTCATACTCTGCGAACTTCCAGCCGGGGGAGTTATCAGAGTCGTCCATCTTGCTCCGCACGCCGGCCGCGTTCAGCCGGTCCCGCAGAGAGGCCGCCGCCTCCAGCACCCCGGGCTTGTGGGCCGCCACAGGGATCACCACCGCCTGGGTGGGGGCGATCCGAGGAGGCAGCACCAAGCCGTTGTCGTCGCCGTGGGTCATAATGATGCCGCCGATCATCCGGGTGCTGACGCCCCAGCTGGTCTGGTGGGGATAGTGGGGCTGGTTGTCCTTGCCAGTGAACGTGATGTCAAATGCCTTGGCAAAGCCGTCGCCGAAGTAGTGGCTGGTGCCCGCCTGGAGGGCCTTATGGTCGTGCATCATACACTCCACCGTGTAGGTCTCCTCTGCGCCGTTGAACTTCTCCTTGTCGGTCTTGCGGCCCTTGATGACAGGCATAGCCAGCACGTTCTCCATGAAGTCCGCGTAGATGTTCAGCATCTGCATGGTCTCTTCCCGGGCCTCTTCGGCGGTGGCGTGCATGGTGTGGCCCTCCTGCCACAGGAATTCCCGATGGCGCAGGAAGGGGCGGGAGGTCTTTTCCCACCGCAGCACGCTGCACCACTGGTTGTACAGCTTGGGCAGGTCCCGCCAGGAGTGGATGATGTTGGCATAATGTTCGCAGAAGAGCGTCTCCGAAGTAGGGCGGATAGCGCAGCGGTCCTCCAGCTTCTCACTGCCGCCCACAGTGACCCACGCACATTCGGGTGCAAAGCCCTCCACATGGTCCTTCTCCTTCTGGAGCAGGGACTCCGGGATCAGCACCGGCAGGTACACGTTCTCGTGCCCCGTGGCCTTGAAGCGCCGGTCCAGCTCCGCCTGGATATTCTCCCACAGGGCGTAGCCGTAGGGCCGGTAGATGAACATGCCCTTCACGGAGGTGTAGTCGATCAGCTCCGCCTTCTTGCAGACGTCCGTGTACCACTGGGCGAAGTCTACGTCCCGTGCGGTGATGGCGTCCACCTGTCTCTTATCCTGTGCCATAGTCTTCATCCTTTTCTCTATGATCGCGCCGTCCTTCGGCGCAGTTTACACTGAACATTTATTGTATCCACTCTGGGAGAAAAAGTCAACTGTTATGGCTCCCTGGTTCCGCATTTGCAGAACTGATATTGCGCCGAAGCTTGCTCTCTTTGATATTTGAGAGGAAAGCAGGGCGCTTTCCTGCAGGAGATTCGTCCATATAGGCAGGCTATGTGCTCCGGCGGCTCCCATCTGCTGACGGAAGTACCCTTCTTCGAAACCAAGAACAGGCGGCGGGCCGATGGCCCGCCGCCTTGCTGCAATTCTTATTTCGCGTACTCGATGACCTTGGTCTCCCGCAGGACGTGGACCTTGATCTGACCGGGGTACTCCATTTCCTCCTCGATCTTCTTGGCCAGGTCCCGGGCCAGGATGACCATCTGGTCCTCGCTGACCTGCTCGGGCCTCACCATGACCCGCACCTCGCGGCCGGCCTGGATGGCGTAGGCCTTATCCACGCCGGGATAGGAGCCGGTGATGGTTTCCAGCTGCTCCAGACGCTTGATGTAGTTCTCCAGATTCTCCCGCCGGGCACCGGGGCGGGCTGCGGAGATAGCGTCTGCCGCCTGCACCAGACAGGCCACCACGGTCCGGGGCTCCACATCGTTGTGGTGGGCCTCGATGGCGTGGATGATGTCCTCCCGCTCCTTGTACTTCCGGGCGAACTCCACACCCAGGGACACGTGGGTGCCCTCCAGCTCGTGGTCCACGGCCTTGCCCAGATCGTGGAGCAGGCCGGCCCGCTTGGCAGCCTGGACATCCGCACCCAGCTCGGAGGCCATCATGCCGGCGATGTGGCTGACCTCGATGGAGTGCTGCAGGACGTTCTGGCCGTAGCTGGTCCGGTAGTGGAGGCGGCCCAGCATCTTCACCAGCTCCGGGTGCAGGTTCCGCACGCCGCACTCGAACACGGCGCGCTCACCCTCTGCCTTGATGGTGTTCTCCACTTCCCGGCGTGCCTTCTCCACCATCTCCTCAATGTGGGTGGGATGGATGCGGCCGTCGGCGATCAGCTTCTCCAGGGCCAGGCGGGCGATCTCCCGCCGCACCGGCTCGAAGCAGGAGACGGTGATGGCCTCGGGCGTGTCGTCGATGATGAGATCCACACCCGTCAGGGTCTCGATGGTGCGGATGTTGCGGCCCTCGCGGCCGATGATGCGGCCCTTCATCTCGTCATTGGGCAGGGGAACCACACTGACGGTCATTTCGGCCACCTGGTCGGCAGCGCACCGCTGGATGGCCTGGGCCACCACTTCCCGGGCGCGCGCCTCGCACTCTTCCTTCATCCGGGACTCGACCTCTTTGATCTTGAGGGCGGTCTCGTGGGTCACCTCGGCCTCCACCTGAGCGATCAGATAGGCCTTGGCCTCCTCGGCGGTGAAGCCGGAAATCCGCTCCAGCATCTCCGTCTGGCTGCGCTTGATGACTTTGATCTCCTCGTTTTCCTTGTCGATGGCCGCATGCTTCTGGGCCAGGGACTCCTCTCTCTTCTCCAGAGCCTCGGTCTTGCGGTCGAGGTTCTCTTCCTTCTGCTGCAGGCGGTTTTCCTGCCGCTGCAGGTCGGCTCTGCGCGACTTCTCTTCCTTCTCGTACTCGCTGCGGTTCTTCAAAATCTCTTCTTTGGCTTCCAGCAGTGCCTCTTTTTTCTTGGTCTCGGCGCTCTTGATGGCCTCGTTGATGATGCGCTTTCCCTCTTCTTCCGCGCTTGAGATTTCCTTTTCAGAAACGGTTTTCCGGTAGCGAATACCGAGGAAGAAGCAGATCACGCCGCCAACTGCCAGCCCGATCAGGGCGGCAACGACGTTTCCAATCACGGTATCTTCTCCTCCTGTGTCCGGTATCCTGTACGCTTTGGGTTTTATATGCAGGCCGCATGGGCCGCATGGGCAGAAAACAATCGGAAGGCCCCCTGTTGCCTGCCGACAATTATCCGTTTTTAGTTTAATCGTTCTGCCCTCTTCTGTCAAGGCAAATCTGTATATTTACCCAAATTCCGCCGAACGCTTTTGGAGTTTTTTACGAGGTCTGTCAGGTGTACCCCTGTCTCCGGCCCGCCGGCTTCCCGCCGCGGCGGGAAGCCGGCGGATTCTCACGTATTGATGTATGCCGCGGCGGCATACCCCACCTGATCCCCGTAGTGCACCACATACCAGCCGTTCCATTCGCCGTAGATCGTAACAGCGGCGCCGTTGGGAAGGTTGGCGATCACCTTGCCGGAGGAGGATGGATAGTCCCGCAGGTTCAGCGTGCCGTTGCTCACAGACACGGTGCCCTGCATCGGGTCCATGGGGTAGATAAAGGGCAGGCCGAAATACTCCGTCAGGCCCCGGGCAATCTGCTGGGCGATGGCATCCCAGTGGCCCTCCAGCCAGGTGGCGTCGCTGTAATTGTCGTGGTAGCCGATCTCCAGCAGTACAGAGGGAAACCGGGGCTGGCGGACCTCTCCCAGTGAAGTGGTGGGGCGGGTAGTGACCTTGTTGGGCAATGGATAGATCTTCCGCAGCTCCTGGGCGATGAGCTCTGCGGCCCGCTGACCGCCCACGCTGCCGGGGTAATAGAAGGCAATAATGCCCCGTTCCTCGCCATAGCGCCCCTCTGGGGCGGCGTTGGAGTGGAGCGCCAGATACAGGTCATACTCCCCCTGATTGGCCTCCCGGATGGAGCTGCCGGCAGTCATCTCCGGCCGGTTGCGCTGGTACTGGATGCCGTTGGAGAGCAGATAGGGCACCAGGGCGTCTGCCAGCAGGTTCATGTTGTACTCCTCGGACCCGCTGCCGGTAACGTACATGTTCCAGTCCTGAGTGGACGGGCTCAGATAGATCTTGGGCATGGAATTGTCCCTCCTTTTTTCCCAGTCTATGGCGTTTCCCTCAAAAATGTGATACACTGGCCTGGAAATATCAGAGGGAAAGGAATCATGCCATGAAAGCGGAACGGAATTACCCCAGATACACCGTCACGGCCAAAGCGGAGGCCGCCATCCTCCGGGGCCACCCCTGGGTCTATGACGCAGAAATTACAGCCACAGAGGGACAGGCGGAAAACGGCGGCCTGGTGGACGTGATCAACAAAAAGGGCCGGTATCTGGGTACGGGCTTTTTGTCGGAGCAGTCCAAGATCCGGGTGCGGCTGGTGTCCCGCAACGCCAATGACCAGTTCGACGCCGCCTTCTGGCGCCGGAAGCTTCAGTGGGCCTGGGAATACCGGAAGCGCGTGATGTCTCCGGAGGACCTGGACGCCTGCCGGATCATCTTCGGGGAGGCAGATGCCTTTCCCGGCCTGACGGTGGACAAGTTCCACGACCTGCTGTCCGTCCAGGTGCTGTCCGTGGGCATGGAGCGGATCCAGGACATCCTGCTGCCGGCGCTGGCGGAGCTCCTCCGGGCGGACGGGTTCCCGATCCGCGGGATCCTTCTCCGGAACGACGTGGCCCTGCGGGAGAAGGAGGGGCTGCCCCAGGGCAAGGGGTGGTATCCCCTGCCGGGGGAAGCGGCGCCGGATTCTGCAGTGACGGAGATCACGGAGAACGGCGTGAAATATCTGGTAGACGTGGAGAACGGCCAGAAGACCGGGTTCTTCCTGGACCAGAAGTACAACCGCCGGGCGGTGGGGCGCATCGCCCGGGGCAGGACGGTGCTGGACTGCTTCACCCACACCGGATCCTTCGCTCTGAACGCCGCGATGGGCGGGGCGAAGCACGTCACCGCCGTGGATGTGTCGGAGTCCGCCGTGGAGATGGCCCGGGCCAACGCGGCGCGCAACGGCCTCACCGGCGCAGTAGACTGCGTGGCCGCCAACGTGTTCGACCTGCTGCCCGCGCTGGAGAAGGAGCCGAAGCGGTACGACTTCATCATCCTGGACCCGCCGGCCTTCACCAAGTCCCGCAGGACCGTTGCCAACGCCATCTCCGGGTATAAGGAGATCAACTACCGGGCCATGAAGCTGCTGCCCCGGGGCGGTCTTCTCGCCACCTGCTCCTGCTCCCACTTCGCCACGGAGGAGAAGTTCGCAGCCATGCTCCACAGCGCCGCCCGGGACGCCGGAGTGCAGCTGCGGCAGATCGAGGCCCGGCAGCAGGCCTGCGACCACCCCATCCTCTGGGGCGTCGAGGAGACGAATTATCTGAAGTTCTACCTGTTCCAGGTGGTATGACGCCGCCGTTTCCCAACGCGCCGCCCTGCGCAAACGGGCCGCCCCACAAGGGGCGGCCCGTTTTTTATGGGACATATGCCGTTTTCAGAGGAGGATCTGTCCCGGATTTCAGCCGGTTCTCTCAGCCCACTTCCAGGAAGCGGACCACGCCCTGGTACACATACAGCGTGGCGCTGTCTGCATAGGCTCTGGCCTCGGTGAGGGTGACCCAGCTCTTGGTCTGCGTGTTGTAGCAGGGGACGCTGGCAGGGACCGTGTAGGTCCGGCCGTTCACCGTGACGGCACCCTTGCCGCTCCAAGCGGTGTTGGGCACGTTCCGCAGCTCGTCAGGATAGACCAGGCTGCCGATCCGCTGGGTGTTTCCAGAGGTGACGATGGTGATGCCCACGATGTCGCCGTTGCGCACCACATAGCCGGTCTCAAAGGTGGGCGTGCTCTTGCCCGCACCGTATTCCACAGACAGCTGGGCATTGCCCTCCCGGTTGCCCTCTTCGTCATAGTTCGCGGTATAGTTGGCGCGGCCGAAGATGTAGCCGCCGCCGATGGCGGAATTCAGCACGATGACCTTTACCCTGCCTGCCCAGTCGGTGCCGGCGTAGGTGATCTGGGAAGCGGGCACGCTGCCGTCCGCGATCTGGGACAGGCTGATGGCGGTGAGGCCGCTGCCGTCGTTCTGGAAGACAACCACATTGTCCGCCAGATTCCGGCTGCCCAGCTTGCGCTCCGCCACATTCAGCTCGCCGGAGACGCCGCCCGTCAGGCGGGTCAGGGACAGGCCGCCCTTCCGGCTGGAGGAGACCCGCACCAGCTGGCCGTTCAGCCGCTCCACATCGCTGGCGGAGAGACTGACCGAGCCCTTCACCTGGATGCCGCAGAGCAGGTCCACCGTGGCGCTTCCGCTGGAGACCTCGGCGATGCCGATGGCATTGCCGGTGGCCGTGTTGCCGCTGGCCGCCACCGCGCCGGCCACCTGATTGTCCTCGGTCAGGAGCAGAGTGATCTGGTCGCCGGGCTTGAACTGGGAGACCGTCTGCATAGCGGTGGGCAGCACGTTGAACTCATAGCCCAGGACCGTGATCTTCGTGGGCTCCTTGGGATTGGGATAACAATCCTCATAGTAGCCGGTAATCCGGGTGTCGCACACGCGGATGGAGTTGGTGGTGCTGGAATAGGTTGCCACGTCGTACTTGCGCATATCCCCGGCCGTGGCGGGCAGGCCGTTCTTGTAGATGGCGTATCCGCTGGTGCCGCCGGCCAGAGAGCTGAAGCCGGAGGTGGACCCCTTCTCATAGATGATGACCGCCTCGTTGGACGTGGTCCCGCCGCCGCCGACGAACACATAGTCCACACCGCCGCCTGCATCCAGATACAGCGTCAGGGAGGTGCCCGCGTTCAGCCAGGAGTAGACCTCGCTCCACACGGACTCCTTGCCGTTGTAGTAGACGCCGGTGTCGTTGTCCATAACGTACTTGGTACCGGTGGTATCCGTCAGCTCCGTGGCCTTGGCCGTGGAGAGGACCACGACCTTGCTGCTGCCCACGGAATCCGGCACAAAGGTCAGGGCTTCATTACCGTTCTTGCTGAGCAGCAGTGTCCCCTTGGTGCCGTTGAGCATGCCGTTGGAGACCTTGCCGTCCGCCAGGGAGTAAACTGCGCCGGAGGCCATCTGCAGCGCCGTTCCGGCGCCCCGCGGTCCGTCAGCCGTGGAGGAGACCAGCATCTGCCCCGTCCGGGTCTCGCCCAGTGTGGCGAGATAGCTGCCGCCCTCTTTCTGGTCCGCCCGAAGCAGATTCAAAAAGAGCTTGGCCGCCTGTCCGCGGGTCAGGCCTTCGTTTCCAGTTCCGCTGACGCCGTCGGTCAGGCCGATGAGCGCGGCTTCCGCCATATAGCTGTCCGGCCAGACGCCGCCGACGTCTTCGTCCTTGTAGCCCAGCATCCGCAGCAGGATGGTCACCGCCTGGCCCACGGTCACCGTGCGGTCGGGGTGGAATTTCCCGTCTGCGTAGCCGGAGATGATGTTTTTGCCCTTGGCGGCCATGTTGATATACGGCGCCGCCCAATAAGAGGGCTTCACATCTGAAAATACCGTGACGGTCCGGTAGCGTCCCAGCTCATTGCTGCCGTTCATGGCGTAGACCGCCATCTTGCAGAACTGCGCCCGGGTGAGGACAGTGCCGGGGCGGAAGGTCCCATCCCCATAGCCGTCCAGCACACCGAGCAGACGCAGGGATTCCACCGCCACTGCCGTGCTCTTGTCCCCGACATCGGAAAATGTGACTGCTGCGGTATTGGCCGCCCCCGCCGGCACCGCCAGCAGGGAAACCGCCATGCACACGGCCAGCAGAAATGTCATGATTCGTCTCTTCATCAGTCTCTCCCTCTCATTCTGCCCGCAGTGCTTCCACGGGCTGGAGCCTGGCGGCCTTTGCCGCCGGATAAATGCCGAACAAAATTCCCAGCGCCACCGACAGCGTAAAGGCGCACAGGGTAATCCACGCCGCCGGGTAGATGGTCATCTGGAACATCAGCCGTCCCACCAGCAGGCTGCCGCCGGTGCCGATGAGGATGCCGATGATGCCGCCGATTCCGCAGAGCATGGCCGCCTCGATGAGGAACTGGATGACGATGCTGCTCCGCTCGGCACCAATGGCCCGGCGGATGCCGATCTCCCGGGTCCGTTCGGTGACGGTCACCAGCATGATGTTCATGATGCCGATGCCGCCCACCAGCAGGCTGATGGCGGCGATACCGCCCAGAATCAGGGAGATCATGCCCATCTGCTTGTTCTGCTCCTGTTGCCAGGAGTTCTCCTGGTCCACCTGGAAGCCGCCTGCGTTGGGATTAACCACTCCCTTCAAAAAGCCGCCGATGCGGGAGCTGGCCTCGATCATGTCCTCGCTGCTGCGGGTCTTCACGATGAACTGCTCCGGTGCGTCGCCGCCCAGCACCCGGCGGGCGGTGTAGGGCAGAATGATGACATTGTCGATCTGGCTGGCGGATGCGCTTTCACCGGTAAGGCGGGGGGCATAGACCCCCACCACCTCAAAGCTCTGCCCGTTGAGCTGGAGCACCTTGCCCACGGGGTCCGCGGCGTCGAAGAAGATCTTTGCCGCCCGGTCCCCCAGCACACATACCTGCTTGTAGCCCCGGATGTCCAACACGGACAGGTCCCGGCCGGAGGCCAGCGTCAGGTTGTTGCAGATGCTGTACTGGTCGCTGCCGTAGTAAATGCTGGGCGGCACGTCGCCGGTGAGATTGCCGTTTTCATCGTAATTATAGCTCATATTGGCGGTGCTCTTGGTCCCGTATACCACCGTGGCGTTGCAGTACGCCTGGGGCGTCACGCCCAGCACATACTCCTTGATGCTGTTGCAGTAGTCGTACAGCGCCGGAAAGTAATCCTGACCCAGGCTGTTGCCATCTTCGTCATACAGGTAGTTCCAGATGTTGACGGTGAGCTTGTTGCTGCCCATGGCCTCGTACTGCTCCATGGTCTTTTCCGTATAGCCGTTGATGGCGGACACGATGGTCATCACCGCCGCGATGCCGATGATGATGCCCAGCATGGTCAGGGCGGACCGGCCCTTTTTGCCCCAGATGGACTTCCACGCCATCTTCACGGCCTGTTGGATATTCAAAGCCAGTCCACCTCCTGCTCCCGGTCCTCAATGATTCTGCCGTCCGCCAGGCGGACGACCCGCCGGGCCGTGGCGGCGATGCCGTTATCATGGGTGATGAGAATGACGGTGCTGCCCTCCTTGTTCAGCTCCTGGAGGAATTTCAGCACCTCCTGCCCAGTGTGGGAGTCCAGTGCGCCGGTGGGCTCGTCGGCCATGATGATGGGAGGCTTGGTGGCGATGGCCCGCGCAATGGCCACCCGCTGCTGCTGGCCACCGGACATCTCCACCGGCCGGTGCTTGATGCGGTTCGCCAGCCCCACCCGGGCCAGGGCCTCCAGGGCCATGTCCCGGCGGTCGTCGGCATTCACCCCCTGGTAGATCAGGGGCAGTTCCACATTTTCCAGCACCGTCAGGCTCTGGATCAGGTTGTACTGCTGAAAGATAAAGCCGATCTGCTTGTTGCGGATGTGGGACAGCTCCTTGTCCGTCAGCTCCCGGACGTCCGTTCCACCCAGGAGATACGTCCCCCGGGTGGGGATGTCCAGGCAGCCCAGCACGTTCATCATGGTGGACTTGCCGGAGCCGGACTGGCCCACCACCGCCACGAACTCGCCCTTTCCGATGGTCAGGGAGACGCCGTCCAGGGCCCGTACCTCGCTCTCCCGCCCTTCGCCATAGATCTTATAGACGTCCCGCAGCTCTACTAAGTTCTTCGCCATGGGCATCAACCCCACGCCTGCAGGGACTGGATCTGTGTGAAGACCTCGGTCCCCTCTTCCACACCGGACTTGATCTCCACATTGGAGTTGTCGGAGATGCCGATCTCCACCGGCACCGCCCAGAAGCCCTCCGGGATCTCCTCGCTCAGGGTGGGCGTCTCAATGGCGTTGTCCGGCCGACTGCCCTTTACAAACACCACGTTCACGGTGGAGCCGTCCTCCTGGGTCACAGTACGCACGCACTGGAGCGGCAGGACCAGGCAGTTGTCATTCTCACTGGCAGTTAGAGTGTAGTCGATATAGCTGTTGACCTGCAGGGTGCCCTCGCTGTTGTCCGCCGAGATGGTGATAGGATAGGTCGCCACGCCGTTGTTCACCGTGCTGGAGAGGCTGACCGTCTCCACGGTGCCGAAGGCCGGGGTCCCCCACTGGCTCAGCTCCACCGGCATCCCCGGCTTGATGTAGCTGATGTTCCGCTCGTCCACATTGGCGGTAATCACCACGCTGGAGGTGTCCGAGATGGTCACCACTGCGGTATTTGCAGCGATCTCATCGCCGGGCTGGATGGTCAGGCCGATTACCATGCCGTCAATGGGAGCCTTGGCGTTGCAGTTGGCCAGGTTCTCCTCCGCAGTCTTCAGCTCCTCCCGGGCAGTGTCCAGGTTCTGCTGGATGGTGAAGAGCTGGCTCTCGCTCTCCTCCCCGTCGATGCGCACCAGCACCTGGCCGGGCGCCACCTGCAGGTAGTCCACCAGATTGCTGGAAATCACCGTGCCATCCACCGTGGAAACCAGGTCGCCGGTGCGGTAGTACGCCAGCTTGCCAGCCTCATAGGGGTACACGGTCTCACCGTTCACAGTGGCGGTGGCAGAGGCCACCATATCCGCCGTCAGGGCTCCCTCATTCTCCACGATAATGTCGGCGGAGAAGAGCTTGGACCCCTCCGGCGTGATGCGGCTGACCATGTGGACCGCCTCCACCGTGCCGGGAACGGAGGTCATCAGGGCAGGGATCGAAACATTCACCGTCTGTCCCACCTGCAGGTCGCCCGCATAGGCGTAGCTGTAATACTGCTCCAGCCGCAGACGGGTATCGTCGGAGAGGACCGCCACCTTCTGGCCCTTGGTGATGGAATCACCGGGATTCAGCGTCACGGTCTCCATCAGCTTGCCGGCATAGCCGGCGGAGAGATTCAGTCCTGCGATGTCTTTCTGGGCCTGGGAGAGCTGTTTCTCATAGCCCTCCACATTGCTCCGGGCCTTCTGCACGGCGGTCTCTGCCGCCGGAGAGTCGATGGTGAACAGCGGCGTGCCGGCAGTCACCGTCTCACCCTCCGCCACCAGCACATCCACCACTGTGCCGACAGTGGTGATGGTGATTGTCTCACTGCTCTTGGCCTTGGTCAGGCCGCTGCCCTGGACCGTGGAGGTGATGGAACCGTACTGCACAATGTCGGTGACCACCTCTCCCTCATCGCTGCTCTTGCCGCCCAGCACTTTCAGCAGCACCACCGCGGCGATCACCAGCAGCAGTGCCAGTATGCACAGGCGGATGATCCGGCGCCGCTTCTTCCGCGGGATCGCCTGCCACCGGGCCTTCAGGTTTACGCGCGTCTCCGCGGGGGCGGCGCTGTCCGCCGCCGTCTCCTCCATCGCCGGAGCGGTCGCTTCCTGTTCTACATTCTCCAGGTCTTTGACTTCAGCCATGGTATGTACTCCTCTTCTTGTTCTTCACAGATGCATCAACTGTATTGCTTATAATAGTACAGTATATAGGGCAAAGCAATAACAAAACAGTTACAGTTTCTCCCGCGGCCTGTATCTCTTGTAACCTGCGGGTATGTGTGAAAAAGTGCTCCCCGGAAGCCGGGGAGCACTTTCAAGGTCATTCAGACCATGGCGGCGCGCCGGGCGCTGAAGCGCTGATAGAGGACGATGCCAACCACCAACACAAAGCCGGCGATGTCGGTGGCCGTGCCGGGGATCATCATACCCAGGCCGCCCACAGCCATGGCCACCCGCAGCAGCGCGGGGATGGGCCGGTACAGGAATCCGTTGAGGGCCGCCGCCACGCCGAAGATGCCCAGCAGGGCGCTGATGCAGATCTGCACCACCTGGAAGGCACCGGTCACATCCACAAAGAGCATCTGGGGGCTGAAAGCGAAGATGTACGGCACGATAAAGGCCGCTATGGCCAGTTTCGTGGCGTTGAACCCTGTCTTCATGGGATCCGCCTTGGCAATGGCGCTGCCGGCATAGGCCGCCAGGGCCACCGGCGGCGTGATGTCCGCCACAATGCCGAAGTAGAACACGAAGAAGTGGGCCGCCATCTTGGTGACACCGATGGAGGGATCCATCAGGATGGGAGCGCAGGTGGCCGCCATGATGCAGTAGTTGGCGGTGGTCGGCACGCCCATGCCCAGCACGATGCAGCAGAGCATGGTCAGCGCCAGGGCGATAATCATGTGGCCGCCGGAGAGGCTGACGATTGTGCTCAACAGCTTGGAGGCCAGGCCCGTCACCGTGATGCAGCCGGAGATAATGCCGGCCACGCCGCAGGCCACCGCCACAGTGATGGAGCCCTTGGCGCCGCCCTCCAGGGCGTCGATGATCTTGCCGAAGGTGAGGAAGTCCTCCCGGTTGCTGCTCTTGCTGGCGATCTCCACCACGTTGTTGACCAGGCCTACGGCCACGGCCGCCACGATTGCGATGGCAGCGGAGAAGGCCATGGTGTACATATTGGTGGAGACCATGACCACCAACAGCACCAGGGGCGCCAGAAGGTAGATCTTGGGCAGCAGCTGGCGCACGCGGGGCAGCTGCTCTCTGGGAATGCCCTTCAGGCCCAGCTTCTTGGCCTCCAGATGGACGGCGATGTAGATGCCGGTGAAGTACAGCACCGCCGGCAGGATGGCCCGCATGGCGATGGTGCCGTAGGGCTCGCCGGTGAACTCTGCCATCAGGAAGGCTGCGGCGCCCATGATGGGGGGCATGATCTGGCCGCCGGTGGAGGCAGCCGCCTCCACGGCGCCGGCGAACTCCGGCTTGTAGCCCGTCTTCTTCATCATGGGGATGGTGACGGAGCCGGTGGTGACGGTGTTGCCCACGGAGGAGCCGGACACCATGCCGCACAGGGCGGAGGAGATGACGGCCACTTTGGCGGGGCCGCCGGGGGCGGCACCGGCCACGGCATTGGCCAGGTTGATGAAGAACTGGGCGATGCCGGTCCTCTCCAGGAAGGCGCCGAAGATGATGAACACCACGATGAACTTGGCGCACACGCTGATGGGGCCGCCGAAGATGCCGTTGAAGGTGTAGAACATGGTGCGGATGACCTGATAGAGGGTCATCTTGAAATCTGCACTGCCGCCCAGGTTGAAGAAGGTGTACACCAGCAACACACCGGCCACGCACAGGATCGGCAGGCCCACGCACCGGCGGCACAGCTCCACCAGGGCCAGGATACCGATGAGGCCGATAATCATGTACAGGTCGTTCTGCATGACCCGGGCGGACATCTGGACCACGTTCTGGGCATTGACGGCGTAGAAAAAGTAGGCGCCGGGCCCGGCAATCAGCAGCACGATGTCATACCAGGGCATGTGGTTGACCCGCTCGTCCCCTTTTTTGGCCGGGAAGGTCAGGAAGCCGAACAGCAGGATCAGCCCCACGAACATGGGCAGCCGAACCTCCTGCCGGGTGGAAAGGAACACAGTGTCGATGATGCAGTAGGCGGAGAACGCTACCATCAGCCAGCGGATCACCAGCTTCGGCAGACCCTCCCAGACCCGGGTGTTGGACTCCCGGTCGTATTTTTTCATGACCGCCTCCACATCGGCGGCGGTCCCCACGGAGGTATCGTGGGCGCCGGTATCCTCCGGCGGCACAGGCTCCGTCTTGTGTTTCTTGAACAGTGCCATAGGGTCCCCTCTCATTTCGCAAGATATCTTCCAGGCCGGGACCGACCCGAAGTCAAGGAACTACGGCGGAGATTCCGCCGTAGTTCCCGATCAGGCTCCGCCTGAGATCACTTGGTGGGTACGTCAAAGCCCTTTTCGGCGAAGTACTTGGCCGCGCCGGCGTGATAAGGCACCGCGGTGACGCCGGAGGCAAATTCCACATCCAGCTCCCCTGCCTTGTCATGGGCCAGATTGTCCATGTTCTCAAAGATGGTGTAGCAGATGTTGTACACATCATCCTCAGACACATCGTCCCGGGCGATGACGGTGGCTACCACGGCTACGGTCTTGGTCTCCGGCACGCCCTCATAGGTGCCCTCGGGGATGATGTACTCCTCGTAGTAGGGAGAGGACTCCTGGAGCTTGGCAATGTGCTCGTCATCCAGGCCCACCAGATAGGTGTCCTTGGCGGTGGCCAGAGTGGTGATAGCCACGGTGGGGGCGCCTGCCACCACGAAGGCGGCGTCGATCTTGCCGTCCTGCAGGGCGTCGGCGCTGGCGCCGAAGTCCTGGTACTGGGCGTTGATGTCATCCTCTGTCAGGTCATAGGCGGCCAGGATATCCAGGGCGTTGTAGTACACGCCGGAGCCAGAGGCGCCGATGGAGACCGTCTTGCCCTCCAGATCCGCCACGGACTTGATGTCCGGGTCACAGGTGACGATCTGCACCTGCTCCATATACAGAGCAGCGACAGTGGAGAAATCCGCATAGGGGAACCCCTCAAACAGCCGCTCGCCGTTATAGGCGTAGCTCATCACGTCGGACTGGACGAAGCCCAGTTGGGCCACGTTCATCTGCATCTGCTCGATGTTGTCCTGGGAGCCGTTGCTGACCACGGCCGTGACCTTGGTTCCGTTGCCGTTGGTGGTGATGGCCTGCGCCAGCACGCTGCCGAAGCCGTAATAAGTACCCTGGTCGCCGCCGGTGCGGAATTTCAGCTCCGTGCCGGTGCCGGTGACGGAAGAGACGTTCCAGTTGGTCTGGGCAGCCTGCTCAGTGCCGGTGTCGGCGGGGGCATCCGTCTCCTCCGTGGAGGGATTGCCGCCGCAGCCCGTCAGGACCGCCGCCAGCATCAGCGCGGCAAGAAGCAGGGATAAGCACTTTTTCATGTTTCCATTCCTCTTTTCCTGTTAGTCGATACAGCTCGTATGTCGCTTTGCATATCATACCTTATCCTCATTCATTTTACAAGGTTTTTTTTACAATTTTTTAATATTTCTGCAAGTCCAATTTGCACAACCTTCATTTTCCCGTCCCACCTCTCTGAAATGCCGAAAGGCCGGCCCCACCGGGGCCGGCCTTCTGCCGCGTATGCTTATTTGATGACCAAGATGAGCTGGCCGCCCTTGACGGTCTCGCCCTCCTTCACCAGGATCTCCGACACCGTGCCGGACATCCGGGCGGTGATGGCGGTCTCCATCTTCATAGCCTCGATGGTGACCAGGGTCTGGTTCTTCTCCACGGTGTCGCCCACCTTGACGTTGAGCCTGCTCACCGCGCCGGGGATAGAGGAGCCCACCTGGCTCTTGTCCTCCGGGTCCGCCATGGGGACCTTGACAATGTTCTTCTGGGCCTCCTCGTCGGGCACCTGCACATCCCGGCGGATGCCGTTGAGCTCAAAGCTGACGGTGCGCATGCCCTCTTTGTCCACTTCGCCCAACCCTAAGTACTTGATGACCAGGGTCTTGCCGTCGGCGATGTTGACCTTGTTGGTCTCGCCCACCGCCAGACCGTGGAAGAACACATGGCTGCCCAGCCGCATGATGTAGCCGTACTCCTTCTGGTTCTTGACATAATCCTCCACTACCTTGGGATACAGGCAGTAGCTGAGGATGGCCCGCCAGGAGGGATCTGCATCAAAGGACTGCATCTCCCGCTTCTTCTCCTCAAAGTCCACGGGGGGCAGCAGCTCACCGGGACGGCAGGTGATGGGCTTCTTGCCCTTCAGGACCACCCGCTGCAGCTCCTTGGGGAACCCGCCTGCAGGCTGGCCCATCATACCGGAGAAGTAGCTGACAACACTGTCCGGGAAGGCCAGGCTCTCGCCCTTCTCCACGATGTTCTCCGGGGTCAGGTTGTTCTGGGTCATGAAGATGGCCAGGTCACCCACCATCTTGCTGGAGGGCGTCACCTTCACAATGTCGCCCACCATCTCATTGACCTTACGGTAGTTCTCCTTGACCTCCACAAACCGGTCGCCCAGGCCCAGAGACTCCACCTGGGGCTTCAGGTTGGTGTACTGACCGCCGGGGATCTCGTAGCGGTAAATATCCGTGGTATTGTACTCCAGGCCGCCCTCAAAGGAGTCGTAACGCTTACGCACATCCTCCCAGTAATCAGTGAGGGTCTGGAGCCGGTCCAGATCCAGCCCGGTGTCCCGCTCTGTGTCCTTCATGGCCGCCACCACGGCGTTCAGAGAGGGCTGGCTGGTCATGCCTGCCATGGAGCTGATGGCACAGTCCACCGCGTCCACACCGGCCTCGGCGGCCAGCAGCAGCGCCGCCACCTGATTGCCGGTGGTGTCATGGGTGTGGAGCTGGATGGGAATGCCGATCTCCTGCTTCAGGGTGGACACCAGCTTCTTGGCGGCGTAAGGCTTCAGCAGGCCGGACATATCCTTGATGGCAAGCATGTGGGCACCCCGGTGCTCCAGCTCTTTCGCCATCTTCACATAGTAGTCCAAGGTGTACTTGTCCCGCTTGGGATCCAGAATGTCGCCGGTGTAGCAGATGGTGGCCTGGCAGATCTTGTCCTGCTTGAGGACCTCATCCATGGCCACCTCCATGCCGGGGATCCAGTTCAGAGAGTCGAAGATCCGGAACACATCGATGCCGCTGCGGGCGGCCTCCTTGATGAACTCCCGGATCACGTTATCGGGATAGTTGGTATAGCCCACGGCGTTGGCGCCCCGCAGCAGCATCTGCAGCAGCAGGTTGGGGGCCTTCTCCCGGATCAGGTCCAGCCGCTCCCAGGGGGACTCGTGGAGGAAACGGTAGGCCACGTCAAAGGTGGCGCCGCCCCAGCACTCCAGAGAGAAAGCATCCGCCAGGATCTCGCTGGTGCCCTCCATACCCTTGACGATGTCCCGGGTGCGGACCCGGGTGGCCAGCAGGGACTGGTGGGCGTCCCGGCAGGTGGTGTCACAGATCAGCAGCTTCTTCTGCCCCAGCACCCAGTCCGCCACGGCCTTGGGTCCCTTGGCGTCCAGCATCTGCTTCAGGCCATCGGGCCGGTTGCCGGTGACCGGCGGGAACCGGCAGGGATCGTACATCTTGTGTCCGTCCCGCTCCTTCACCACGATGTTCCCGATGTACTTGAGCATCTTGGTGGCCCGGTCCTGGCCCTCGTTCAGCTCAAACAGCTCCGGCGTCTCGTCGATGAACTTGGTGTGGCAGCCTCCCGCCAGGAAGGTGGGGTTCTGCAGGATGTTGGAGATGAAGGCGATATTGGTCTTGACGCCCCGGATGTGGATCTCCCGGATGGCCCGTCCGGCCTTCAGGCACACGCCCTGAAAGGTGTTATCCCAGGTGGTGACCTTCAGCAGCAGGGAGTCATAGTAGGGGGAGATCTCGCTGCCCACGCCGGCGGTGGCCGCGTCCAGCCGGACGCCGAAGCCGCCGGGAGACCGGTAGGAGGTGATCTTGCCGGTGTCGGGAGCGAAGTTGTTGGACGGGTCCTCGGTGGTGACGCGGCACTGGATGGCGTAGCCGTTCAGGTGCAGGTCACTCTGCTTCCTGATGCCGATGCGGGGATCGCTGAGAGGACAGCCCTCGGCGATCAGAATCTGAGAGCGCACCAAGTCCACGCCCGTCACCATCTCGGTGACGGTGTGCTCCACCTGGATACGGGGGTTCATCTCGATGAAGTAGTGGTGCCCTTCCCTGTCCACCAGGAACTCCAGGGTGCCGGCGTTCACATAGCCCACGTGCTTTGCGATCTTCACCGCGTCTTCATACAGGGCCTGACGGATCTTCTTGTCCACGGAGAAGGCGGGGCTGAACTCCACCACCTTCTGATAGCGCCGCTGGAGAGAGCAATCCCGCTCGAACAGGTGGACCACGTTGCCCTCTTCGTCGCCCAGCACCTGCACCTCGATGTGCTTGGGCTCCACCAGGAACTTCTCCATGAAGATGTCGTCATTGCCGAAGGCCTTCTTGGCCTCCGCCTTCACCAGATCGAAGTTGGTGCCCACCTCTTCCACGGTGTCACACCGGCGCATACCGCGGCCGCCGCCGCCGGCGGCCGCCTTGAGAATGACGGGGAAGCCGAACTCCATAGCCAGCTTCTGAGCAGCCTCCCGGCTCTTCAGGGGCTCTGTGGTGCCGGGGGTGGTGGGTACGCCGCAGGCCACGGCGATCTGCTTGGCGGACAGCTTGTCGCCCATCAGGTCCAGAACCTGGGAGGAGGGTCCGATGAACTTGATGCCCGCAGCCTCGCAGGCCCGGGCAAAATCCGCGTTCTCACTGAGGAAACCGTAACCGGGGTGAATGGCATCGGCGCCGTGCTTCTTAGCCAGCTCGATGATCCGGGGGATGTCCAGATAGGCACCCAGGGGGCTCTCGTTCTCTCCGATCAGATAGGACTCGTCCGCGGCGGTGCGGAAGAGGCTGTATACGTCCTCATTGGAGTAGATGGCAATGGTCTGGAGGCCCAGGTCGTGACAGGCCCGGAAGATCCGCATGGCGATCTCGCCCCGGTTGGCGACCAGGACCTTCTTGAATGCTTGGCTCATATATCGTTCCTCCTTCTCTCCGCCGGCAGGCGGGAATCTTTTGGTTCAGCTTAGTATACACCAACCCCGCCGCCGGTTGCAACGGCTTCCAGCCCGGATTTGTCAATTTTATCCCGCCGTCATATTTTGAGCCTGGCTGATGGGGCGCTTTGTCTATTTCAGCAGGTCTTATGTCTGCTATCAGCGGCACTGCGGCCCGCCGGGGGCACAAAAAAGACGGCGCCCTCAGGGCGCCGTCTCCGGCTCATCTCAGGCGGTCCTGCCAGCGGCTGCGAAGCTGAACCACCCCCGGGCGTCCCGCTGGACACCGGAGAAGCCGTCCCGCAGTGTCCAGCCCGTCACGCTGGTGTAGAGGGGCGCCGCGGCCCCCTCCTCTAGCAGCAGGGCCTCCGCATCGTGGAGGCAACCCATCCGGGCCTCCCCCTCCTCCGCGCCGGCGATGACCGACAGCAGGGTATCATAGGCGCTGTTGGCGTATTTACCCAGGTTCTCCGGCTTATCGGAGCCCCACTGCATCAAAAAGCACTCCGCATCGTTGCCCAAAGCCCGGATCTCCGTTCCTGCCAGGGTGAAGGTCCCCTCCTGCAGGGCGGTGTCCAGCTCTTCCCGGCTGACGCCGCGGGCCGTCACCTGGAGGCCCAGGGCGCTCTGCCAGGCGTCTACCAGCGCCTGGGCCACGGCGGCGCCGTTCCCCTCGTCCACGTAGAGATATTCCAGCTCCCCCAGGTCCCGGGCGTCGGCGTATCCGGCCTCCGCCAGCAGGCCGCGGGCCTCCTCCGCCAGCTCGTCCCGGTGCGCGGGGTCGTTGTCCAGCAGCACGCCGCCATCTGTACGGAAATCCTGCTCCCCGCTCCCCGGCACGCCGGGAGGGATCAGGCCCTCAGCGGCATACGCCGTGGCGCCCGCCGCCTCAGCAGCGGCAGAACGGTCCGCCGTCAGAGTCAGCGCCCGACGGACCCGGGCATCCATCAGCGTATCCTGCGCGCAGTTGAACACCACCGCCTGAACGCTCAGCTCCCGCGCCAGGGTCCGGCTCTCCGCCTCGATCAAGGCCGTCAGCTGCTCCGCCGGGAGGATGCCCAGGAAATCCACCTCCCCGGCGTCGTAGAGGTCCTGTCCCGCCTCTGCGGTCTCCGCAAATCGGAACGTCAGGGTCTGCGGCCCGGAGAAACTGTTGCGGTAGGTCTCGCTGGCCTCCAGGGTCAGCGCCTCACCAGCCTCATACCCGCTCACCTGATACGGCCCGTTGGTCACAAGGCCCGTAAGGTCGTTCCACCAAGGGGCCGCCTCCGCCGGCTCCGCCGCTGCTTCGGCGGTCTCCCCGTCAGCGGCAGCGGTCTCCTCCTGCAGCAAGTCCTGCCGCAGAGGCATGGTGGCGGGCGCAGTGCAGACCTCCGTCAAAAACCAGTCGAACTTTCCGTTCAGCACCACCACCAGGGTGCTGTCATCCTCCGCCGTCACCTGCAGCAGCGACACGTCGCCGGTCTCCCGCACGGCGTCGTAGCCTGCTACCACGGACAGCAGCGACGCGCTGGGGGAATCGTTGGCCGGATCGGCCAGCCGCTGCCAGGCAAAGACAAAGTCCCCGGCCCGGACCGCCCGGCCGTCGGACCACTCGGCCTTCCGCAGCTTGAAGGTCCAGGTCACGGTGCCGTCGGCATTCTCCTCCGTACTGACGCTCTTGGCTGCGCCGTTCGTCACCGTGGTCCCGCCGGAGCCGTCTCCTGTTTTCCGCATCAGATTTTCATACAGGTGGACCAGGACGGTCTGGTCCGCCGTCTCTGTGGCGTAGATGGGATCCAGCTCCTCCGGCGCGCCGCCCACGCAGACGGAGAGGGCCGGCCCCTCCCCGCTTCCGCCGCAGCCGGTCAGGCTGAGAGCCAGCAGCGCCGCCGCCAAGAACAGCGCCCACCGGCGCTTCCAATTCTTCATATCGTCGTTCCTCCCGCTCTGGAGTCTAAAACGGGCACCCCTGCCGGGCACCCCTGCATATCAAAGGACCTGGTCTATTATAAAGATTATCAGGCAGCTTGTAAAGTTACGAGCCCTCAAAAAGTAACAAATAATTACAAAATTAAAAATTTATTCACAAATCACAGCAAGAACTCGAAAATGCCCTGTCTCCCAGCCGGAACCAGTGGCGTGAAAAGCGCCGGGCGCGGATTTCCGCGTCCGGCGTTCAAAGCCGTTTTCACGCTGTGGTCAGGCGGCCGTCCTCGTCGAACTTCACCGGAACGATCTCGTTCCGGGTCTTCTGGGCGATGTCGTCGATCCGCATCTTGGCAGGATAGTCGGAGATGAAAGTCACTGCCACGCCCTGCCGCCTGGCCCGGCCGGTCCGGCCGATCCGGTGGACGTAGTCCTGGTTTTCGTCCGGCACATCGCAGTTGAACACGATGTCCACATCATCCACGTCGATGCCACGGGCCGCCACGTCGGTGGAGACGAACACCCGCAGCTCGCCCCGGCGGAACTTCTCCATCACCTGCTCCCGCTTCCGCTGGGGAATATCGCCGTGGATGCACTCCGCGTCGATGCCCCGCATCTGCAGGAACTTGGTGATCCGCTCTGTGGAGCCCTTGGTGTTGCAGAAGGCCATGCACCGGTCGAAACCCGTCTCGTTCAGAATCTTTTCAATGGCGTCTGCCTTACCGTCGTGGGGCACGTCCATGCGGAACTGCTTGATGTCCGGCTTGTTCTGCTCATCCTCCCGGACGGTAATCTCCGCCGCGTCCCGCTGGTACACCCAGGCGATGTCCATGACCTCCCGGGAGATAGTGGCGGAGAAGAGTCCCAGGTTCTTCCGCTTGTTCATCTTGTCCAGCAGGCGGGTCACGTCATGGATGAAGCCCATGTCCAGCATCCGGTCCGCCTCGTCCAGCACCACGGTCTGCGCCGTGTCCACCCGGACGGTGCGGCGCTTCATGTGGTCGGAAAGCCGTCCCGGCGTGGCCACCACGATCTGGGGGTGCTTCTTCAGCGTGTCGATCTGCCGGCCGATAGGGGCGCCGCCATAGAGGCACACCGTCCGCACGCCGGGCTTGAAGGCTGCCAGGTCCCGAATCTCGTCGGTGATCTGGATGGCCAGCTCCCGGGTGGGGGCCAGGATTACCGCCTGGACGCTCTCGTCCTCCGGGTCCACATGCTCCACGATGGGGATGCCGTAGGCAAAGGTCTTGCCGGTGCCGGTGGGGGCCTTGGCGATCACATCCTGCCAGTCCATCATAGGCGGGATGCAGCCTGCCTGGACCGGGGTGGACACCTCAATGTTGCGTTTTTCAATGGCGCGTATGATCTCCGGCGACAGGTGCAGGCTGTCGAACCGGACGCCTTCCGTAAATTCCATGGCTCTCTTCCTCTTTCGTTTATCCGTTGGCCTGGCCGGCGCGGCTGCGCCCGTAGATCATGGGCACTACCAGGACTACCAGTGCCAGCAGGGCTGAGAAGAACGTGGTCTCGCTGGTCACCATAGCGCCGGCGGCCACCACCAGGCCCGCCAGCATCCAAAGCCAGCCGGCAAACCGGTGGACCTCTTTCCACAACGGCGGATTGTTTACCGTAAAGGAGAACCGCAGGGCCAGCTTGGCATCCTCCGTGCAGTCGAACATGTGGGAGCCCAGCAGCATCAGCACCAGACCCAGAATGCAGGGCGTGTAGAAGTTCAGACTTAGCCCCTGGCCGGAAGTCTCCAAAATGGCGCCGCTGCAGAACAGCAGGGAAATGGTTGGAAAGCCCCAGCGCCCCATGAGCCGGTTAAACGCCGGTGGGATCTTCATCCGCTTTTGATACTGCAGCAGCATGAACTGCGCGACAGCCTCCAGCAGGCACATCAAACCGGGCAGGAGGAGCGCCACCGCCCACCGGGGCAGGGAGTCATCCTGGCCGCCGGGGCCGATCAGGCCGGTCTCCACAATCTCCGGGATCCGGTCCCACATCCGCACGCCCAGGATCATTGGCAGGGCGCAGGCCGTCAGCGTCACGATCAGCAGCGCCCGCTGCTTTTCCGGCGACAGGTGCTTTCCAAATATCTCAGCCCCCCGGATTTCCAGGTCGCGGGGCAGGGCCTCTCTCTTTTTTCGGTTGCTCATAGTCAGCCGGGTCCTCCTTCTGGGGTCCGCAGGCAGATCGCTCTGCCGTCAAAATTTTTCTTTTCTCCGGGCTTCCTATGGACTGCGCCGGGGGAAACGGGTATTATTATATATGGAAAATACGCTTTTGTAAAGCACTGTCAAGGAAAACGCCCGTCCATGCGGAGCAGCCCCGCCCGGCCGCTCCTTGCTCTCCCGGAGAAAAGCAGTCCCGGAATATGTTCGCATTTCCCCGCATTCCTCCGTTTTTTGAGTAAATTTGTCTTATAATTGTAGTAAAATTTTGTATTGTGCCCCGTAAGATTCACAAATTTTATGGTACATTGTAAGAACCAGAAAGCTCCAGAGCGGATACGGAGGTGCCACGTGAACGGCGGAATGGATTATGTACGCATTTTGCGGGACCTGCGGGAAGATGCTGACAAGACCCAGACCCAGATCGCTGAGGTGCTCGGAACATCCCAGACGATGTACGCCCGCTATGAGCGCGGGGCCAACGAGCTTCCGATCCATCATCTGATCACGTTGAGCAAATACTACGGGGTCAGTACGGACTACCTGCTGGGTCTCAGCAAGGAACGCTGAAACGCGGACAGGGAGAGCTCCCTGTCCGCGTTTTTCAGGTTTCTTCAATCTGCCGGGGCAATCTCCTGTGCTTTTGCCTCGACCACGCTGCTCTCGTCGGCATCGGGCAGGTCCGCGGTAAAGTGATCTGCTGCCTGCCCGGTCATGGTGCCGGAAAACTCTGTAAGCCCGTTGTCGCCGCTGACAGTCTCATAGCTGGTGCCGTCCCCGTTGTCCTGGGACACAGTCCACCGGTCCAGGTCGCCAGTGACGTCAATGGTGACAGTCCGGGTCTCCCGGCTGCCGTCCTCATGCACCACATCCATATCGTAGGCGTAGTGATAGGCACCCGCGGTCTCCATGGCCTCGGTGATGTCAATCTCCTCACCCTGAGCGTGGAGGATCAGCCGGCCGTTCTCCTTGGTGACCGGCTCCCCGGCCGCCACGGTGACATACACCTCGTTGCCCTGGTTATCCTGGGCCAGGTACTGATTTCCGGATGTCCAGACGATGGTGAACTGCCGGAAGAACTCCCCGTCCGTGGCCACGTTCACTGCCCCGGCGGTGACGGCCAGCGCCATCACCATGGCAGCGGCAATGGCCGCGCCCCGCAGGACCCGGGGCATCCGCTTTCTGTGCTTCATCTCCTGCATTTTCTGAAAAACCTCCTGTTTGGCTTGGTCGGAGGCACGGAGATGGGAAAAGGTCTCCTGGTACAGTCTCTTGTCGATCATGACTCTGCCTCCTGTAAGATCAGTTTCAGCTTCCCCCTGGCCCGCATGAGCCAGGTCTGCACGGTGGACGGATTGGCCCCCATGGCCGCCGCGATCTCCTGTACGGAGCAGTCTTCGTAGTAGTAGAGATACACCGCGGCCCGGTATTTGGGCGGCAGGCCCATCACGTGCTGGTAGAGCTCACTCTGCTGCGGCGTGTCGAACACCGGCTCCCCGGCCTCCTCCAGAGGCCCGGTCCGCCTGCGCCACGGAGAGCGGAGCAGCTTCTTGCTCTCGTTCACCGCCACCCGGACGACCCAGTACCGCTCATGCTCCGGCGACCGGAAGGGCTTTCGCTCCAGATAGAGCTTCAGCAGCGTCTCCTGCATCACGTCCTCCGCGTCGGCGCGGTTTTTCAAATAGCTGTATGCCAGCCGGAACACGGTGTCGCCATAGCGCTCCACCGCCCCCTCGAATGCCGCGTCTGTCAATCTCATCACACCTTGCTGTTGGGATGGGCGGCAGCGCCGCCCGGAAAGGCCTTTCTATCGGGAATATCCCTCACTGGGGTGAAATATCTCACCCAGTCCGAAAGTTTTTCAAAAATCATGCGTCCCGCGCAGGAGCGGGATCTCGAAAACCGGAAACGGCTGAGCCGTTTCCGGTTTTCTGCGTTTTTCTCAGATCGGATCACTTGTGGGGCACGTGCCAGATGTTGTCGGCATACTCCGCCACAGCCCGGTCGGCGGCGAACACGCCACTGCGGGCGATGTTGTGCAGGCTCATGCGATTCCAGGCCGTCTGGTCCCGATAGGTCTCCGCCATGCGCTTTTCCGCCTGGCAGTATGCCTGGAAGTCCGCCAGCAAAAAGTACTCGTCCGCGGGGCTGCCCCCGGCGCCGAACAGCAGCCGCTGGTACAGGTCGTCGTACCGGACACCGTCCCGGAAGCCGGTCCGCAGCGCGTCCAGGCACCGGTGAAGCACCGGGTCCCGGTTGTACAGCCGCTGGGGCACATAGCCTTCCCGCTTCAGCTGCTCCACCTCGTCGGCCCGCAGACCGAAGAGGAACATGTTCTCGTCCCCCAGCAGGTCGTGCATTTCCACGTTGGCACCGTCCAGGGTGCCAACGGTCAGGGCGCCGTTCATCATGAACTTCATGTTGCCGGTGCCGCTGGCCTCCTTGCCGGCGGTGGAGATCTGCTGGCTCACCTCGCTGGCGGGCATCAGCTGCTCCGCCAGAGAGACCCGGTAGTTCTCCAGAAACACCACCTGCAGCTTATCGCGGCAGATAGGGTCGTGGTCGATCTGATCCGCCAGGGAGTTGATGAGGCGGATGATCCGCTTGGCCACTGCATACCCCGGCGCCGCCTTGGCGCCGAACAGGAACGTGTGGGGCTGCGTGATGGCGTTGGGGTCGTCCTGGAGCTTCTGGTACAATGCGATGATGTGCAACACGTTCAAAAGCTGCCGCTTATACTCGTGGAGCCGCTTCACCTGAACGTCGAAGATGGCGTCCGGGTTCAGCTCCACGCCCCGGGTCTTCTTGGCATGGGCGGCGAAGGCCGCCTTGTTGGCCCGCTTGATGGCACCCAGCCTCTCCAGAACAGAGGCGTCATCGGCATAGTCATCCAGCTTTTTCAGGGCCTGGGGGTGCAGCAGATAGTCGTCCCCGCCGGTCAGGTCCCGGATCAGGCCGTCCAGTCCGGGGTTGATCTCACTGAGCCAGCGGCGGTGGTCAATGCCGTTGGTGACGTTCCGGAATTTCCAGGGCTCCATGCCGTAGGCGTCCCTGAAAACGTCCTTTTTCAGGATCTCGGAGTGTAGGCCGCTGACGCCGTTGACCGCCATGCCGCCGGCGATGCAGAGGTTGGCCATGCGGACCTGACCGCCCCAGACGATGGCCATTTTCTCCGTCTTCTTGGGGTCGTGGTAGAAGTCCTCCACCTTCTTCTGCCAGCGGCGGGAGATCTCCAGGATAATCTGCCACACCCGGGGCAGCAGGAATTCCACCAGGCTCTGGGGCCAGCGTTCCAGCGCCTCCGAAAGGACCGTGTGGTTGGTGTAGGCCACGGATCTCGTGGTGATGTCCCACGCCTCATCCCAGTCCATGCCGGCGTCGTCGATCAGGATCCGCATCAGCTCCGGGATCACCAGGGCCGGGTGGGTGTCGTTGATCTGGATGACGTTCTTCTCATGGAAGTTCTTCATGGTACCGTACAGTTCGGTGTGCTTGGCGGCGATGGACTGGAGGGTGGCGGACACGAAGAAGTACTGCTGTTTCAGCCGCAGAGACTTGCCCTCCAGATGATTGTCCTCCGGATAGAGGACCTTGGCAATGGTCTCTGCCATGGCCTCGTCCTCCGCGGCCTTCAGGTACTCGCCCCGGGAGAACAGGGACATATCCACCGGCTGGGTGGACCGGGCGTCCCACAGCCGCAGGACATTCACATGCTCCGTGCCGTAGCCGGCGATCTCCATGTCGCAGGGCACGGCCTGGACCACCGTGGCGTCCTCATTGACGATGTGCAGGTGGCCGTTGTCCCAGAACTCCCGCACGGTGCCGCCGAAACGGACCTCCTGGGTCTCCGCGGGCTTTGGCATCAGCCAGGCCGCACCCAGGTCCTTCCAGTTGTCCGGCAGCTCTACCTGCTGGCCCTCCACGATCTTCTGCTTGAAGATGCCCAGCTCGTAGCAGATGGAATAGCCGGTGGCCGGGATCTCCAGCGTAGTCATGGAGTCTAGATAGCAGGCGGCCAGGCGGCCCAGGCCGCCGTTGCCCAGGGCGGCGTCCGGCTCGATCTCAAAGATGTCGGCCGCCTTGAAGCCCAGGTGCTCCAGCGCCTCCCGCAGCTGGGGCAGCAGCCCTAGGTTATAGGCATTCTTCATCAGGCTGCGGCCCATCAGAAACTCCAGAGACAGGTAGTGCACCTGCCGGGCATGCTGCTGGCGGGCCTTCTGACGGGTCTCCACCTCCCGCAGAGCCATCATGTCCCGCAGGACCAGGGCGCTGGCCCGCATCATCTCTCCATCCGTTGCCTCCGCCGCCGTCTTTCCGAAGCTGACCATCAGCTTGGCGGTGAGGGCGTTCTCCAGGGTCTGTGTGGTAATTGGTGTCATGCGTCTCCTTACTCCGCCGGCTCCTGTTTCCCGGCGGTCCCCTTCTTGGGTTTGGTCTCTTTCTTGGCAGGCGTCCTCCTGCCGCTTTTGGCGGCCGTCTTTTTGGCGGCCGGTTTCTTGGCTGCCGTCCGCTTTCTGGCGGCAGGCTTCTTCTCCGGTGCGGCCGGAGCGGCCTCCTCAGCCGCCGGCTCGGCGGACGATTGTGCCGCTTCCGCGGTCGGCTGCGGAGCAGGTTCGTCAGATGCGGGCTCCGCCGCTTCCGCGGGGGCGGTCTCTTCCGCGGGGGCGGATTCCTCCGCCGGGGCGGACTCTTCTGTCCGGACGGGCTCCTCCGCAGGGGGCCAAGGCTGGCCGGTGACGGTGCTGTAAATGTGCAGGTACTCCCCCGCGCTCCGGGCCCAGCTGAAATCGCAGGCCATAGCCCGCGCCCGCAGCCGGGCGAAGGCGTCGGGATAGTCCTTGTAAAGATACACCGCCTCCCGGATCACATACAGCATATCACTGCCGGCGTAATTTGCAAAGGTAAATCCGTTGCCGGCGTCCCTCCAGGACTCGTACGGGCTGACGGTGTCCTTCAGTCCGCCGGTCTCCCGGACGATGGGCACGGTGCCGTACCGCATGGCGATCATCTGACTCAAGCCGCAGGGCTCGCTCTTGGAGGGCATCAGGAACAGATCCGCGCCTGCATAGATGGCCATGGACAGCTCCTCGTTGTAGTCCAGGCGCACGGCCATGCGGCCGGAATACTGCTGGGCTGCCCACTGGAAGAACTCCTCGTACTTCCGGTCCCCCTTGCCCAGGATCACCATCTGCAGGGGCAGCTCCATCATGTCGTGGAGCACCTCGCACACCAGATCCAGGCCCTTGTGGGACACCAGGCGGCTGACGATGCCCACGATGGGAACGTAGGGCTCCTGCCGCAGGCCCATGAGCTTCTGCAGCTCCGCCTTGTCCGCCTGCTTGCCCGCCATGTCCGCCGCGCTGTAATTGACGGCGATGTGGGGATCCGCGGCGGGGTCATACCGCTTCACGTCGATGCCGTTCAGCACGCCGGAGAGCTTGTAGCCGCAACGGCGCATGATGCCGTCCAGCCGGTGGGCGAAGTAGGGCATCTTCAGCTCGTTGGCGTAAGTAGGAGAGACGGCGTTGACGGCGTCGGCGCACAAAATGGCGCCCTTCAGCAGGTTCACGTCCCCGTCCATCAGAATGGTGCCGTCATCCGCCCAGCCGTGGTCCAGGCCGAACAGGTCCCCCAGGGTCTGGCGGCCGTAGCGGCCCTGGTACTCAATATTATGAATGGAGAGCACGGTCCGGATACTCCGGAACCGCTCCTCCCGCACGCTGTCGTCCTTCAGATAGATGGGCACCAGGGCGGTCTGCCAGTCGTTGCAGTGGATGACCTCCGGCCAGAACCTCAGGTGGGGCAGCATCCGCACCACGGCCCGGGAGAAAAATCCGAACCGCTCGCCGTCGTCCATGTAGCCGTACAACTCCGGACGCCGGAAATACTGCTCGTTGTCCAGGAAGTACCAGGTGACGCCGTCCCGTTCCATGGAGAACAGCCCGCAGTAGCTGTGGCGCCAGGCCAGGTCCACATAGTCGTAGCATTCAAAATGCAGCTGGTCGCTGAATTTCTCCTTCACCTTCTGGTACAGGGGCAGCACCACCGCCACATCCGCGCCCTGGGCCGCCAGCGCCGCAGGCAGGGAGCCCGCCACATCCGCAAGGCCTCCGGTTTTGCAGAACGGAACCGCCTCGCTGGCCGCATATAAAATCTTCATAGTCCTCTCCTTTCACGCTCATGCGCCCCGCCCTCCGGCAGGGTCAGGGACCGGCGGGACTCCGTCAGCCGGAGCCCCGCCCGTCTATTCGCCGTCCTGGAAGCCTTCCTCCCGCACTCACACCTGACTGCCCTTGGCCAGCACGATGGGATACGAGCTGTGTCCCATCAGCGTCCGGTCCGGCAGGATTTCTACATTTTTATCCGCGATCAGATGGGACACCGCCGCGCCCCGGCGCACCGCCGTCTCCTTGAAGAGCACGCAGTTGCGCACCACAGCGCCGGCCTCCACCACCACGCCGGGGAAGAGGATGGAGTTCTCCACCACGCCCTCGATGTTGCAGCCGTCTGCGATCAGGGAGTTCTCGCAGTAGCCGTCGGGTCCGATGTAGGCGGAGGACTTGTCAGTGGCCTTGGCCCGGATGGGCCGCTCGGCACAGAACAGCTCCGCCCGGATGGCCGGGTCCAGCAGCTGCATACTGCGGTCGTAATACTCCTGTACAGAGCGGATCTGCGCCGCGAAGCCGCCCCAGATGTATCCCTGGAGCTTCAGGCTGTCCTTCCGGGCCTGGAGCACGTCCCGCCGCAGGCTGTACTGATCCCGGGTGGCGCACTCGTCCACCAGATCCAGCAGCAGCCTGGTGGAGAGGATGTACACTTCCAGCCCCCGGTAGCCCCTGGGCCGGTGGAGGTGATACAACACATCCGTGACGCGGCCGGTGCCGTCCAGCTCAAAATAGGTGCCGTTCTCCGTCTCAAAGCTGTCGTTGCCGCAGACTACGGTGATGTCCGCGCCGGACTTGATGTGCTGGTCATAGATGTCGGACAGGGGCAGGTTCACCACCAGGTCGCCGTCCATAAGCACCACATAGTCCCGGCGGATCTCCTCCAGATAGGAGCGGACGCCCGCCAGGGCCTCCATCTTGCCCCGGAAGACCGCCGCCTCGCCCCAGTGCTGCTTGTATGCAAAGGGGGGCAGGATCTTCAAGCCGCCCCGCTTGCGGGACAGGTCCCAGTCCTTGCCGGTGCCCAAGTGGTCCAGCAGGCTCTGATAATGGCCGTGAAGCACCACACCCACGTCCGTGACACCGGCGTTCACCAGGTTGGACAGGGCGAAGTCCACCGCCCGGTACCTCCCGCCGAAGGGGATGGACGACGCGGAGCGGATCTCCCCCAGCTCCCGCAGGTCATTGCGCTTTTCATAGGAAAAGATGATCCCGTGCATGCCGTTCATCTGGACACCTCCTCGCCGTTCTTGTTCAGCATCACGCCGGGGCGCACCCGCTTCTCATCCTCCAGGACGCAGCCCGGCGCCAGCACCGTCAGGCCCCAGGGATCCGGCGCCGTCTCCTCCGGCGTGCCGCCCAGGCAGCAGTTGCGGCCGATGCGGCAGCCCTCGCCCAGGATAGCGTATTCCACCACGGCGCCGGGCTCCACGGTCACCCCGGGGAACAGGACGGAGTAGGACACCCGGGCCCCCTCCCCCACGGTGACATTGGGAGCCAGGACGGAGTTCTCCACCGTCCCCTCCAGATCGCTGCCCCGGTTGAAGGCACTGTGGCTGATCTGGCAGCGGCGGCCCAAAAAGGCCGGCGGCGCGTTGACGGACCGGGCGTAAATGGGCCAGGACTCGTCCAGCAGGTCCAGGCCCGACTCCGGGGAGAGCATATCCATGTTGGCGTCCCACAGGGACTCCAGCGTCCCCACGTCCTTCCAGTAACCGCTGAAGCGGTAGGCGGCCATCCGTTCTCCATCCCCCAGCATGGCGGGGATCACATTTTTGCCGAAGTCATTTTCGGAGTTGGGGTTGGCCTCGTCAGCCTCCAGATACCGCCGCAGGGTCTTCCAGGTGAAGACGTAGATGCCCATGGACGCTAGATTGCTCTTGGGCTCCTTGGGCTTCTCTGCGAACTCCGTGATGAGGTCGTTCTCGTCCACGCTCATGATGCCGAAGCGGGACGCCTCCGACCACGGCACCTCCATGACGGAGATCGTGCAGGCGGCGCCCACGGCCTTATGGCGCTCCACCATCTTGGAGTAATCCATCTTGTAGATGTGGTCGCCGGAGAGGATCACCACATACTCCGGGTCATACAGGTTGATGAACCCGATGTTCTGATAGATGGCGTTGGCGGTGCCCTTGTACCAGGTGCCGCCCTTGCTGCCCATGTAGGGCGGCAGGATGTGGACGCCGCCGGTGGACCCGTCCAGGTCCCAAGGCACGCCGCTGCCGATGTAGCTGTTCAACTCCAGGGGCCGGTACTGGGTCAGCACGCCCACGGTGTCGATGCCGGAATTGGTGCAGTTGGACAGGGGAAAGTCGATGATGCGGTATTTCCCGCCGAAGGGCACGGCGGGCTTGGCCATGTCGCCGGTGAGGACGTACAGGCGGCTGCCCTGGCCGCCGGCCAGCAGCATGGCGATGCACTCTTTTTTCATGTCTTTTCCAACTCCTTTGCCTGTTGTTTCTTCCTGGGTCTGGGGAACGTCCCCTCGCCCCGCAGGAACACCGCACCGAAGGCCGGGATCCGGATGGCGGCGGAGCATTCCTTTCCATGGGAGGGCACGGCCTCCACCATCACCGCCTCAGAATCGCCGAAACCGTCGCCGCCGTATGCGGGGTCATCGGTATTGAACACGGGCACATACCGCCTGTAGGGCGGCACGCCCATCCGATAGTTCGTATAGGTGTTGGGCGAGAAGTTCACCGCGCACATAAGGTCGCGGCCCTTCTTGTCCCTGCGCAGAAACACCACCACGTTGTTGTGGTTGTCGTCCGGCACCAGCCATTCAAAGCCCGCCCAGTCGAAGTCGACCTCCCACAAAGCCGCCGTCTTTTTATAAAAGGCGTTGATCTCCCGGAAGAACTTCCGGAGCTTCTGATTCTCTGGTCGGTCCAGCAGGTACCAGTCCAGCTGCCCGTCGGAGTCCCACTCGTGCCACTGGCCGATCTCCGCCCCCATAAACAGCAGCTTCTTCCCCGGGTGGGCCAGGAGATAGGCGTAGAAGCCTCTCAGGCACCGCAGCTGGTTGTCGTAGTCCCCGGGCATCTTCCCCACGATGGACCCCTTCATGTGGACCACCTCATCGTGGGAGATGGGCAGCACAAAGTTCTCAGAAAAGGCATACATCATGGAGAAGGTGATGTCCTTGTGGTTGTACTGGCGGAAATAGGGATCCAGCTTCAAATAGTGGCACATGTCGTTCATCCAGCCCATGTTCCACTTCAGATTGAAGCCCAATCCCCCCACGTCCGGCGGGCGGGTCACCAGGGGCCAGGCGGTGGACTCCTCGGCGATCATCAGCACGCTTGGGTCCGTCTGGAAGGCCATGGTGTTCAGCTCCCGCAGAAACTCGATGGCCTCCAGGTTCTCGTGTCCACCGTACTGATTGGGGGTCCAGGCTCCGCCCTGGCGGTCGTAGTCCAGGTACAGCATGGAGGCCACCGCGTCCACCCGCAGGCCGTCGATGTGGTACTCTTCCAGCCAGAAGCGGGCGGAGGAGAAGAGAAAGCTCTTCACCTCGGGCCGGCCGTAGTCGAAGACCCGGGTGCCCCAGGCGGCGTGCTCCCGCTTGTTGGGATCGCTGTACTCATAGCAGTAGGTGCCGTCGAATTCGTAGAGGCCCTGAGCGTCCTTGCAGAAGTGGGAGGGCACCCAGTCCAGCAGCACCAGGATGCCGTTTTTATGCATGTGGTTCACGAACCACATGAAGTCCTTGGGCGTGCCGAACCGGGAGGTTGGGGCGAAGTACCCGGTGCACTGGTAGCCCCAGGAGTCGTCCAGGGGGTGCTCCGTCACCGGCAGCAGTTCGATGGCGGTGTAGCCCATATCCTTCACATAGGCGGCCAGATCCTTCGCCAGGTCCTTGTAGTCGATGAAGTCCCCGTTTCCCCGCTTTTTCCAGGAGCCCAGATGGACCTCATAGATATTCAGCGGTGATGTATAGACCGGGTGCTTGGCCTTCTTCTCCCGGAAAGCGCCGTCCGTCCACTTGAATCCGCTGATGTCATACAGCTTGCTGGCTGTCGCCGGCCGGGTCTCTGTGTGGAAGCCGTAGGGGTCCGCCTTCTGGCGGACCTGGCCGTCCGCCCCCCGCACCGCATATTTATAGGAAGTATAGACCGGCAGGTCCGGCAGAAAGCCCTCCCAGATCTCGCCCTTACGGGCGAGGGGGGCCGCTCCCTCCTCCCAGTCGTTGAAGTCGCCCACGACGGACACCGCCTCCGCATGGGGGGCCCAGACCCGGAACGTCCAGCCATCTCTGCCCCGCTTTTTGGCAGGGTGGGCGCCGAACCAGCGCCAGCCGTCCGTCATCGTCCCCTGGTGGAAACGGTCCGCCTGTCCTTGTTTTGCCATGGCAGCAGCTCCTCTCCCCGCCGCGGAGTATCCCCGGCAGGCTCGTCATTCTTAGAGTAAAGCGTTTGCGCGGAATCTGGATATGCATATAATTGTTTATATTATACTTCCTGGGAAAAATACCGTCAAGGATGGTCCTGTCGAAAAAGGGCGGCACAAGTTGGTGGGATTTCCCAGTTTTTTCCCGTATTTTCACAAGAATGTTTGGTGCTTTTTGTGGGATTGGTCAGGATTTTTCCCGGAACTTTCCGCTTTTTAATCTCGTCTGAACAGAGGAAAAATTTTCCGCCCGTGTTGGGCGGAACGGAAAGGAAGAATCCCATGAAATCCCGCTCTCTGTTCTGTGCGGCACTGGCCGTGCTGCTGCTCCTGCTCTCCGCCTGCGGTCATCCGGCACCAGAGGCCAGCGGAGCCGCAGCGGAAGGGCTCTCCGCCACGGACACCATCACGCCGGAGGAAGGCGTCGCCATTCTGGAAAAGCAACTGGGCGCAGTGGACGAGGCCACCGGCAATGTGATGTCCTACGGCTACGAAGGGCCGCTTACTCTGGACGGAGTGGACTATTACAACTACCGGGTCTCCTGGCTGGTGGACGGCGATCACCTGTCCTATCTCACCAACTATCTGGTATCCACCGACGGGCTGGTGGTCCAGGAGTACCTGCCGGAGACGGATTGATTGCCAAATGAAACCACCCGCCGGGCCTGCATAGCCAAACAAATCCTGCGGATACTAGCTTTTGCCAAGCAGAATCATCCTGAAAAATCTGAAAGACAAAAGGAGTTTTCGATATGAAGGCAACTGGAATCGTGCGGCGGATCGACGACCTGGGCCGGGTGGTAATCCCCAAGGAGATCCGGCGCACCATGCGGATCCGGGAGGGCGATCCATTGGAAATCTACACCAGCCGCGAGGGTGAGGTCATCTTCAAGAAATACTCGCTGCTGGGCGGTGTGGAGGACTTCGCCGCGGAGCTCTGCGAGACCATGAGCCGGTCCACCGGCAGCGTCTGCGCCGTCACGGACCGGGACACGGTCATCGCCGTGGCGGGCGGCAGCAAGCGGGAGCTTATGGGCAAGCGGATCACCCCGGAGCTGGAGCAGATCATGGAGAGTCGGAAAATCTACCAGTACACCGGCGAGGGCCAGCCCCTCCAGGTGACGGAGGGCATCGACAGCCTGCTGACCACCGTGGCGGCCCCCATCCTGGCGGAGGGCGACCTGCTGGGCCTGGTGCTGTTCATCTCCAGCGATCCCGCTGCCGTCACCGGCGACACCGAGTACAAGCTGGCCCAGACCATCGCCGCCTTTCTGGGCCGGCACATGGAGAGCTGAATCCTCTCTCCCGCGCGGACGCCTGTACAGGCGTCCGCGTTTTTGATGGCATGAAATGCCGGAAAGACGCTATGCTGGAAGTATCCCCCAATTCGGAAGGAGCTGCTTCCATGACAGTTTCAGAGTGGATCGCGTATGTGGACCAGCGGGTCTGGGGCCCGGGAATGCTGGTGCTGCTGATGGGCACCGGCGTCTTCCTCACCCTGCGCACCCGCTTTCTCCCCTGGCGGAACCTGGGCTGGGCGCTGAAAAGTGTTCTCGGCCGTGACTCCCGCGCCAAGGCAGGCGGGGCCGGCGATGTGTCCCCCTTCTCCGCCCTGATGACCACGCTGGCCGCCACCATCGGTACCGGAAACATCGTGGGCGTGGCCACGGCCTTGGTGGCGGGCGGCCCCGGCGCCTTGGTGTGGATGGAGATCTCCGCCCTCTTCGGCCTTTCCTCCAAGTGCGCGGAGTGCCTGCTGGCCGTCAAGTACCGCCAGCGGGACGCCGGCGGCGAAATGCGCGGCGGCCCCATGTATACCATGTGCGCCGCCCTGCGGTGGAAGCGGCTGGGAGGTGCCCTGGCCTTTCTCTTCGCCCTCTTCACAGTTCTGGCCTCCCTGGGCATGGGGGACATGGCCCAGGCCAATTCCATCGCCGGGGCGCTGGCCGACAGCTTCTCCGTTCCGGCCCGGACCACCGGGGTGGCAGTGGCTCTGCTGGCTCTCGTGGTCATTCTGGGCGGTATCCGGCGGATTGCCGGAGTCTGCTCCGTGGTGGTGCCCCTCATGGCGGTCCTTTACCTGCTGGCGGGCACCGCAGTGCTGCTGGGGCATCTGTCCGCTCTGCCCGGAGCCGTGGCAGAGATGTTCCGCCTGGCCTTCTCTCCCGCCGCCGCTGCGGGTGGCGCGGCGGGGACTATGACCGCCTCCGCCCTGAACGCCGCTCGCTGGGGCATTGCCAGAGGCTGCTTTTCCCACGAGGCGGGCATGGGCTCCGCCGCCATCCCTGCTGCCTCCGCCGCCACAGACAGCCCCGCCCGCCAGGGGTATGTGAACATGACCGGCGTATTCTTCGACACCACAGTGATCTGCACAGTCACGGGCCTGTGCATCTGCGCCTCCGGCGTGCTGGGGACTGCCGACGCTTCCGGCGGGCAGGTAAACGGCGTGGCCCTCACCGCCCTGGCCTTTAAGACCGTGCTGGGCCCCCTGGGGGGGCTGCTGGTCTCCCTGGGGATCGTGCTGTTCGCCTTCTCCACCATCCTGGGATGGGAGTTCTGCGGGGAAACGGCCTTTGCATTTCTCTTCGGCCGCCGGGCCATCCCTCTCTATCGAATTCTCTTCGCCCTGGCGGCCTTTCTGGGCGCCACTCAGAGCCTGGAGGTGGTATGGAATCTCTCCGACATCTTCAACGCCCTGATGGCAGTGCCCAACCTGATCTCCCTGCTCCTCCTCTCCGGCACCGCCGCCCGGGAGCTGGAGGCCTTCCAGCCGGAGATCCGCCGCGGGCGGAGACTCCGGCAGAGGCGGGCCGTCCGGCGGGCACTCTGAGTCCGCTTTCTTCAGGTGCCACCGACGGGGGCCGCCTGCCCCTGCCGGCATGTCCGGGACCGTGTGCAGGTCCGTCTCCCCATTCGGATGGGAAATGGCGGAATTCGTGAATTTTTTTCTGGAGGAGTTGCTTTTTTCCAGTTTGATGGTAAGATAAAGTACGGTAAAAATTTTAAACAAAGGACTTGATACCATGACCAAAATTGATATTGTCTCCGGCTTCCTTGGCGCCGGCAAGACCACTCTTATCAAAAAGTTGCTGGCGGAGGCCTTTCCCGGCGAAAAGCTGGTGCTGATCGAGAACGAGTTCGGCGAGATCAGCATTGACGGCGGCTTTCTGAAGGAGTCCGGCGTGCAGATCAGCGAGATGTCCGCCGGGTGCATCTGCTGCTCCCTGGTGGGGGACTTCCACAAGGCGTTGAAGGACGTGCAGGCTCAGTTCCACCCGGACCGCATCCTCATCGAGCCCTCCGGCGTGGGCAAGCTGTCCGACGTGATCGTGGCGGTGCAGAACACCGCCGATGAGACCGACGACATGAAGCTGAACAGCTTCGTCACCGTGGCGGACGCCACCAAGGTGAAGGTCTACATGAAGAACTTCGGCGAGTTCTACAACAACCAGATCGAGGCCGCCGGCACCATCATCCTCTCCCGGACCCAGAAGATGAGCCAGGAGAAGCTGGAGGCCGCCGTGGCCATGCTGCGGGAGAAGAACGCCGACGCCGCCATCCTCACCACCCCCTGGGACCAGCTGGACGGCAAGACCATCCTGGCGGCCATTGAAAAGGTGTCCCTGGCGGACGAGCTGCTGGGGAAGATGCGCGCCGAGCACGCCGCCGATGAGGCGGAGCACGAGCATGCGCATCACCACCATGACCACGAGCATGCGCATGAGGAGCACGAACACCATCACGATCATGACCATCACGACCACGAGGAGCATGACCACCATCACGATCACGATGAACACGCGCATCACCATGACCACGACCACGAGTGCGACGATCCCAACTGCTCCTGCCACCACCATCACCACCACGCCGACGAGGTGTTCACCTCCTGGGGCAAAGAGACCCCCAAGGTGTTTGCCCAGGCGGACATTGAGCGGATCCTCACGGCCCTGGACTCCGGCGACTACGGCAAGATCCTGCGGGCCAAGGGCATCGTGAACGGCGAGGGCGGCAAGTGGATCGAGTTCGACTTCGTCCCCGAGGAGCATGAGGTCCGGGCAGGCCATCCCGACTACACCGGCCGGCTGTGTGTCATCGGCGCCGAGCTGCAGGAGGACAAGCTCTCCCAGCTCTTCGGTCTGTGAACTCTTTTCTTGAAAGACTGTAACCACACTTGATATTGCTGCACAAAATCAAGTGGAGTCCGTCCCCGAAGTAGGGAAAAGAGCCAAAAGAGCTTCAGCGCGCCGCGGTGGCCGGTGTGAGGGACTGTCAGAGTCGAAAGTCAGATTTCCTGCTGTCCGGGCGCCCGTTCCGCGTATTTTACCCGAAAGGAAATGCACATTATAATGGCAGACATTCCTGTTTATCTGGTGGCCGGCTTTCTGGATGCCGGCAAGACCAATTTCATCAACGGCATCCTGGAGGACGGCTTCGCCCGCCAGGATCCCACCCTGCTGCTCTGCTGCGAAGAGGGCGAGGAGGAGTACGAGAAAAACGCTTTGGACAACGTGACGGTCATCACCATTGAGGACGAGGAGGACCTGAAGTGCTCCTACCTGAAGGAGCTGGAGAAAGAGTACCACCCCAAACAGGTGCTGATCGAGTACAACGGCATGTGGCAGATGGAGCGGCTGTACCGGGAGGTTCTGCCCGCCAACTGGGTGCTGTACCAGATCATGACCTTCGTCTACGCCCCCACCTTTGAGATGTACGCCAAGAATATGGGCCAGCTGATGATGGAGAAAATCACCAACGCGGACATGCTGGTGTTCAACCGCTGTACGCCGGAGCTGCGGGACGCCCTGCGGAAGCGGAACCTTCGGATGGTGAACCGTCGGGCTGACATTTACCTGGAGATGGAGGACGGCACCAGCGAGGACTACCTCACCGGCGACGAGTGCCCCTTCGACCTGAGCCAGGACCTGATCGACGTGCCGGACGACGACTTCGGTGTGTGGTATGTGGACGTGATGGATCACCCGGACCGCTGGGCGGGCAAGATGGTCCACATGAAGCTTATCATGTGCCACTCCAAGAAGTACCCGGGCATCCACTGCCCCGGCCGCTTTGTCATGACCTGCTGTGAGAACGACATCCAGTTCATGGGTCTCATCGCCAAGGGCATGAACCTGAACCAGTACCAGAACCGGGACTGGGTGGAGGTCACCGGCCGGATGGCGGTGGAGAAGCACGCCGCTTACAAGGGCAAGGGGCCGGTGATGCATGTGATCTCCATCGGGCCCTGTGAGAAGCCCCAGCAAGAAGTCGTGACGTTCTAAGAGGGGAGCGGGCTCCCCTCCTAACCACCCTACCACCAGTCTGCGGACTGGTGTGTGCCCAAGGCGCACGGATCAACGTATTTTCGGCAGGCGCATGTCCTGCCGAAAATGGATCCGAATTTCTTCGAAATTCGATACGGGGTGTATAACCTTGCTGCAAAAATCCCCTCCGTTGTTGAACGGAGGGGATTTTTGTCTTATGCGAGACCAAGCGCCCAAGGATTCTCATCGGGCAGGCCCCGGCCCGTCTCCCAGCGGCTCACGGCCTTGTCCGTCACGTGGAGCCGTTCCGTCAGTTCCCCCTGGCTCCAGTTCTTCTCTTTTCGGCGCCGGGCGATCAGCCCGCCGGTGGCTTTTGCGTCCATGCCATCCGCTCCTTTTCCAGCCATATCATACCACAAAACTGTCTCAAAGGCACTCTACACTTCGCAGGAGCCTTGCTTTTTTCCGGAAAATCCTTATAATGGAGGTATTCTGTGTGTGTGGAAATCCAACCAGAAAGGACCGTCTGCTCTTGAAGCTCCATGACCATTTTCCCAAAGTCCGACTGCCCCTGTGGGCCACGCTTCTGGCCGCTGTGCTGCTGGCGGGCGCCATCACTCTGCTGGCGCTCTGGTGCCAGCCCAATGCCCTGCGGAGCGTCCTGGCCGTCTTCCGGGCGCAGCCGCTGCTGATTATCCTGAACTGCCTGCCGGTGGGGATGCTGCTGCTGGTGTTCACCTGCCTGCTCCGGAACGTGTTCTTCGCCGGGGCGCTGGCGAACTTCGCCGTCTGCGCCCTGTCTATCGCCAACCGCATCAAGATCGAGGTACGGGACGAGCCGGTGTTTCCCCGGGACTTTGCCCTGCTGAAAGAAGCGGGCAGCGCTGTGGGGACTTACGACATCCAGTTCCCGGTGCCGTCCATCGCCGCCGTCGTGGTGTTCTCGCTGGTGCTGGTGGCCCTGGGGCTTTTCGTAGGCAGCCGCCCCTTCCCCATCGCCCGGCTCCGCGGCTGGGTGGGAAGCCTGCTGGGGGCTGCCGCCAGCTTTGCCGTGCTGGCAGGACTGATCCTGACAGTCTATGCCTCCAATGATCTGTACAACTCCTTCCGGGTATCCAACGCCTACTATATTCCCTCCGTGTTCAACGAGCTGGGGTTCCCCTACTGCTTCTGCCACCAGTTCACCACCTACCCGGTGGACAAGCCTGAGGGCTTCAGTCGGTCGGAGGCGGCCGGCTGGGACCAGGGCGGCGACACCGGTCTGGGGAAGGATGTGAACGTCATTATGGTGATGGATGAGGCCTTCTCCGATATCACGGACAGCGACGCTTTCGCTTTCACAGCGGAGAACGACCCCCTGCCCAACCTCCACGCCCTGCGGGAGGATCCCCACGCCGTCGCCGGCCATATCGTGGTGCCCGGCTTCGCCGGCGGCACTGCCAACACGGAATTCGACGTGCTGACAGGCATGCAGACCAACGCGCTCGCTGCCGGAACGACCTCCTCCTTCCGGGTGGTAAACCGGAACCTGGACAGCCTCTTCCGGGTGTTTGGCGGCGATGGCTACCACACCTCCTTCTTCCACCCGGGGGACGACTGGTTTTACAACCGGGAGAACGTCTACCGCTGGTTCGGGGCGGAGGAGACCGTATTTGCTGACCAGATGGAGGCGCTTGCATACAAGGGCCGCTGGGTCACGGATGACTACATGGCGGGCCTGATTGAACAGGAATTCGCGGACACTGTGGCCGCTGGCGAGACGCTGTTCCACTACACAACCACCATTCAGAACCACATGTCCTACACCCTGGACAAGTACGGCGAGAGCTATGCCTATCCGGAGGTGCCGCTGAACACGGCGGTGTCCGACGAGGTGGAGACGCTGCTGAGAGTCTACACCGAAGGGGCTCGGGACGCGGACGCCATGCTGGGCCGCCTGGTGGACACCTTCTCCGCCGTGGAGGAGCCGGTGGTGCTGGTGTTCTTCGGAGACCATCTGCCCTATCTGGGCGACAACCAGCTGGCCTACGCGGAACTGGGCTTCACGGCCCGGCCGGAGTGGGACGCACTGACCTCCTACGAGACGCCCTATGTGATCTGGGCCAATGACGCCGCCGCGCAGGCCCTGGACTGGGAGGCCGCCGTAGCGTCCCTGGACCTGCCGGAGGATGGGCGGCTCTCCGCCAGCTTCCTGGGGGCCGCGGTGCTGGAGCTCACCGGGCGGACCGGGGAGAGCCCCTGGTTCGACTTTCTGAACCAGCTGCGCCGGGAGCTGCCTGTGGTGCAGAAGCAGGCGTATCAGCTGGCAGACGGCACAGTGACGGACCAGCTGACGGAGGAACAGGCGGCGAAGATCGCCAAATGGCGTCAGTGGAGCTACTACAAGCTGATGTATAAGGAGATCGACTGAAAACGGCCCCCGGTGGACAGTGTCCGCCGGGGGCCGTTCTTTTCTTGACAGGTCTGACTGCCCTTGATACAATGGAGAAAAGCCCCATCTTTTGAAAGGATGTGCGCCCCATGAAGTCCTGGTCTCAACGGGAACTGGCGCTGGCTGTGCTGGTGGTCTTTGCCGCACCGGCTATCCCCTATGTCACCTCCCGCTTGCTGGGGGATTTGTCGTCTCTTTTCCTTGGGACAGTTCCTCTCATAGGGACGCTCTTGTCTCTGTTCCTCTACGCTTGTATCTCTGCCCTGGTGACGGGGGGCCGTTTTTTCTCTGGGCCCGGAGAGGCCGCCGGATCTGGCCCTGGGTCTTGGCTCTGGCGGTCTGCCTGGGTCTATTCCGTCTTTTGTGTATAGACATAAATGCCACTAACAATCTGCTGGCACTTGTTACTGGCTATCACAACAATGAGTCCACCGCTTTCCACCTGCTCTACCTACGGGTATGCTACAGCGGAATGCTGTTTGGGGTGGCCTTGGCGGCCATTGTCGCCTGGTTCCTTCGCAAAATCAACTCCTGACAAGAAAGCCGCCCGGAGCCGTTGGCTCCGGGCGGTTCGGTGTGGAGCTCCCGCCCCTGATGGATCGGGACATTGGCCGGCCCATGGAAAGCTAGGCCGTGTGGAATTCCGGCCCGGAATCCCGTGCTCCTTTGCCTACATCCCCTCCAGCGGTTGCAGCTCCGTTCCTTCCGGGAAGGCCCCGGCATAGGAGACGCCTACCGCATCCAGCAGCTCCAGCCGCATCCGGCAGAAACTCCCGCCGCCGGTGATGCAGAACACGTTTTCCCCCTGCCGCAGCGTCACCGGCCAGTTGCTCCAGATGGCGCCGTATGCCTCCTCCGATGCCCCCTGCAGTTCCCAGGACTCCCCACCGGCCAGACACACCGTCACCGGCTGGTCCTGGGAGGCATAGGTGCAGTTCACCGTGGTCGTGCAATCCTCCTCCACGGCGACATAGAGAAACGCCGCCGGTTCCTGCCGGGTGGTCAGGGAGAATTCTGCCGTGATCGGATCATCGGCAACCGTCAGGGTTTCAAACTGCGGCCCTGCCGGGGTCTCGGCGGTCTCTTTCCGTTCTGTCTCTGGAAACGCCGACAGATCCTCCGGAATATCTTCCAGGCGGCCGCAAGCCGCCATGAGAAAGCAGCAGATCAGGATCAAAACACAGTGTTCCTTCTTCATGAAAATACCAGTCCTTTCCTCACGCTCTGTTTATCAAACGAAATGGCTGCATCCTTTTCCTCATCTCCCGCAAAAAAGCCAGCGGCTGTGCCGCTGGCTTTCAGACGTTCTCGTTTTTCGGGTGAAAATGTTCCCACACCGCCTGGGCGGCGGCCCGGGGCACCACGGCGGCAAGGGTCTCCACATCCGCCTCCCGGATGGCCTTGATGGTGCCGAAGTGTTTCCGCAGCTCCGCCCGCCGCTTCTCGCCCACACCGGGGATACCGTCCAGGGCGGAGCGGGTGGCGCTTTTGCTGTGGCTCTCGTGGTGGTAGGTGATGGCAAAGCGGTGGGTCTCCTCCTGGATCTGGCCGATGAGGGAGAACACCGCCTGCTGGGTGACGATGCCGATCTCCCGGCCCTCCGGCGTCACCAGGGCCCGGGTTCGGTGGCGGTCATCCTTCACCATGCCGAAGATGGGCACATCCACACCGAATTCCCAGGCCACCGTCTGCGCTGCCCGGGCGTGGGTCTCGCCGCCGTCGATCAGAAACACGTCCGGCAGGGGCAGAAACTTCTCGTCCCCATCCGCTGCCCGCTGGAGCCGTCGGCGCAGCACCTCCTGCACGGAGGCGTAGTCATCCGGATGTCCCTCCAAAGACTGGATGCGGAAACGGCGGTAGGCGGACTTCAGCGGCCGGGTGCCGCTGTATACCACCATGGAGGCCACGATGTCGCTCTTTCCCGTGTTGGAGATGTCGAAGGACTCCATCCGCTTCGGAGGCTCCGGCAGATTCAGCATCTTCCCCAGCAGCTCCAGGGTGTAGGCAGTCCGCTCCTCCACGGTGGTGGCTCGCTCTGTCTCCTCCTGGGCGTTCCGCTGGGCCATGGCCCGCAGCTCCGCCTTCTCTCCCCGCTGGGGCACGTGGACCCATACCTTGTGGCCCGCCCGCTTCGTCAGGACCTCCGACAGCTCTTCGCAGTCCTCCGTCTCCATGGGCAGCAGGATCTCGTGGGGCAGGATGGCCCGGGGAAGGTAGTACTGGGCCGTCAGGGCGGAGAGCATCTCGGCCTCCGACTCCTCGTTGGGGGCGGAGAACAGCTCCGTCTCCCGGCCGGCCAGATTTCCCTCCTCCATGTGGAGAATGGCGTAACAGCTCTTGCCGGATCCCCGGTACAGTCCCCAGATGTCCGTATCGGCACAGAGGCCCGCGATCACCGTCTGCTTTTTGCTGAGGGCACCGATGGCGTTAATCCGGTCCCGGAGCAGCGCCGCCTGCTCGAAGTGGAGGGCCTCCGCCTCCGCCTCCATCTCGGCGGTCATGTCCCGGAGCAGCTGCTTGCTCCTCCCCTCCAGCAGCTGCACCGCCTGCTCGATCCGGCGGTTATACGCTTCTGCTGTCATCTCCGGCCGGCAGAATCCGTCGCACCGGCCCATGTGGAAGTTCAGACAGGGGCGCTCTGCCCCGATATCCCGTGGGAATTTCCGGCTGCAGGTAGGCAACCGCAGGGCCACACACACCGCGTCCAGGGCCTGGCGGGTCTCGAACCGACCGCCGAAGGGCCCAAAGTACCGGGCGGAGTCATTGGCCATCTTGTTCACCAGGGAGAAGCGGGGGTATGCCTCTTTGGACAGGCGGACGAAGGGGTACCCCTTGTCGTCCTTCAGCAGGATGTTGTAGCGGGGCATGTGCCGCTTGATAAGGGAGTTCTCCAGCACCAGGGCCTCGAACTCGCTGGTGACGAAGATGGTGTCGAAGCGGTCCACCTGAGACACCATGTTCCGCGTCTTGGCGGTGTGGGAGGCGCTGTCCTGGAAATACTGGCTCACCCGGTTTTTCAGCTTCTTGGCCTTGCCCACGTAGATGACCCTGCCTGTTTTATCCATCATCAAATAGACGCCCGGCACCAGTGGCAGGTCGTTGGCCTTCTCCCGCAGCTCTTCCTTTGTCACGCCCGCCGCCTCCTCGCATAAAAGATACACGGCCTTGCGCGCCGCAGGGCCGTGTCGTACTTCCTGTATCGAATGTGTTATTCGCCGAAGTTGTCCTTGACCAGTTCCACCAACGCCTCGACAGCCTCTTTCTCATCGGCGCCGTCGGCGATCAACGTAATGGTGGTGCCCTTCACGATGCCCAGGGACAGAACGCCCAGCAGGCTCTTGGCATTGACGCGGCGATCCTCCTTTTCAACCCAGATGCCGCTCTTGAACTCATTTGCTTTCTGGATAAAGAACGTGGCCGGTCTTGCGTGCAGACCTACCTCATTATTTACGGTGATCTCCTGTGTATACATGATCCAGCTCTCCTTTTCTATACCAAGTCAACCAAGTCTGTTCCAACAGCTCCACATGATAACCGATGATTTTTCTGATAACATCATACCCGGTTTTACACAGACAGTCAACGGCGTTTTTCACAAACATTTTAAAATTTCCAGGAAACCGTACACAGTCTTTTCGTCTTTTAGCCTATCTTTCACAATTTTCCGGCAGTTACCCCCTCTTTTTTATCTATTTCTACAAGGGCGGCTGGAGACGCAGACAGGGGACCTCCCAAAAGGAGGTCCCCTGTGGACAGTGGGATCAATAGTTCTCGGCCTTCACCTGGAAGTAGGCCTGGGGGTGCTTGCACACCGGGCACACCGCCGGCGCGCTCTCGGCGATCTCCACATGGCCGCAGTTGCGGCAGAACCACATGACCTTCTCGCCCTTCTTGAAGACCTCGCCCTTCTTCAGGTTGTCCAGCAGCTTTAAGTACCTCTCCTCGTGGGTCTTCTCGATCTTGGCCACGCCCTCGAACTGGGCGGCCAGCGCCAGGAAGCCCTCCTCCTCGGCGGTCTTCGCCATCTCGGCGTACATCTTGGTCCATTCCTCGTTCTCGCCTGCAGCGGCAGCCACCAGGTTCTCCTCAGTGCTGCCGATGCCGTCCAGGGCCTTGAACCACAGCTTGGCGTGCTCCTTCTCATTCAGAGCGGTTTCCTGGAAGATGGCCGCGATCTGCTCGTAGCCCTCTTTCTTGGCCTTGCTGGCAAAATAGTCGTACTTGTTCCGGGCCTGGGACTCCCCGGCGAACGCGATCCACAGATTGGCTTCCGTCTTGCTGCCCTTCAGTTCCATGTGTCTGACTCCTTTCAAATTTTACAATTGTCTCTTTTTTCCTCTGGTCTATACTCATGCCGGCCGTCCTGTCCCGCACAGCGCGGGCAGTGTCCGGTGAATATCAGGGTGTGGCCCGTGACCACGCAGCCCCGGGCCGCAGCCAGACGGTCCAGCCTCTCGTCATAGGGCACAGTCTCCAGATCCAGCACAGCCCCGCAGGCGCGGCAGCGGAAATGGGTATGGGGCCGAGTCACCGCGTCAAAGCGGGTCACAGGGCCGTCCAGCTCTGTCAACCGCCCCTCCCGGGCCATCTGCTGGAGATTGCGGTACACGGTCCCCAGGCTCAGCCGGGGCATCTCCGGCTTCAGCTGCTGATAGACCATCTCCGCCGTGGGATGGGCGCGGCTCTCCAGCACAGTCTGGTAGATCCGCTCCCGCTGCTGGGAAAAACGCTGCGGCATAGGCTTTCTTCCTTAAATAGTAATAATTACTATTATTTATATATCATATCCTGCTGGAAAATGCAAGCACTTTTTCAAAATTCGGACAACATTCGACTGTCCGGCGCTGGCGGAAACTTCCGCTGCTAAATCCAGACGCCACGGAGACAATAACACCTGGGTATCGCGAAACAAACGCCCGCGCAAAGGGAGGTCAACCCATGAAAAGACAGTTTACGCTCTTGCTGGCCTCTGTCCTGGTGGTGTTTGCCCTGACCGCCTGCGGCGGCAACGACAAAGACACCAACCAAGATAACAACGGCCAAAACACGGTCGGAGAGGATATCCAGAACGCTGGCGAAGACATCATGGATGCCGGCGAGGACATCCTGGACCCCGACAACAACAATAGCAACAAGGACAACGGGACCGGCGATCACAAGAACGACCAGAACACCACCGACAGAGGTGACAGTGCCCTCACCGGCGGCGACACCACCGTGGAGGATGCCGTCACCAAGCAGAACAGCCGTCCCGGCGTATCCTACGGACAAATGCTGCGCAATGCCCGGGTCCACGATTCCGACGGGCTTCTGACGGACCACGAAAATGCCGCCAGCGGCCGCACAGCATAAAAACGGACAGAGAAGCGTTTTGCCTGCTTGAACAGGAAGACGGCGCGCAGAAAACACACAGGGCCGCGGCAACAGCTGCGGCCCTGTCTTTTTCCGAAAGGGCTTGGGAAGGTCCTTGCCTTTTCCAGGGAACATGGTACAATAAGGCAAAGCATACATTTTGTGGAAAAGGAGCCGCTATGAGCACTGTGAAAGAACCCCTCCACCCCCTGAGGACAGCCCGGTACCTGTGGCTGGGCATCCTTCTCTGCGCCCTGGTGGGCGGCGCCTGCTTTCTGGGCGGGCGGTGGTCCGCCGGCCGGTCTGAGACAGCGAAAATAGACACGGTCGTCCTGCAGAATCAGCTGTCGGAGATCCGGGAGCTGGCCACGGTCACCTACGCCTACACCAACATGGCCCAGTTCGAGAGCAGCAACGACTTCTACGGGGTGAAAATCCCCTTCACCACCAAGTCCTTCATCCTTACCTACGACGGCACCGTCAAGGCCGGGGTGGACCTGGACGGGGCGGAGGTGTCCGTCAGCGGCACCACGGTCACCATCACACTGCCGGAGGCGGAGATCCTCTCCCACGAGATCGATGAGGACAGCATGGAGGTGTTCGACGAGAAGACCTCCATCTTCAATCCCTTCACAGTGGAGGATTTCACCTCCTTCCAGTCGGATCAGAAGGCAGCCATGGAGGAAAAGGCCCTGTCCCGCGGGCTTCTGGCGGAGGCTCGCGCCAAAGCCGTCTCCAGCGTAGAGCAGCTGTTTGCCGCCGCACTGCCGGACACATACACCGTCACGGTCCAATAAAAAACAGAGGCGGAGCCGCGGCTCCGCCTCTTCTCATGCCAGGATATAGTCCCCCAGGGCCTCCGGCGTGTCCGCCAGATGGTCCGCCCCGGCGTCCTCCAGCTCCTGCCGGCTCCGAAATCCCCAGGTGACGCCGCAGGCCGTCAGGCCGCCGTTGTGGGCCGTTTGCATATCCACGCCGCTGTCTCCCACAAACAACGTCTCCTCCGGGCGCACTGCCAGGTCGGCCAGCAGAGCGTGGATGCCCGCCGGGTCCGGCTTCACCGGCACTCCCTTGACTTGGCCCCGCACCAGATGGAAGACACCGGGAAAGTAGTGTTCCACGATCTCCCGGCAAAAGCCGTCCGCCTTGTTGGAGTAAACCGCCAGGGTCACTCCCCGTCTCCCCAGCCGCTCCAGCAGTGCCGGGATGCCGTCATAGGGCCGTGTCTCGTCCATGTTGTGGGCGCCGTAATAGGCGGAAAACTGGGCGAGAGTATTGGCCAGCAGCAGGGGACTGCGGCTCTTCTCCGGAGAAAACCGCCGCACCAGATTGGGGATTCCATGGCCCACCATGGTCTTGAACTCCTCTGCGGAGTACTCCGGCCAGCCGTTCCGGCGGCAGACCCAGTTTCCGGCATTGGTCAGGTCCTGAATCGTGTCCAGCAGGGTGCCGTCCAGGTCAAAGATCACTGTATGATACATGGCCCGTCTCCTTTGTTCTTCGGTAAGATTGTTTTTATTTTATCAATTTCTCCGCACCGCTACAACTGGCATTCAAACCGAAAGGCGCGGTTTTCACCGCGCCTTTTTTATGAAAGTTTCCCGTCATTTCACAGGGGGCAGGGCTTCCAACCCCTCCCGGTCAGCAGAACACATTCCCGGAAACCCGCCGCTCTTGCCAGCCCCGCCGCCTGGCCGTAGCCGTACACGACCGTTTCCGGGCTGTGGGCGTCGGCGGTGAGGATGATCTGTCCTCCCATGCCCCGCCACTCCCGCAGAAGGAACACCGCCGGATAGGGCGTGTCCCGGTATCCCCGGGAGATGGCGCCGGTGTTGACCTCCAGCAGCGTGGCATCCGGGTCCGTGTGGTGCAGGGCCTCCAGCGCCGCCGTGCGGCAGCGGGGATCGTCCTCGTCAAACAGGGCATTTCCCCGATTCAGCTTGGTCACCAGGTCAATGTGGCCCAGAATGGCGGGTCTTCGGTCCGCCATGGCGGCTACATCCCGGTAGTAGCCCTCTGTCAGGGCCAGCATATCGCCGCCGAACATCTGGTCCCGGCAGGCGATCAGCCGCTCCCGGTCCCAGTCTATGCCATGGTACTTCCCGGTCTTCGGGTCATAGAGGTTGTGGACGGAGCCGATCCAGTAGTCCGCCCAGTCCGGAACCGGCTGTGCGGACCGGCTGTCCTGCTCGATACCCAGCAGGACCTCCATCTGTCCGGCGTATTCCTCCCGGAGGCGTAGCACCTGCTCCCGGTATTCCGCCGGATCGGTTGGCAGGACGTTGCCCGCGTCGTGGGGGATCTCCGTGTGGCTGTGGCCGGAGGCGCCGAAGAAGCGGACCCCTGCCGCATACGCGGCCGCAGCCATCTCCGCCAGGGTTCCCTTCCCGTCGCAGAGAACGGAGTGGGTGTGGACGGAGCAGCATTCCGGTGTCAGATTCATTGCATCCGCTCCTGCTTCACCTTGTGGTCGATGACATGGCGCTTCTCCAACTCCGCCGTCACGTCCTCCAGGGTGATGCCCATCTGGACCATCAGCACCATCACATGGTAGGTCAGGTCGGCGATCTCATAGATGGTCTCCTCCCTGTCCTCCTTGCGGCCGCCGATGATGACCTCGGTGCACTCCTCACCCACCTTCTTCAGGATCTTGTCCAGGCCCTTTTCAAAAAGATAAGTGGTGTAGCTGCCCTCCTTGGGATCGGTCTTCCGCCCTTGGATCAAGCGGTACAGGCCCTCATAGCTGAAAGCCTTCAACTCCTCGGAGAGGTAGACCGGCCGGAAGAAGCAGCTCTCCGCCCCGGTGTGGCAGGCGGGGCCGTCCTTCACCACCTCCACCACCAGGGCGTCCTTGTCACAGTCCGCGGTGATGGACACCACATGCTGGACGTTGCCGGAGGTCTCCCCCTTGCGCCAGAGCTGCTGGCGGCTGCGGGAGAAGAAGCAGGTCCGGCCCTCGTCAATGGTGATGGCCAGGCTCTCTGCGTTCATGTAGGCCAGGGTCAGGACCTCCTTGGTGTAGTGGTCCTGGACGATGGCGGGGATCAGGCCGTTTGCGTCAAATTTCAAATCCATGGTGCTGTCTCCTTTTCTTGGGTATGCCGCCCGTGGGCGGCTGGGACTCCGCTTCCCGTCCGGGACCGGGCGTTCTGTCAGATCCGCATCTCCACGCCTTGCGCCCGCAGATAGTGCTTCAGCTCCTTGATATCCACCTGCCGGGTGTGGAAGATGGACGCCGCCAGCCCCGCATCGATGCCGGGGTGGGTGAAGAGCTGGGCAAAGTCCTCCATTTTCCCGGCGCCGCCGCTGGCGATGATGGGCACGCTCACCCGTGATGCCAGGGCGTCCAGCATCTCCAGGTCAAAGCCCTGCTTGACGCCGTCGGTGTCGATGGAGTTCAACACGATCTCCCCGGCGCCGTCGGCCACGCCCCGGGCGGCCCACTCCATAGCGTCGATGCCGGTGTCCTCCCGGCCGCCCTTGGCGAAGAGGCGGAACTGCCCGTCCACCCGCTTCACGTCCATACTGAGCACCACGCACTGGTCGCCGTACTTCTTGGCTGCCGCGCCGATGATGGTGGGGTCCGCGATGGCGCCGGAGTTGACGCTCACCTTGTCGGCGCCGCATTTCAAGACCCGGTCAAAGTCCTCCAGCGTCCGGATGCCGCCCCCTACCGTCAGGGGAATGAAAATCTCGCCCGCAACCCGCCGCAGGATGTCCGTAAACAGGTTCCGGCCCTCCGCAGAGGCGGTGATGTCATAGAATACCAGCTCGTCCGCCCCGGATTCGTTGTAGAACCGGGCCATCTCCACCGGGTCTGCCATATCCCGCAGACCCTCAAAGTTGGTCCCCTTCACCACCCGGCCGTCCTTCACGTCCAGGCAGGGGATGATCCGCCTGGCTAACATGCGCCCACCTCCCGGATGACCGTTTTTAAATCCAGACGGCCCGTGTACAGGGCCTTGCCCAGAATGGCGGCTTTGGCCCCGATCTTCCGGAGCTCCCGCAGCTCCTCCAGACTGCTGACGCCGCCGGAGGCGGTGATGTCCAGGCCCTCAATTTTTGCCAGCTCCCGGTAGAGCGCCAGATTGGTGCCCTGTTCCGCCCCATCCCGGCTGATGTCCGTATAGATGACGGTCTGGACGCCCGCGTCCCGGAGGCGGCGGCAAAAGTCCACGCCCTTTTCCGCAGACAGCTCCTTCCAGCCGCTGACGGCCACGTAGCCGTCCCGGGCGTCCACCCCCACGGCGATCCGGTCGCCGTATGTTTGGGCCATCCGCTCCGTGAAGTCGAAATCCTTCACCGCGATGGTGCCCAGGATGCACCGGCCCACACCCAGATCCAGGTACCGGCGGATGCGGTCCTCGTCCCGGATTCCGCCGCCCACCTCGATGTAGAGGCCACCCTGTCCGGCAATGGCGGCGATGGTGTCAAAGTTGGCCAGGGTGCCGTCCTTGGCGCCGTCCAGGTCCACCACATGGAGGTATCCGGCACCGGCAGCGATGAAGTCCCGGGCCACGGCGCAGGGGTCCTGGGCGTAGACCGTCTCTTTGTCATAGTCTCCCTGATACAGGCGGACCACCTGTCCGCCCCGCAGGTCAATGGCGGGAAAAATCTGCATAGACCACGTCTCCTCTGTCAATCTTTGTTCTTGTTGTCCAGAAGCACCAGCACCAGACCGATGATCCCACAGAGCAGACCCACCGGGGCCCAATAGGCCCGCATCCAACTAAGAATCGTGAGCGCAGGGGGCTCAAATCCGACCAATACCAGCAGAATGCCGAACAGGATCCAGGCAAAACCCAGCCAGATCCGCCTCATGCCGTCTCCTCCCAATCTAATTATAGGTGCTCCTTGCAGGAGAGCTCCTCCGCATCCAGCCGCAGGACGCACACGGCGTCCACCGCCGCGTCCGGAAAGGTCCAGTCCCCGCAGCAGGTAGCCTGGCGCATGATAGCCGCCAGACCCCGCCGCCTCTCTTCCGCCGTCTCTACCACACGGATGGGGCCCTCGCCGATGACGCTTTGAAACGCGGCGGTGTAGCCGCAGGCCGCCTCCGCCCCCTGAAGCCGGTAGCCGGTGTCCAGCTCGAACCCGGCCCAGCCGTTTCGGCGGACCAGGTCCACCTTCCGCCCCTCCGCGGCGCCGTGGAAGTAAAAGACATGGCGGCCGCCCTCCACCGTGTGGCCGAAGTTCACCGGCACCACGTAGACGCCTCTGCCGTCCTGAAGGCCCAGGCGGCAGACTTCACATGCGTCGATAACCGCCCGGACCTTCTCCGGAGCCGTGACGGCCCTGTCCTGTCGTCTCATAGGTCTCATGGCATCCTCCCTCACAGTTCTGCAAAGGCCCGCAGCAACCGCAGTCCCGTGTCCCCGGATTTCTCCGGGTGGAACTGGGTGCCGTAGACGTTTCCCCGGCGCACCACACCGGTGACATCCACATTGCCGTACCGGGACGCGGCCAGAGTGCCGGCGGCGCAGTCCCGGGCATAGAAGCTGTGGACGTAATACACATACTCTCCGTCCCGGACGTGGCGGAACAGGGGGTCATCTTTCAAAATCTGCAAGCTGTTCCAGCCCATGTGGGGGACCTTCAGCGTCTTGTCCGTCAGGTCCCGGCGGAGGTCCACTACTTGGCCGGGCACCAGCCCCAGGCCGGGGTGCTCCCCGTACTCAAAGCTCTTGTCAAACAGCAGCTGCATCCCCAGGCAGATGCCCAGGAGAGGCTTCTTCTCCGCCTCCTCCTGAATCACCGGCACCAAGCCGGTGGCATCCAGCTTGGCGCGGGCGTCCCCAAAGGCGCCCACGCCGGGCAGGATGATCCGGTCTGCCGCCCGGAGGCGGCCGGCGTCGCCGGTGACCTCCGCCTCCAGGTCCAGGGCCCTCAGGCTGGAGAGCAGAGAGAACAAGTTCCCCACGCCGTAGTCTACAATTGCAATCATTTACAGCACACCCTTCGTGCTGGGAATTTCATCCCGGTGTTTTTCGTCCGGGGCCACAGCCATCTTCAAGGCCCGGCCCGCGCCCTTGAACACGGCCTCCAGAATGTGGTGGGTGTTCTCCCCGGCCATCTGCCGGATGTGGAGGGACATGGGGCACGCCCGGACGAAGGCCAGGAAGAACTCCTTGCCCAGCTCCGTATCGAAGTCCCCCACCCTTTGGGCGGGCAGGTCCACGGACCAGCCCAGATAGTCCCGGCCGGAAAGGTCGCAGGCCACCAGCACCAGCGTCTCGTCCATGGGCAGGAGGAACTGGCCGTAGCGCGTGATACCCCGCTTGTCCCCCAGAGCCTCTGCAAAGGCCCGGCCCAGGCAGATGCCGATGTCCTCCACGCTGTGGTGGCCGTCCACCTGGGTGTCCCCCTGGCAGCGGATGGTCAGGTCAAAATCCCCATGCCGGGCGAACAGCTCCAGCATGTGGTCCAGGAACCCCACGCCGGTGGCGATGTCCGCCTTCCCAGTGCCGTCCAGGTTTAAAGAGAGCTGGATCCGGGTCTCCCGGGTGTCCCGCCTGATATCAGCAGTGCGCATCTCTCCGCCTCCTTACAGCTCTTCCAGGATGGCCGTCAGCTCCTCCACCAGGGTCTCCATCTGCTCCATGGATCCGATGGTAATGCGGATATAGTCCCGGATCCGGTCCGCGTCGAACCAGCGGACCAGGACGCCGTTCTCCTTCAGCTTCCGGTACAGGGTCTCGCCGGGAAGCTGGCTGTGGCGGGCAAAGACGAAGTTGGCCTGGGAGGGCAGGACAGTGAAGCCCAAATTCTCCAGCTCTCCCACGGTCCAGGCCCGGGTCTGCCGGATGGCAGCGGTGCAGGCGGCGAAGTACGCCTCGTCCGCCACAGCGGCGGCCCCTGCCGCGATGGACAGCCGGTTTACATTGTAGGGATGGAAGCTGTATTTCACCCGGTTCAGGTCCGCGATCAACTCCGGGCTGCCCAATGCGTAGCCCACCCGACCGCCGGCCAGGGACCGGCTCTTGGACATAGTCTGGGTCACCAGCAGGTTGTCATAACGGTAGATCATGGGCACGCAGCTCTCGGCGCCGAAGTCCACATACGCCTCGTCCACGATCACCACTCGGTCTGGGTTCGCCTCCAGCAGCCGCTGGATGTCGTTCCGGGGCACGGCAATACCGGTGGGGGCATTGGGGTTGGCGATGACAATGGTGCCGGGGAAATCCATATAGTCGTCCACATGTAAGGTGAAGTCCTCCCGCAGGGGGATTATCTTCACATCCAGATCGAACAGGGCAGCCTGGGACTTATAGAACCCATAGGTAACATCCGCAAAGGCCACGGGTTGCCCCGCTCCGCAGAAGGCCCGGAAGGCAAAGGCCAGCACCTCGTCAGAGCCGTTGCCCGCCAGCACGTTCTTGGCTTTCAGCTCATAGCGCCTGGCGATGGCCTCCGTCAGCGCGGCACAGGTGGGGTCGGAGTACAGGTTCAGTTTCAGGATCTCCGCCCGGTTGATGGCCTTGAGAACCTTGGGCGACGGGGGGAAGGGGCTCTCATTGGTGTTCAGCTTTACATACTGCTGATCCTGGGGCTGCTCGCCGGGGGTGTAGGGGGCAAGGCGCTCCGCCTCCTGGGAAATCCAGCGGCTCATGGGATCACTCTCCTTTCTCTTCCGTGCGGGACAGGGCAGACCGGGCGTGGCCGTGGAGGCCCTCCCGCTCTGCAAAGTCCGCGATCCGGGGGGCGGCGTCTGCCAGCGCCTCCCGGGTGTAGTAGATGAACTGGGTCTTCTTCACAAAGTCGTCTACGCTGAGGGGACTGGAAAACCGGGCCGTACCGCTGGTGGGCAGGGTGTGGTTGGGACCCGCGAAATAGTCCCCCAGCGCCTCTGGCGTGTGGCGGCCCAGAAAAACGCTGCCGGCGTTTTTGACCAGGGGCAGCAGGGCAAAGGGATCGTCCACGCACAACTCCAGATGCTCCGGAGCGATGCGGTTGGCGGCCTCCACTGCCGCGGCCAGGTCCTTTGTCACCAGGATCTTACCGTTGGCCTCCAAGGACTTTTGAGCGATATCTCGCCGGGGCAGGTCCGTCAGCTGGCGCTCCACCTCGTTTTGGACGGCCTCCGCCAGGGGGCGGCTGTCCGTCACCAGCACGGCGGCGGCGTGGGCGTCGTGCTCCGCCTGGCTCAACAGGTCCGCCGCCACCCAGGCGGGGTCGCTCTTCCCGTCCGCCACCACCAGGATCTCACTGGGGCCGGCGATCATGTCGATGTCCACCTGTCCGAACACCTTCCGCTTGGCGGCAGCCACAAAGACGCCGCCGGGACCCACGATCTTGTCCACCTGGGGGACTGTCTCCGTGCCGTAGGCCAGGGCCGCCACCGCCTGGGCGCCGCCGATCTTGAACACCCGGTCCGCCCCGGCGATTTTTACCGCTGCCAGAGCTTCTGCAGAGATGGCGCCGTTTTGGTTCGGCGGCGTCACCACCGCGATCTCTTTTACCCCGGCGATCCTGGCAGGGATGACGTTCATCAAAATGGTGGAGGGAAAAGCCACCGGGCTGCCGGGTACGCAGATGCCCACCCGCTCGACAGGCGTGTATCGCTGGCCCAGCACCACGCCGGGCCGGTCCGTCAGGCAGAAGTCCCGGTGGACCTGTGCCTCATGGAAGTGCCGGATATTGTCCGCCGCCTGCCGCAGCGTCTCCCGGAAATTCCCGTCCACACAGTCCCAGGCGGCGCGCAGCTCCTCCGCCGTCACCTCAAACCGCTCCAGATCTGCGCCGTCGAACCGGCGGGTGTATTCCCGCAGGGCCTCATCCCCCCGGGTGCGGACGTCCGCCAGAATGGCGGCCACCGCCGCATCCACATCCTCCTCCGCCTGGGGGGGGCGGTCAAAGAGGGGCAGGTCCTCCAGGCGGTCCGCCTCATAGATGGGAATCATGCCTCCGTCACCTCCTTCAGCCTGCCCAGAAGCGCCTCGATCTCCTGGTGCTTGAACTGGTAGCTGGCCCGGTTGGCGATGAAGCGGGCCGAGATGGGCATGAACTCCGTCAGCACCTTCAGATCGTTCTCCCGCAGGGTGGTGCCCGTCTCCACGATGTCCACAATCACATCAGAGAGGCCCAGGATGGGGGCCAGCTCAATGGAGCCGTTCAGCTGGATGATGTCGATGTCTCGGCCCTGGGCGGCGTAGTACCGCTTGGCGATATTCCCGAATTTGGTGGCCACCCGCAGGGCCCGGCTCTGGTCCTCGGTAAAGTCTTTCGGCCCGGCCACGCACATGCGGCACCTGCCCAAGCCCGTGTCCAGCAGCTCATACACATCCGCGCCGGACTCGGCCAGGATGTCCTTGCCTACGATGCCGATGTCCGCCGCGCCGTGCTCCACGTAGATGGCCACGTCGCTGGGCTTCACCAAGAAGTAGCGGATGCCCGCCTTTCGGTTCTCCACCACCAGCTTCCGGGTGTCGGCGTAGTTTTCCGGGCAGCCGTAGCCCACGCCCGCCAGCAGGTCGTAAACCTTGTCTCCCAGGCGGCCCTTGGGCAGGGCCACGTTCAGCATCACCAGGCCAGCCGGCTCCGCCGCCGCGTCGGACAGCCGGTCCAGCTCGTCTAAGTACAGCGCAAAGCCGATGGCCCGGGCGCCGGGGCGGAACTGCTCCGCCAGGGGGTCATACTGCCCGCCCCGGAGCACTGCCCGGGGCGCTCCCGCCAGATATCCCTGGAGCACCAAGCCGTTGTAATACTCCATATCGTTCACCAGGGAGAAGTCCAGCTTCCAGTGGTCCGTCTGCCCCTGGTCCTCCAGCGCCCGACACAGGCCCCGCAGCTCTTCCAGCGCCGCCCCCATGGCGGCGTTCAGGGCCAGCACCTCCGCGGCAGCAAGAACCTCCTGCCAGGGCCCTGCCAGAGTCCCCAGGCGGCAGAGTGCGTCCGTCCCCTGGCGGGAGAGGCCCGCGGCCTCAGCGGCTTTGCGCAGCTCATGGACGTTTTTGTCCCGGATGCAGGTGAGGAGCCTGGGCCGCACAGCCTCCTGGGCGCCCACCGCGTCAAAGAGGCCGGTGACGAAGCCCATGTGGCTGATCTCCAGCACGAAGTCCCGCCCGGTCAGGGCCAGGCTCCGCAGGGCCAGGGACACCACCTGGGCCGCAGCGGCATCATCCACGGCACCGATGCACTCCAGGCCCATCTGACTGATCTCCCGGAAGGTATGGCTCTCCTGGCTGGGGCGGTAGACGTTTTCCTGATAGTAGTACCGGCCGCAGCCGCCGGGCCCCACCTGGGCATTCTTGGCGATGGAGAGGGTCACGTCCGGCTTCAGCGCCAGCAGCCGCCCGTCCAGGTCCGTAAAGGTGATGACCTGCTCGCTGGAAAGAAAACGGCGGTTCTCCTGATAGAGACCGTATTCCTCGAACCGACCCATGTGGTATTTGCGGAAGCCCTCCTGTTCATACAGCAGCCGCAGCTGCAGCGATGCCCGCTCCTGGGGCCGCAGGACGTTCAGATCCAGTTCCATGGGGACTCTCCTCCCGGCGGACTATCAGCCCGCGTTGATTTCAGCATTTATTTTACTTTATTTTATTAGCAAAGTAAAGCGGTAATTCGGTAGTAAGAAAAATTCTATGCTTTTAACAAATTCAACTTCGCACAAAACAGAAGTTAACGTGATTTTACACCCAGGATGGTGTTTTTGCAATCTCCCTTTCCCCTGTTCCCGCCCTGACATTTCCAGCCCTAAAAATGAAATTTTCTTCATAGATAGAGGATTTCCGACAAATGCTCCTTTTATCATTTAAAGAAAACCCATGATTCTATGGAGTATGGCAATGAAAAGAAGTACCCCTCTGACCCGCAACATCGGCGCGAAAGTGAAATACTACCGGAAGCTCCGCGGCCTTTCCCAGAAGCAGCTGGCCGCCCAGCTGCAGACCAACGGCTGCGATATCACGGAGACCATGCTGGGCCACATCGAGACGGGCTACCGCTCCACTTCCATTTTTGAGATCGACAAGCTGGCCGAGGCGTTGAAAGTGGACTACAACGCCCTGTTTGCCCAGGATTAACGGCACGGTACGGAGAGATCTCCGCGCCGTGCCGTTTTGCTTCCGGTCATCCGTTGTCCAGGGCCACGGTGTAGGTGAAGGAGAGGCGGTTGCCCTCCTCCACCGGCTGCCAGCCCATGCCTTGGAAGTAACAAAAGCCTGTCTGCTCCACCTCTGCCGTGATGATTACCCCCGGCTGATGAAGGGTGAAGCCCCGCTCCCAGTCCGCCTCCTCCTGCTCCCGCAGCTGGGCCTGCCGGGAGAGAGACCAGAAAGGCGCCTCCCTGCGCCCCCAGACCAGGGCCGTCACGATTTGGGGCACATAGCTGTCAGGTGTTTCCACCCACATAGCTGTGGTATTTTGGAAGGTTCCGGACATGGTGACCGCTGTGACATGGCCGTCCTCCACCGTGTAGTGGAACGCCTTGGCATCGTCCCAGGGGTTCACATCCATCAGGTCTTCCAGGGAGATGATCTGGCTGCCATCCTCCGGCTTTTCCTGCCACTGGCCGTCTTCATCCAGATAGGCCCTGCCGCCAAAGTCCAGATATTCCGCCTGGCGGTTGTAGTTCTCCGCGAACTCCGCCACAGTCAGATCCCCTCTGTTGGGCGGCAGCTGGGACCAGCTGTTGACAGCCTCTCCCACTATCAGCACCAGGAGTACCGTCAGGATCAGCGATGCGGCGTATCGGAGCCGGAAGGGCTTTGCGGTGTAGGCCACCCCGTCGTCCCAGGGCTGGGGCTCCTCTTTCCAGCACCGCCAAGCAGATCGGAGGATCATCACAAGAGACAGTATGGGGATATAAAAGCCCAATCCCATCCATAGCATCATGAGATAGCGGGTCACGCCCTCGCTGTATGGGAGGTTTTTTCCATCCATTCCAGCCAGCCGCATCCCCAACAGGGCCTGCCCGGCGTGGTGCCCCAGAGATGCAGGGACAGAGGTTCCAAAACACCCAGCAGGACCACCCCCGCGAAACTGATAGCCAGTGCGGCCCGAGTCGGGTTATACCCCAGCAGGCATAGTCCCGCCACCAGCAGCATCCGCACCAGCATCTCATCGAACATTCGGGCGAACAGCCGCCGGGAGGCGCTGCACACCGTAGGCAGCCGGTCCGTCTCCGGCAGGGCCGAAGCAGATGCCTTCTCCCACCAGGGGCCGCCCTCCCCCGGCAGGGCCGGGGCGTCCAGGTCCGCCAGGTACCTCCCCGGGTCCAGGCCGGTGAATGTGGCGCCGGTCCGCCGCAGGTCGCCGCAGACCCGCTCCACCCGGCCCAGGGCGGCCTGTTCGCCGCCCACCTCCGCCAGCCGCCGGTCCAGCACGGCAGAAAGTTCCGCCCTGCCGTCCCGCAAGGCCCGAAGCGCCTCGATGGTTACTCCCAGCCGCCGCAGCAGCTTGATCTTCTCCAGGGTCCGCAGGTCCTCCTCGCTGTAATCCCGGTAGCCGTTACCGGACCGGGCGGGGGCCAGCAGCCCCTCCGCCTCGTAGTAGCGGATATTGGCCCGGGGCACGCCGGACCGGGCCTCCATCTCCTTGCTGGTCAATGATACCGCCTCCTTTGGCCTCAGGATAAAGTATCAAGGGACTTGACAGTCAAGCCTTTTTCGCAAAAAAGCCGCCCGCCGCCGGAGATTTCCCGGCTGGACATTCCCCTTTGCCTCTGCTATGATGGTATCATCTTCGCCGGGGCTCTGCAAGACCACCGGCAGATCAATAAAAAGGAGAGACTGCCATGTTCACCCCATCCGACAAGTGCCCCCGTCGGGATGCCTGCGTCCAGAACGGCAAGGGCCTCATCCACATGAAGGACCTGACGGACAAGGAGGGCCTCTATAACCACGGCCGCCTGTTCGCCCACGTCACCGTGGACCCAGGCTGCTCCATCGGCGACCACCCCCACGACCATGAGACCGAGTTTTACTACATCATCAAGGGCGAGGGCGTGTTCAACGACAATGGCAAGGAGATCGTGGTCCGCCCCGGCGACATCTGCGCCACCGGCTACGGCGAGGTCCACGGCCTGGAGAACCGGGGCACGGAACCCGTGGAGCTGATTGCTTTAATCGTGGGAGAATAAAACCGGATCCAAGCGGCCCCAGGGGCCGCTTTTTCCTGCCCTGAAAAAAACTTTCCCCTCCCTGAAAGTTTTTTCCCCGCCGGATCGTATCCTGGGTGAGAGCGCTCCAAAGGAGTTGAGATACATGGACGATATGGAACAGGCGGAGCGGCTGGCCAACACATACGCCGACGCGATCCTCCGCCTCAGTTACACCTATCTGAAAAACACCCACGATGCCCAGGATATCTGCCAGACGGTCTTCGTGAAGCTGCTGATGGAGCCCCGGGAGTTTAAGAGCCCGGAGCACGAGCGGGCCTACATCCTGCGGATGGCGGCCAACGCCTGCAAGGACCTGCTGAAAAGCCCCTGGCGGCAGCGGTCGCAATCCCTGGATGTCGGACTGGAGGTCCCCGCCCCCCAGGCGGGCGACGGGTCTGTGCTGGAGGCGGTAAATCAGCTGCCGCCCCACTACCGGGCCGTCATTTACCTGTTCTATTACGAGGGTTACCAGGCTGCCGAGATCGGTCAAATCCTGGGCATCCCCACCGCAACCGTCCACACCCGGCTGGCCCGGGGACGGACGAAGCTGAAAGAACTTTTGGGAGGATATGGCTATGAACAGCTCGTTTGAATATCAGGAGTCCCTGAACAGCCTGCACTTTACAGAGGAGGAAAAGGCCGCCATCGCCCGCCGGGCCGCTGAGGCGGCGCGGAAGCAGACCCGGCCCGCTCGCCGCCCCGTCCGCCGGATAGCCCTGATCGCCGCTGCGGCGGTGCTGGTGCTGGCAGTGGGCACCGCCGGCGCCACCGGCATCCTGCGGTCCGCTGCGGAGGTCTTCTCTCCCCTCTTTGGCGGGGCACCCGCTCAGACGGAGATCATCGACAAGATCGGCTATCCCGTGGGCGCCAGCGACACGGACAACGGCGTCACCGTCACCGCCGACGCCGTCATGGGCGATGCGTATAATGCCGTTATCGTCTACACCATCAGTCGGGACGACGGTACCCGCCTGCTGCCGGAGGACATCACAGGCGAAATGCTGCTGGTCCACGGCAACGGCACGGACCTGAGCATTCTGGGCGGAAGCCACGGCAGCAGCTATTTTGTGGTGGAGGATCCCGCAGCCAGCTCCATCCAGATGGTGGAGACGGTCAGCGCCGACAAGCCCATCAACGACTGCACCGCCACCGGTGTGTTCGAGAACCTCTACAAGTGGGACGAGGAGGCCGGCGAGGCCGTACCCATCATCGAGGGTAAGTGGAGGCTCAAGTTTGAGATGACCTACGAGGACAGCTCCGTCACCCTGAGCGGCGGCGAGACCTTCACCCAGGACGGCATGACCTTCACCATCGACTCCATCACCCTCTCTCCCGTGGCCTACAAGGTGGACTACACCGTGGACAGCGAGGTGGTGTGGAGCAACTCCGGCAGCGGCCGGCAAAGCGAAGAGGACCGCCTCACCACACAGCGGTACTTCGAAAACGTGGAAATCCTGCTGACCCTCACCGACGGCACGGTGATCGACCTGTCTAACGCCGGCGGCAGCATCGGCCCGGAGGATGGCGTCACTGTCTGCTCCAAGGGCGAGGTGTTCTCTGAGGTCCTCCCCATGGAGGACATGGCCTCCATCTCTGTGGGCGGCGTGGTGTACGATCTGACAGTGGAGTGAGCTGAGGCATTCCCAGGCAGGCCGAACCGTTCCGGAAGCAGCGCAGAGAACTGTGCGGCCGCCTCTATCGGATGGCTCTCAGACGAAGGGGCCCGCACTGCTCTAAATTAAAACTTTGCCTGTCCTGTCAAAACGTTTTTTGCAGAAGAAGGACCCGCCGGGGCACACGCCCCAGCGGGTCCTTATCTTTTGCAGTTCCGGTTACTGGGGCGCCACGTGCTCCGGCTTTACCAGATCCGCCAGCAGCTCCTTCGCCCGCTCCACGTCCTCCGGCTTCACGGAGATGTAGTAGGTCAGCCGGTCGATCTTCCCGTTGGGGCCGAAGTCCCGGTGGTCCAGCTTGGCGCCGCAGCCGCACGCCGGCGCCTCCGTCTCATAGAAACCGGTCTCCATGACCTTGATGCCAGCATCCTTCAGCCGCTGCCGGGCTTCCTTCCACCGGGGTTTGTCGCCCCAGACCTCATAGGCCTTCTCACGCTTTCCGAACAGCGCCATACGTCAGCCCTCCAGGGACTTCCAGGCAGTCTCCAGGGCGATCTCCATCATCTCGTGGAAGGAGTCCTGCCGCTCCTGGGCGGAGAGGGACTCCCCGGTGAAGATGTGGTCGGAGATGGTCAGCAGGGACAGCGCCCGCTTCCCCAGCCGCTGGGCCGTCCAGTAGAGGCCAGCCGTCTCCATCTCCAGCGCCAGGATGCCGAACTTCCGGTACATGGCCCCGGCGTCGGGGTTGTCGTTGTAGAACTGGTCCGCCGTGAACACCTGACCTACATCTGCTCGGACGCCCATGGCCTCCGCCGTCTCCACCGCGTCCCGGAGGAGCCGGAAGTCGGCGGTGGCGCACAGCTGGCCGGGGAACCGGTACTGGTCGGCGAAGTGGGAGTTGGTAGAGGCCCCCAGGGCGATGACCACATCCCGGACCTTCACATCATCCCCGATGCCGCCGGCGGAGCCGATGCGGATGATGGTATCCACACCGAAGAATTGGTACAGCTCATAGCTGTAAATACCCATAGAGGGCACGCCCATACCGTGGCCCATGACGGAGATGCGCTTGCCCTTGTAGGTGCCGGTGTAGCCCAGCATGTTCCGGACGGTGTTAAAGCACACCACCTCCTCCAGATAGTGGTCCGCCACGTACTTGGCCCGCAGGGGGTCGCCGGGCATCAGCACAGCTTTTGCAATCTGGCTCTCTTCCGCCGCGATAGAGGCGGATGGGGATTCCTTGATGGCCATTTTTGATTCCTCCTTGTAATGTAGATGTCAGATATTCCATTTCGTTGTCACTTCTTGTCGTCAAACAGCGCCTTCAGGCTCTTGGTATAAGGCGGGCGGCAGATGCCCTTCTCTGTGACGATGCCGGCGATCAGCTCATGGTCCGTCACATCGAAGGCGGGGTTGTAGCACTTCACCTCGGGCAGAGCCATGGGCTTTTCGTACCACATGGTCTTGATCTCCTCGCCGTCCCGCTCCTCGATGGGGATGTGGTCCCCGTCGGGGCAGGCCATATCAATCGTGGAGGTGGGGCCCAGCACGTAGACGGGAATGCCGTAGTGCTTAGCCAGAATCGCCACGCCGGAGGTACCGATCTTGTTGGCGGTGTCGCCGTTGGCGGCCACCCGGTCGCAGCCCACGAAGCAGGCCTGGACCCAGCCGTTCTTCATGACAATGGAGGCCATGTTGTCGCAGATCAGCGTCACGTCCACCCCGGCCCGCTGGAGCTCATAGCTGGTGAGCCGGGCGCCCTGGAGCAGGGGGCGGGTCTCGTCGGCGAATACCCGGATGTGCATCCCTCGCTCCGCCGCCAGCAGGAAGGGGCCCTGGGCCGTGCCGTATCGGGAGGTGGCAAGGGGCCCGGCATTACAGTGTGTCAGGACGCCGTCGCCCTCCTTCAGCAGACTCAGACCGTATTCGGAGATGGCCCTGCATTTGGCGATGTCGTCCTCATGGATGACTACTGCCCGCTCGTACAAAGCGTCCAGCATTTGGCCCCGGGTATCGTGGACATGCTCCAAGGCGGTGCGCATCATCTCCCGGATGGCCCAGCCCAGATTCACCGCCGTGGGACGGGCCGCGTCCAGCTGCTGGCCATAGTCGCTGAGGCGCTTCAAAAACGTGGGACGGTCCTCGGTCCGGATGGACTTGGCCAGCACATACATGCAGTAGGCGGCGCAGATGCCGATGGCCGGGGCCCCCCGCACCCGCAGGGCCCGGATGGCCTCCACCATCTCGTCAATGGTCTGGAGGCGGATCTCCTTCTCCTCCCCCGGCAGCAGGGTCTGGTCGATGATGTAAAGGGCCTCCGCCTTCCGGTCGTAGCGGATGTTCTGGGCATGGGTTACCGCGGTGATATCTGGCATGGTGGTTCTTCCTTTCCAAACGGCGGCCGCCCCTCCGGTCTCCCGGGGCAGCGCCTTCGTGTTCTCCCGTCCAGTGTATCGCAATTTCCCCGCCGACGCAAGGGGGGGGAGGTCAGCAGTTCCCTTTTCAAGCTCCGTTGTGATGGCCTGAACTCCGTCTTTCACCAACCGACCTTGTGAAAAATGGGTTTGTATGATAAAATAGGGGTGTTTCCAGTGAGCCTGTGTATCAGGAGGGATTGTATGCGCCAGCCCCAAACGATCTGGTCCTTATGCGCTTTTATATTTGGGTTGATGGGAATCATTTTTGTTTTCCTCGGGATGCTCTTTTATATCACAGACATCCCTGTGAATGGCGGCTGCAATTGGTCTTTTATCCCAATTGGGGCGATCCTTTTATTGGGCAGTATTGTTTGTTTGGCGAGGTGCGGTCTGCAGGAGCAGCGCAGAAAGCACCTAAAAACAAACGGCATTTCAGTGGTCGGAAAAATTCAATCCGTTCGACATCTAGTTTGGATCAACTGGAACACAAAGACATTTGTAAACTGGCCCGGGCAATGCTCTCCGTGGGTCGTTCAATGCTCCTACTGTTATGGCGGACGGACTTATACAGTCAAAAGCCTCTTGTCATGGATAAAGCCGGCTACTGATTTTCAGCAGCCCGTTATTTATCTTGATCCACGCAATCCAGTACATGCCTATGTGGATATGGATACAATCAAGTGGGAACTTTCATCTTTTTGAGCGCAATCACAAGCCGATCATATCTACAGGCCTCTCTGTTGATTTCACCAAATGAAGCGATTGCATACGATTCGCCAAGGGCTACCGCAGCAAAACAGCAGGGCGGCGGGAATGCTCCCGCCGCCCTGTGTATCTGTCACACGCGGAGGATCCAGCCGTCCTTCCGGGGCTTGGGGGCGGGCAGGTCCCCCTCCACATACCCCAGGATGCAGTTGCCCACACCACGGTAGGTCTCCGGCAGCCCCCACTTCTTCAGCAGTTCCTTGCCCTCCGGCCGGTCAAAAAGCTCCATGGCCCGGTTGATCCAGCAGGAGCCCAGTCCCAAAGCCGCGGCAGCGGTCATCAGGTTTCCCATCACCAGGGAGCCGTCCTGCAGCCAGTTCAGCTTCTCTCCGTCCCCCAGAACCACCACCACGGTGGGGGCACCGTAGAAGGGATCCGTGCCGGGATTGCCCTGGATCTCCGCGTTCAGCTTGGACATCCAGGCAATGGTCTCCGGGTCCTGGACCACCACCATGACAGAGGTCTGGAGTCCCTTGGCGGAAGGCGCCCAGGTGCCCGCCTCCAGAATGGCGTTCAGCTCCTCGTCCCTGATCTGCTCCGCCTTGTACTTGCGGACGCTCCGGCGCTCCTTCAAAACCTTCAATGTCTCGTTCATGTTCGCAGCTTCCTTTCTATCGTTATGTTGCTTTGAAAATCAAATGGCTCCGGGTTCCAGCACCTGCCCCATAATCTCCCGGCACTTTTGGTACATCAGGATGGTGTCGCGCAGGCCAGGACGCACAGGTCCGCCGCTTCCCCGGCCCGGACCATCTCCACAGTTTTCTCCGGGCCGTAATAGGTGTGCTCCAGATCCACGGTCAAGAACCGGAACCCGGCGTAGCCCGCGGCCTCCACAAACTCCGGTGCAGCGGACTGGATGAAGGTCCCCAGAAAAGGCCGCCCCTCCGCCAGCAGAGCGGAAAATGCAACGTGCATGGCCGTGCCCCTTTCTCATCTATTATAGCACATCCCCCCGGAATTCCCAACGTTTTTTCACATCAGGTATCGCCCCTTTGCGGATTCCGGAGGTGACAGCTGTCCCGTGACGTGCTATACTGATAAAAATATTGCGCTTTGGCAGGACTTTTTCCCAACTGTTCCAAATTAAGGAGTGATTTTGACCATGCCCCAGCCTCTTTCTGAACGCACCGCCAGTTTCACCGATTCCGTGATCCGGCGGATGACCCGCGTCTCCCTGAAGTACGGCGCGGTGAACCTGTCCCAGGGCTTCCCCGACTTCGAGCCGCCCCAGGCGATCCTGGAACGGCTGGCCCAGGTGGCCCGGGAGGGCCCCCATCAGTACTCCGTCACCTGGGGGGCCCAGAACTTCCGAGAGGCCCTGGCCCGCAAGCAGTCCCGCTATATGGGCCGCACCATCGACCCGGACAAGGAAATCGTGGCCACCTGCGGCTCCACCGAGGCTATGATGTGCGCCATGATGACCGCGGCCAACCCCGGGGACAAGGTCATCGTCTTCTCCCCCTTCTATGAGAACTATGGGGCAGACACCATCCTCTCCGGGGCGGAGCCCATCTATGTGCCACTGCACCCGCCCGCCTTCACCTTCGACGTGGACGAGCTGGAGGCTGCCTTCCGCCAACGTCCCAAGGCCCTGGTGCTGTGCAACCCCTCCAACCCCTGCGGCCGGGTCTTCACCCGGGAGGAGCTGCTGACCATTGCGGAGATGGCCACCAGATACGACACCTACGTCATCACCGATGAGGTGTATGAGCACATCGTCTACGCCCCCCACCGGCACACCTACTTCGCCACCCTGCCGGGGATGTGGAACCGGACGCTGTCCTGCTCCTCCCTGTCCAAGACCTACTCCATCACCGGCTGGCGGCTGGGATACATCATCGCGCCGGAGGAGATCATCGACCGGGCCAAGAAGGTCCACGACTTTCTGACGGTGGGCTGCGCCGCGCCGCTGCAGGAGGCGGTAATCCCCGGCCTGGAGTTCGGCCAGGACTACTATGACGACCTGCTGGCCAAGTACACCCACAAGAAGGACCTGTTTCTCAAGGGGCTGGATGACCTGCACATCTCCCACAATGACCCGGAGGGCGCCTACTACGTGCTGCTGGACATCAGAGAGTACGGCTATGAGAGCGATCTGCAGTTCTGCAAGAACCTGGCCCGGGAGGTGGGCGTGGGGGCCGTGCCCGGCTCCAGCTTCTTCCGGGAGCCGGTGAACCACCTGATCCGCCTCCACTTCGCCAAGAATGACGACACCCTCAACGAGGCCCTGAACCGGCTGGAGAAGATCCAGAAGCTGAAAAAATAATCCCCCTCGGGCCCGTCCGGAAAACCCGGACGGGCCCTTTTTCGTCTAAAGACAGAAGAGGTTCTCTTCCCTCCGCCCCAGTCCGCGCATATCCCTTTTTCTCCCCGCATAGGATGGAGCAACAAGAGGCGGGGAGTGTTGTGTTTTGAAGGGTAACATGGAGGAGCGGGCCGAACGGCTGGCTCAGTACATCATCGAAAACCGGACCACGGTCCGCGCCGCCGCACAGAAATTCGGCATCAGCAAATCCACAGTGCACAAGGACATCTCCGAACGGCTGCCCCAGTTCAATCGGGTGCTGTACCAGCAGGTGAAGGAAGTCCTGGAGGTGAACAAGGCCCAGCGACACATCCGCGGCGGCATCGCCACCCGGAAAAAGTACCGCGGGGAATAAAATGCGCATAGACTAGTCTTAGAAAGCTCGCAACGGAGGAATCGATATGGCAAAGCAATCCCGCTGCCGCCGCGTGGCCCGGTCCACACCGGAGCCCCCGGTCGCCGCAGTGCCGGCCACCCCGGAGCCTCCCGTCCGCCGCTGGCCTCACCCGGTGGAGGGCGTGGAGCCCATCCAGGACCTGGATCCGGCACTCCATTACATACGATGCGCCCTCTCCTATCAGAACCAATTGCTGGCTGACATCAAGACGCTCTTGCAGCAGCTGGTTCCGGAGGAGACCCGGGAAGATGCGGAGAATTCCTGAAAAATGGCGTGCCGCGCTCCGGCACGGCCAAATGTCAATAGTAAAACCCGAATTTCTTTGAAAAATTTTTTATAGTCTTTATAGGCTTGCAAGGAACACGTTGAAAAGCTCCGCAGAGGTGTGCCAGTCCAGGATTAACCGTGGGTAATTATTTATCCAGTCCTGGACCCGGCGCACCTCTTTTTGTGTTACCTTGCGGAAGTCCGTGCCCTTGGGGAAAAACCACCGGATAAGCTGGTTCTGCTTCTCGTTGCTGCCGCGCTCTCCGGGTGACCTGGGGTGGCAGTAGTAGACGTGGGTGCGCTTCTCTCCGGGCAGCAGACAGGAGCGCTCCATGCCCTTGCAATCGGCAAATTCGCTCCCGTTGTCCACGGTGATGCTCTTGAACACCTGGCGGAACATAGCGGTCCCCATGCGCCGCTCCAGCCGGTCCAGAACGCCCACGACGCTGGCGGCGGTGTCGTCGTGCATCTTGCGGATGATCTCGTCCCGCGTCACGCGTCCGGTGAGGACGCACAGGGCGGCCTTGGTGCCCTTCTTGCCCACTACGCTGTCCATCTCCCAGTGGCCCGGCTCCTCCCGGTTGTTGATGTGCTCCGGGCGATGCTCGATGCTATCCCCTCTGGGGGCTTTCGCTGCTTTCACGCGGTTGTAGGTCCGCTTCTGGTCACTCTTGTAGCGCAGCTCCTTGTTGGTCAGGGGCCACAAGTCCCCGTTCTCGATGTACTTATACACAGTCTGACGGCATAATGTGCAGGAGAAGGTGGTCTCCGGCGTTTTGCCCAGCATGGAACAGGCAGCAGACGGGGAATACCCCTCGGAGATGGTTTTGACCAGCCACCGGGCCAGCCGGTGGTCTTTGCCTATTTTCAGAGGCTTTTCCATGTTCTTCTTGCGGTCCAGGTGGTAGTCCTTGGCGACATCGGCGGAGTAGGAGATATAGGTGGTCAGATCGCTGCGTTTCAGCTCCACCGCGCCCCTCCGGCACTCGTCGTAGACCGTGCTGTGATGCACGCCCAGATAGCGGGCGATCTGCGGCTTGCTGTACCCCTCGCGGAGCATTTTTTCAATGGTCAATCTGTCGTTCCAGGTCAAGTGTGCGCCCTTATATCTCGGCATAGGAAAACCTCCATTTGCAATACTTTTGCATAGCATTTGTATATCTTTAGCACACTTTTTTCGGCCATGTCAATAGCCCCGGAAGATGCAAAAATCCCCCTACTATCCGTAGGGGGATTTCAAAATTTTTTATTCTTTTCCGGTCAGCCAGTCCATCGTCACGCCCAGGACCTCGGCAAAGATCATCAGCTCGTAGTCCGTCACGAAGCGGTCCCCGGTCTCTATCTTGCTGATGGCCTCCCGCTCGATGAACACGCCCTTGACCTGCATCCTCGCAGCGAGGTCCGCCTGGGAGATGCGTTTGGTCGCCCGCACCTGGTGGATGCGGTCGCCGGAGATATTCTTTTGTCCCTCAAAATCGTAAATCTTCACACGCAGCCCCTCCTTGGCACCTTGACAGTACCACGGAAAAGGGCTATCTTTGTAATAAAGATTTACAACCTTTATCGTTTTGGTACAAAAAGTGGGAATATCTCACTTCACGTCCGGCAGCTTCTCCAGCATACCGGCGGCCTCCAGCAGATTGTAGATGATCTGGGCCGTGGCCTCGCGGGTGATGGGCTTCTGCCATCCGTAGTTGCCCGCACCGTCTCCGGCGAAGATACCCTTGCGCTTGCAGTAGTCGGTGGCCTCCTTGGCCCAGGCGGAGGGGTTGTCCCCGGTGTCGGCGCAGCTCGTGAGCTGTTTGGTGTCCATAGTTTCTTCATCCTTTCCGGCCTTTGCGGCCTCCAGTCTTTTGTTGACTTCTGCGGCGATCTGGCCGTGGCGGCTGTAAAGCCAGTCGCCAGGGCAGGCTTTCGCCGCAAACCAGCGGTGGACGGTCATGTTCTGCCGGTCTACCTGACCTACGAGGTTTTTATCTCCCTTCCAAAGCAGCCTGGGGATGCCGTTGCGTTGGCAGATGTCCACCAGCAGGTCAATGAGGGACTTGTAGGCCGCGTCGGAGACCGGCCACGGGTCCTTGGCAACGGTGTTCGCCACCTCAATGGTGACGGCCCGGTTGTCGTTGCTGGCGGAGGAGGTACACCACGAACGGTTGGCCTCGTCCACATACAGACCGATGCGCCCATCGCTGCCGATGCCGTAGTTGCTGCTGGCCTGGCGTTCCTTGTTCTGGAACAGTTCGCCGCAGCGCTCCACGGACAGGTTCCCGGCCATACAGTGGATGGAGATGGTGTCGATGGCGTGCTTGCGCTTGCCGGAATGGTTGGGGGACAGCTTGGTGTAGCTGACCAGCGGGCTGTTACTCATTGCCCGCACCTTCTTTCAGAACGCCGTGGTTGAGTTCGTAGACGGCGGCCTCAATGAGCGCGTCGATGCGTTCCTCGTCCAGGGTGATGCCGTGCTCCGCCAGCCAGTTGAGGACGTAGGCTTTCTTCTCCTCGCCGCGCCCGCTGCCACGGTAGATTTGCTCCGCCGCCGTCACAGCGATTTTCACCCAGGCATTGATCTCCGCCTGCTGCTGGGCCGTGGTCCGGCTCTTGATATAGGGGATGACCACGGCGGTGATGACGGCAGCCACAAGGGCAGCCGCCGCTTCAATGATGGTCGTAATATCCATGATGTGCTCCTTCCTTTACTCCACGATTTCCCAGTCGTCGGCCAGCATATCCGCCTGGCTTGCAAGCCATCCCATTTGCACGCCGGAAGTGCCGCAGAATGCGATAGCCTTGTTCCCAATGGCCGCGTGCTCGGCATTGACGATTGTGCCAGCCGGGGACGTGTAACTGATGGCAGAGGCCAGCTCAATGTGCTGGTTCTTTCCGTTCCAGCCCGCCCGTCTGCACTTCTTCCCCTTCTTCATGGCCTCGATAGCCAGCCCGAAGTTCATACTGTCGATGGGGCGGTACGCCGCCTCGAACACGGCCTTGGGGCTGAAACTCTCGTAGCCGTCCGGGTAGCGGACCTTATAGCCCTCCTCCACGGGGTCCATGCTCTTGGGGGTTGGCTGGCCCTCCTCGTAGACCCTGACGCCCTTGCGAATAGCAGGGACCGCCTCAATGATTTTCGTGCCGATATAGGTTTTCATTTCGATTTCCTCCTTTAGCAATCTCGTTTGATTTTCTTCTCCGGTGCGTTGCTCTTGCCGAACACCACCCCGTCGTTGTGCTCGAAGATGTTCTCCACCACCTTGAGGACGTTCACGCCCAGAATGGTCTCGATGGCCTGCTCGGACAGGTCCACCACCGGGAACACTTGGCCCAGGCGCACCGTGGCGTACAGGGCGATGAGGTAGGACATCGTGACCCACCCCAGCGCGGCGATCTGCGTTGTCACGAACAGCCGCCGCGTGGTCGTCTTAATGTTCTTCATCTCGTACCGCCTCCAGATGGTCAATGCGGTGGTGTGCGGACTTGGCGCTGGCCTCCACGGCAGCCAGACGGCCCTCCACCTCTGTGTTGGTCTTGCGCTGCTCTCGCTGTTCCGTCTTGATCTCGTCCGTGTTGGACTTGATGTACCCCAGCTCTGTCAAAACAGTGCCGAGCTGTTGGCCGTTGCTCCTGTCGTCTTTTCCCTTGTTGTGGGAGAAGGTGGCATAACTGATGACAGCGCCCAGCACCGTGCATACCAGTCCCACAATGATGTTCCACTCCATTGGTATCACCTGCCTTTCCCATTGAGCATATCAAAGCCCCGCATCCTTTTCGCCCCGAAGCAGATAAAAATTTGAAAGAGAGGGTCCACCTATGAAAGCCTTGGTCTATATCGTGTGCGTCGCCGTAGCAGCGATGGTGCAAACCGCCATAAGCATGAGCGGTGTACAACTCGGCGGTCTCCCTGTGGTCCTGCTGTATGGCACGGCCTTGGCTGTCGCTACCGCCGCTTGCAAGGCCATCCAGCGCAGGAAAACGCGTCCGGCCATACCGAAGGAACGATGGTACACCTGCCCGAGGTGTGGGCAGCTCGTCCCGGAGGGAAAGCCGTGTGACTGCGAAAGCCTTTCTCCCCAGCCGGGGGAGAAGTTGTGCGGCACACCGTTCATCCAGGCAGGCCAGACCCCGCCCGGAGTTGAAACCGAACAGCCGAAGCCGGGAAAGCGGCCTCCGGTGGTTCCGCTTTGCATAGCCGCTGCTTTGCTGGTGGTATGCACCTGCATCCTTGGCTACCGTGTCTCCGTGCTCACGGCAGCGCGGGATGACCTGGCAGCGGAGAATGCGGAATTGCGCTCCAGGGTTTCCGCGCTATCCACTGAAAAGACGCAACTGCAAGAAAAAGTGAACGACCTGGAGGCTCGGAACGAGGATTTGTCCGGCTATCTTCACGACGCCACTTTTCTTTACAACAACATTGGGTTCATCGTCGAAGGGTCAAACCGTTATCACAATTACGATTGCCCTGTGTTCCAGGGTGCTGACGAATACTGGGCGCATAATATAGAATACTGCGAGTATCTGGGGTACTCGAAGTGCGGAAATTGTTGGTGACGACATGAAAAAATGGGAGCAGGGATGACCTGCTCCCATTTCTTTACCATTCACTGGTGTAGACGGTCCCCCAGAGGAAAGCCCGCTGCTCGTCGGTCAGGCCGGAGAAGTCCTCCAGCCATTCCCGCACATGGTCGCTCTTGGCCTCGCCCTTCACGGTCTTACCGTCTGCGTCCTTGGTCCCTTCCATCTCGTTGTAGGCGGTGTGGAACAGGACGTACTCCCAGGGTTCGATGCCCTGGGCCTCTGCGTCGTCAGCCTGGGCCATCCACTTGGTGCTGACCTCGTACTGTCCGTCGGAATGGTCCGCCAGGGCGCTCTTGTCGGCCAGATCATAGGCCGCCTTGAGCACCTTGTCGCGGGTCTCGTCGTCCATTCCCCGGAAGATGGGGCTGCTCGCCAGGTCGTCGGCCATGCTGCGGTAGTCGTTGGCCCGCTGGTCGGAGTATGCCCGGTAGGCGCTGCTCCCCAGGTCGTCCGCGCCAAAGGTCTCCTCCTTCTCCTTGACAGGGACGTATTTGTCCCTGCTGCCGATAAGGTCCCGCGCCCTCTGGGGCAGGGTGTAGTCCGGGTCCTTCTCAACGGCCTTGTTGTAGCGGCTCCGCATGGCGCTGTCGATGCTTGCGCCGTCCACGCCCATGCTGTTCATCAGGTCGTCCCTGATGTGCTGGTAGGTGTCCATGTCGCCCTGCTCCAGCGCCCGGTACAGAATGGCGTAATAGCGGTTCTTGTTGCCGGTGTTGGAGATGTTGTAGATAGCCTTTTCCATCTCATACTGGAGCGGGATGTTGCCGGTCTCCGCCGCCGCGCTCCGGGCCAGGCCCCACATATCCCGCGTCAGGTTGGAGGCCGGGATGCCGAACATCTTTGCACAGGCGGCCAGCAGCCCCTTGAGGGCGTAGGCCCTGGTCCGCTTGCCCTGGCCGTCGGCGCTCTGGATGGCCGTCTGTCCGGCCTGGATAAGGTCGGACACGATCTCCATTTCCGTGCGGGACACGTCGTAGCCCTGCATGATGGACAGCGCGTCCTTTACAAAGGGGATTTGCCCCAGGGGGTTCATGTTGCTGCCGACGTTGCCCTCCATGATGGCGTTCCAGGCTTTCTCCCAGGGGGTCTCCTCGTCACCGGAGATGCCGGTGAACGCAGCCCGGAAGCGCTCCCAGTATTTTTTATCTTCGTCATCGTCGCGCATGGCGTCGATAAGGCTCTGGGCCAGAGCGTTGACCACGTTCGTCACCACCAGGGCCGTGGCCGCCCGGCCCATCGTCTTGATGGCCTTGCCGCGCTTCTGGCTGTTCTGTTCGTAGCGCACCTGGTCATAGGCCCGCATCAGCAGGTTGAGGCTCATTATAGGCTCGCCCATGAAGCTGGTCGCCTGCTTCACCACCGCGTTGCTGGAGCGCATGATGTTGGACCGCTGGAGCACGCCGTCTACCACCTGGGTCTGGTCGATGACCTCCGCGAACAGCTTTGCCGTCTGTCGGTAGAACGCCTCGCTGCCCTTGGTGAGGCCCTGGTGTTCCCGCGCCGTGGCCCACTCGCAGGCGTTCCACAGCTTGCCCCAGGTCACGGCGTCCGCCGCGCCCGCAGGGGCGGAAAGGGCGTCGTTCAGCTTCCGCACGTTCGTCCGGTTGTCGAACAGCGTCTCGGTCATCTTGTAGGGGCTGGAGATGTCGAAGCCGCCCGCATCCTTCCGCATGGCGATGGGGGAGTATTGCAGGGCTTTCTTCCATCCGCTGCCCCGCGTAACGCCTCTTGCAAGGCCCCGCGCCATGTCCTGGGGGTCCAGTACCGCCGCCGCCCGGAAGAACGCCGTGGGCTGCTGGATGACCACGCGGATGTTCGCGCCCACGGCTGCGCCCTTGAGGCCGCCGATGGTCTTTCCGGCGATGTCCCACATGGGGCTGTCGCCGGGGGCGTTGATGCCGTTCTGGATGTCCTCCATCAGGTTGTGCCAGTATTTTTGACTGCCGGGGCCGCCCACGCGGTCCAGCAGTCCCTTGATGGTCTTGCCGGTTGGGTTGCCCTCCTCGTCCCGGAACTGGTAGTTGAACAGGCGGTTGATGTCCTCCATCGTGCAGAGCCAGGAGGCATAGTCCGTCATGTCGGAGGCGTGGTTGGCAAAGGTGGTGAAGATGCCCGCCAGGTCCAGGGCGTTGCTCACGTGGGGGATCGTGGTCTTTGCCATGCCGATGTTCTTAATGGAGCGAGTGTTGTTGCCGCCCTTTTCGATGTTGCTGTGCAGGCCCTCCTTGGCCGATTTGATGGGCCAGTAGTCGCTCTCAGTGAACTTCTTATAACCATAGGCTTCCATGCTGGCCTTGTTGCCGTAGTCGGCCAGCACGCCACGGGTCAGTCCTTGCAGGCCGTCCGCGATCTTCACCTGCTCCGGTGTCAGCGTCCCGGTGATGTTCACCAGGTCGCCCTCCGTCAGGCGGATGCTGTCCGTGCCGCGCCGGATTTGCGAGGTTTTGATCTCTGGCTGCACCACGCCACCCTTGAGCAGATGGTCGTGGGCCTGCTTGCGCTTCACCAGCTCGTACAGCTCCATCACCTGGGCCGTGGAAAGGGTCAGTTTCTCGCCTCGCTCCGTGGTGAAGGTATGCGTGGTCGCCTCCAGCTTCTTCACCGTCTTGGGGTCCACGATCTTGCGGACCTCCTCGGCCACATGGTCCACCATGAGCTGCTGCTGGTCCTGCGCGTCCCGCAGCATCCGGTAGACCGCCTTGCCCGCCTCTCCGTAATGGGAGAAGAAGGTGTACGGGGTCTCCAGGTCAATGAGGGCGTGGTTGCGGGTCAGGCTGTTCTTGGCCCGGCGGCTGCTGGTCCCGATGGAGATAGCCTGCGCCCAGTCCGCCGTCCTGGCGTACTTGGCCTTGGACAGGACTTTCCCCGCCGTGTTCACGCTGTGCTCCACGGCCTTGACCACCTGCCAAACGGTTTGAAGCTGCGCCACGCTCATGTCGGCCAGCTTGGTGTCCTTCATGGCGATGACCGCATCAAAGCCGCCCTTGATGCCGTCGGCGTCGCTGCCCAGCAGGGAGGGGTCAATGACCATATCCCCGCCCTCGGCCACGATTTTGGCGTACTGCTCCTTGAGGGCGCGGAACGCCTCGGTTCGCTTGGTGGGGGTGCCTCTGCCATCCTTCACCCGCTTGCCGTTCTCGTCGAGGGTGTACTGGCTCTCCTGGTTGATGCTCTCCAGCATAGCGGCCACGCTTCCGCGCATGGCCTCCGGGATGTGGTGCTGGTCGCTGGGGCGGAGGAGCTTCTGGGACAGAGCGCTTGCATGGCGGGTGATTTTGGCCCGCAGCTCACGGGCCGCCCGGCGTTCCCGGCCCGCTGCGTCCTTGGCCGCATAGCGGTCTTTTAGAGCACCCATCTGCCGCTCGCGGGCCTCCCGCTCCTTGGCGATGGCGTTCTGTACCCGCTGCCGGTTTTGCTCCCGCAGTTCCGCCAGGCGGGTGGTGTACTGCTCCCGCACCTTCTGGACCTGCTCCCGGCCCTTGACCTTGGCGTTCTCCAGCTTCAATGCCTGCCGGTCCGCAAAGGTCTTTCGCGCCTGGGGCAGGTCGAAGAAGGTCTCCATGATCTCGTTCGCCGCGCCGGTCACGGCCTGGTCCATGTAGCGGGAGAAGGGGTTGTACTCGTTGATCTCGCTGATGCCGTCCAGCACTTCCACGATATGGAGGAGCTGGTCCGTCGGATGGGTCTGTTCCTGCTCGCTGAAAAACTCCGGCCAGCGGGAGGAAAGCTCCTGGTACACCTGGTCGATGTTGGTGTGGCCCTCGCTGCCCAGGTTCAGCCGTCCGAACTGCCGCTTGCGGAAATCGCCATAGTCCGCGATGTCCCCGTGGTATTCCTTGCCGTAGATGATCTTGGTCGTCCGCAGGTAGTCCCGCAGGTCGCTGTACGCATCGTACATATCGCTGTCCACGGCCACCGCGTTGCTCACCAGGGTTTCCGCGATGTCCTCCGCCCGGCGGCGGGCCTCGGTGTAGGTCAGCTCATCCTTGCCGTCGTAGCCGCTGGCGATGTAGTCATAGAGGCTCTGGAGGTCTCCCTGGATGTCCTTCACCGCGATGTCGGCCCCGTAGTTCTGGATAAGCTGTTTCGCGGCGGCGGTCACGGCCTTTTTGTCCGTGGTCACGCGCCGGGTCCGCCGGGTCTGGCCCTGCCAGTAGTCCCGGCTCTCCTGGAGCTTCCCGTTTCGGCGCTGGATGGCGATGTAGTCCTTCATCTGCTCCCGCAGTAGCCGGTTCTCCTCTTGCAAGGCCGCGTTCTCCTGGAGGATGTCCCGCCCCTTGAGGGACAGCCTGTCCCCATCGCGGGTCACGATGGCGCTGACAGCGCCGAATTTCCGGGTCGGTTCCACGGTAAAGCCGTCGCCCAGGGCGTCCTTGAGGTAGGAGACCAGCTCCTTGGACGTGAAGCCCTTTTGATAGCTGCCGGTATTGGAGATGAAATACTCCATCAGATCGTCGTTGATGGCAACCTTGCTCCCGGCGTTCTTCACATCCGTGCCGCGCACATTGATAAACGCCCGCCCGCCGGGGTTCAGCATTTCACCGATTTTCACCACCATAGCGTCGCGGAGGTCCTGGGGCATGACGTTAAGGACCGCGTTGCTGATGATGACATCGTAGGTCTTGTCCAGGGCGGAGTAATCGGTGTAGTTCGGCTGGTACTTGGCATCCGGGAACGGCTCGATGTCGTCCACGTCAAAGCCGTACTCCTCGCGCCCGGCTCTGGTCCCGTAGCCCAGGCCGGAGCTTGCATCCAGGATGGTCCCGTCGAAATTCTCTGCCTGGAGGGCATCGTAAATTTTGCGGTAGCTCTTGACCGTGCCGGAAATCTGTGTCGGGTTGCGGGTGTCCGCCTCGTCGGCGTCCAGGGCAAACAGGGTCGGATGGGCGGCCTTAACCTCGTCGAAGGTTGCCCCCGGCTTCCAGTCGTCGCTTGTCGGCTTCACAGGGGGAACGGTCTTGAGGGAGAAGCGTGCGCCCTCCACGCTGTTGATCTTGGCAAGGCGGTCCGCGTCGTCTCCGGTCTTGTATTCCAGCATCCGCACACCGGCCTGCTCCAGACCGTCCCGCAGCTTTTTGCTGCTGTCATCGGGGATGACGGCGGCCAGCACTTCGTCGAAGCCGACGGCCCGCCGGGGCTTGGCCTCAAAGTAGCCGGTGGGCATTTCCGCCGCCTCCTGGTAGACGGCCTGGATGTCCTGGGCCGTCTGGCTGCTGATTTTGTACCCCTCCTTGGAGAAGGCCCGCATGATAGCGTCCACCGTCCTCTTGCCCTTGGACGTTTCCATCAGGATGCTGCCGATGATGTCGCTCTCGACGAAGGAATTGTCGGAATGAGCCTTGTTTCCCTGCTTGATCTTCGTGATGATGCTGCCGATCTGGTCATCAATGGCCTGGAGCTTTGCTTCATACTCGGCCCCCTCGTCCATGCCCAGCCGCCCACTGTCCGCCTTGATCTCCTGGATGCTGCGGTATTCCGGCGTCGCCACGGATTGCAGGGTCTTGGCGCTTGCGCCCCAGGTGTTGCCGCCGCGCTCCTCCTGGCCCTCCTTCATCGCCTTGACGATGTTCTCCAGGGTGTAGGCATAGTGGAGCTGCGAGAAGCTGCGGAGATTGCCGGAGGGGGTGTAGGGGTCCTTGCCATTGTAGATGCCCGCCTCGCCCAGCAGGCCGTCCAGCTTCCCGGCAATCCACTCCTCAACGGCGTGGTCATCCACGGCGCTGCGCAGCGCGTCAGAGGTAGCCATCCGGTCAATTTCGCCCTTGGTCGCGCCGCCGTCCTGGTACATATCCCATGCGTGGTGAACGATGTCCTCCAGGGTGAAGATGGAAACGCCGTCCATGGAATTGTCGATGCGGGTCTGCCGTCTTTCGTTGATCTCCGCGTCGGTCCAATGCCTCTTGACGGCCATTCTGCGGAGCATGGGTTCGCCCTGTTCCCGGTAGTAGTCCCGGAGAATGTCGCGGATGACCTCGGCATTCTCGCCCAGGGCGTCCTTCACGCTCTCGCCGGTCTCCAGGTTGGCCTCGATTTCAGCCAGCGTGTTCACGCCCAGGCGGTCAACCACCTTTTGCAGGGTGTCGTTGCCGAACTTGTCCCACACCTTGTCCATCTTCACCGGCTCCAGGCTCTTGCCCTGGTCTGCCAGATAGGCCGCCCGCACCGTGTCCGTGGAGGCCAGCTTCTCCGCCAGCTCTGCCGTGCTCCTGGTGCTGGTGTCGTCGATGCCCATAGAGCGCAGGGCGGCGCTGTTCCCGAAGATGCCCCCGGCCACGGAGACATCCCCGGCCAGCCGGTGCAGCTCGTGCTCCACCTGGGATGCCTTTTTGCTGTTCACGGGGTAATCTACTCGCGGAGCTGTCGGCGTCCAGGCATCGCCACCGTACACCTTGTTGGCGCGGAATAGCTGCGGGTCGATGGTGTCCTTGCTGAACACAAGGGAGATGGGGCCGTACTTGGTGTGCCCGTCCCTGGCTTTTACAATGGCGATGGAGGGCATGGGCAGGCCGCCCAGCTTGATGGCAGCCAGGATGCTGTTCTCGTCCTTGTTGTGCAGGGCCAGCAGCTTGTCCGTCTCCTCCACCGGGGTCTTGAGAGAAAATTTGCTCTTGACTTCCGCCCCGTTCTGGGTTACACTCTCACCCGTAGAGCGAATGCCATCTCCCACCGAGGCCATGTAGCCGTAGGTCTGGAGAAACGCATTTGCTCTTTTTTCATCGTACAGGGCAAACTCGTTCCCGCTGTCGATTTGGTTCTTAATCCATTCCGCCGGGTGCTCCAGGCCGTACAGGCTGTTGATGACATTGACAGGCTTGCGGTCCATATCGGTCCCGCGCTCCAGCGCTGCCAGCAGCGTGTAGCCGTCGCCGTCGATGTCGTTCAGAACGATACCGGCCCGGTCTCCGCTCCCAAAGGAGAACAGAGGGGAAGCCAGGTTGCTCATAAGGTTTTTCAGAACGCGGCGGGGGATGTTGTGCTTCTTCTGGGTGGATTTGCGGAAGTCCCCGATGGTCATAGCCAGGGGCAGCGCATCAAAGCCGGACTTCTCCAGCGCCGCAGGGGTCACTCCGAAGTAGAACGCATCGCTGGAGGCCATCTTCCCGTCGTAAAACATCTTGAGCTGCTGGGCCAGCGTCATTTGAGAGGTCCGTTTGATAGAGAATTTTGTGCCGCCGTCCGTCTGGGCGGCGTTTTTGTTTGCCGTCTGCTCGCTGGTCGCTTTCAGCGCCTCCTCCCAGAGGCGGGCCGCTTCCTCCAGGGTGTCGATGCTCACGCCGTAGGCGTTGGCGGCGGCCTGGTTCTGCGCGGTCTTGTTGCCCTTGAACAGAGACTTGACCTTGCGGATGAAGTCCCGCACGGCGTCCAGCAGCTTCCGGGCCACGCTGCGGTTTTCCTTTGCCAGGGTCTCAAACCTGGCCGGGTCAACCGTCAGCGCCTCGGTGAAGTCGGCGGCGATCTCGTCCATGGCCTGCTCCGTGGAGAGGTTCACGCCTGCCTCGGCGTAGCGGCTCTTGTACTGCTCCACGATGGAGGCGGTAGAGCCGTCCCGCTCGGTCAGCGCGGACATGGCATAGTCGCGGTACTTCCGGTATGCCTCCGGGGCCATCTCCTGCATCCGGTGGGTGATCTCGTGCTTTGCCACCACGGTGCCGGGGTTCTCGGCGTCGTTGGCAATATGAATGATGCCGTTGCTGTACCATCCGTTTGCGCCGCCCTTGCCGGTGGCCTCTGCCATCTGGATTTTCACCCCGGCGGCACGGGCCAGGCTGTCGTAGAAGCGCACGGTCTCCTTGGGCAGGCTGGCGGAATGTTCGGACTGCACGAAGCCCGCCTCGTCGCCGTACACCGTGGCGCTCTTGACGCCCTCCCGCTCCAGGGCCAGGGAGGCCGCCGCGTCGTTCTGACCGGCGGAGTAGGCCGCGAAGCGCTGCGCCTGGTTGAGCTGCGCGGCATAGCGGCTCTGCACCTTGTCCATGTCGATGCCGGAGATGCCCGCCTCGTAGTAGGAGGCGAAGCCTGCGTAGTAGTCGTCGGCCTGCACGCTGCCGTCATAGCTGGCAGAGAGGGCCTTGGCCCCGTTCTCGCCCAGGCTGGCCGCAGCGTCCCGCACGCGGCGGATGTCATACGCCTGCTGCGCCGCAGGTCGCTGCTGCTCCACCTGCATGGCGGGGCGCACGGTCTCCTGCGTGGCCGCCTGCCGGGCTTCCGTTGCGGCGGGGGCAGTTTCCCTCGCGTTCGTAGAAACGTCGCTCTGCGTCCTTGCAAGGGTCGCCACGGCGTTCTTGACGGCCTTGCGCTGCTGGGACTTGCTCATGTCCTCGCTGATGTTCAGCCCCGCCTCCTGTGTCAGCGTGTTGATGGCGGTGGGGTTGCTCAAAATGTCGATGGCGGTGTTGTTGGTCACGCGGCCCTTCTGGGTCACTTCCTCGGCGGCCCGCAGCAGCAGGTCGCCGCTGCCGTCCTCCGCGTCGATGGCCTGCACATTGGCCTGGTACAGCCGCCCGATTTCTGCGTTGGTGAGGGTTTGCCCGGCGTCGAGCTTCTGCTGGAGCTGTACGGCCAGCTTGTAGCTCTGGGTGCTGGGGTCGCTTGCAAGCCCTTCCTGGATGGCTGCCTGCACCACGTCGTCGCCCATCGCCTGGAACTCCGCACCGGTGCGCCGTGCGCCGTATTCATTCAGCCCCGCGTTGATGGCGATGCCCGCGCCGGACATCACGCCGCCGGAGACAGCGCCGCCCAGGAAGTCCAGGCCCATGTTCTCCGCCTGGTCCCGGACGGCCCGCCAGAACGCCTCCTTCTCGGTCATGCCCTCGGCCTCGTAGGCGTCGATGGAGGTCTGCCACTCGCTCTTGTCCTTGGAAATGAGCACATCGGCCACCAGGTTGATGATGTCGCTGCCCACTTCCTCGCTGCCCTCGGCCAGGGTGTTTTTGAGGAAGTAGCCCATGGCGCTCTTGGTGAGCGCGGTTTTATCCAGCAGGGCATCCAGGCTGACCTTCTCGGTGATGATCTCCGCCGCGCCTGCGATGGTGCCCAGGGCGAACGCCTGGTTATCGGACAGGCCCCGGTCCTTTGCGGAGATGGTGGCATCCGCCGCCGCGCCGGTGCCCATGATGGCAAGGGAGAGCGCCTGGTTGCCGCCGGTGATGGCAGTATTCAGCAGGAAGTCGCCCATACTCATGCCGGTCTGGTAGGCAAAGCTGCCCACGCCGCCCCAGTTGTCCTCCACGATGGTGTTCACCTCGTTGCGGATGGCGCTGTTGATGTAGCTGAACTTGTTGTAGCCTGCGTTCTGGTCGATTTCCCCGTCGGAGAGGTAATCCGCCGCCTGGCCCAGGTAGGAAAGGCCCTTGAGAGGGCTTTCCAGCACGCTGAACGCAGAGGACCCCACCGGGTGCTCCTTGGCGTAGGCGGCCCATTCCTCCTCTGCCTTGGCCCGCTGGCGGTAGTTGAGGTCTCCGGTCAGGTAGTCGATGTAGGCGTAGGCGTTCTTGTGCTCCGCGTCGCCGTTGGCGCTGTCCTGGGCGTACAGGTAGTTGAAGGTGGCGATCTCGTCATCCGTCATCTCCCGCCGCTCGCTGTTGTCCAGGCCCAGCAGGGACGCGTTGCTCTGGATGTCGGAGAGCATCTGGCGGCTGCGGGCCTCCTCGTTGCGGTTGATGTAGTCGTAGGCGATGTCGTCAAAGCCGCTGTTGGAGTAAGTACCGCTCCATGCGTTGAATTTCTCCTGGCCGTTGGCCGTGCTCTTGTACTGGCTTTTCTCTGCGAAATCGGGTTTCTCCGCCAGCGCGGCATATTCCTTGCCCCGCTGGTAGGTGTTGTAGTCGTTCTCGTCCTTGAACTGGGACCAGAAGTCATACTCGCTGTTCAGCCCGCCCCGCAGCTCCTCCAGGTACTTGCTGCCCTGGTCCAGGGTGGAAAGGACGCCGTTCACGGCATCCTCTCCGTATATCTCCCGGTTGTCCTGGAAGTAGGTGCGGTAGGCGTTGGCCCTGTTCTGCATCACGCTGATGCGGGCGTCGTTGTCATCCCGGTACTTCCCAAAGTCTGCGGCACTCTGGAATTTGCCGTCCCGGCTCTGGTAGTCGCTGCCCAACTGGCTGGAGAGGCCGTTCACGCTCTCCAGCCAGGAATTGAAGCCCTGGGCCTTGTCCGCCTCGTATCTGCCGCTGCCGCCGTAGGCATCCTTGCCGTACTGCTGGTCGATGACGGCCCGGCGTTCTGCGGCTTTGTTCCGCAGAAAGTTGCTCGCCCGCGTTACGGTGCCGTCGTCATTCTTGCCCAGAGGGGTCTTATCGCTGCTCTGGATGCTCTCGGCCTGCTGCCGCGCCGCCGTCCGCTTCTTCAAAAAATCGCTTGCGCTTGCCATAGGGCCGCCTCCTTACTTCTTATTGCCGTTCCACTTGTAGGTGTAGGTGTTGGTCGCGCTGTCGTAGGTCTCGATGACCTTTCCGCTGTTGACGTAGTTCTCCACCTCGTCGTAGGTGAAGCGGCCATGGCCGGGAATATAAATCCAGCTATCCCCGTGCCGGTTGCCGATCTGGGCGTCGCTGCCGCTGTTTCCGCTGCCGCCCTGGTTTTTCATCCAGTCGGCGTAATACCCGGCCAGTTTTCCGGCCTGGGTGGTGTTGTACCCGGCGGACAGCAGCCAGGCGTATGCGTCGCCCTCGCTGCGGATGCCCGCCTTGTACATTCCTGCGTACACGTCCTCGCTGGCGCTTGAGCCGCCTCTCTTGCTTCCGCCGGAGCTGCCGCCTCTGGAGGACCCACCGCCGGAGCGAACGGATGCCTGTGCCTTGTTGTATGCGCTCTTGAGGCCCGCAATCTCCTGGTCCGTGTACCCCAGGGCCTTGTAGCCGGAGAAGTCGCCGCCCGCCGCGAGGGTCTGGGCCTTTGCCATCGCCCGGTTGTACTCCGTCTCGTCCTTGTAGGTCTCCCGGTTGTAGGCGGTCTCGTCCTCGTAGCGCTTGTCCGCGATCTGGTCCCGGCCCACGGAATAGTTCCACTCGTTGTTGTAGCGCTCGTCGCCGATATTGTCCCGATGCACGCCGTAGTCGAAGCTCCGGTCCGTGTTGTACTGGGCCAGGAGGTCGGCGTACTTTGCGTAGTCGCCCTGCTCCAGGGCCACCAGCATTTCCAGGTTTGCCCTCTGGGTGTTGCCCTCGTCCTGGTACATGGAGTAGGCAAGCTGTTTCAGCTCCGGGATTTTATCGGCCAGCGCCCCCATGTAGTTGTCATAGGTCTGCTGCGCTGCGCTGCCCGCATAGCTGCTTGCAAGGCCGCCTGTGCGGGCGCTGACCTGCCCCAGGGTGTCCTGCATCGCCCGCTCGCCGCTGCGCGTGTAGCTCTCCTTGTACTGCTGATAGGTGGGGTCCTTCTCCGGGTCATAGCTGAACGCCTCCCGGTTAAGGATTTGGCGGGTTAGGTCGTCGATCTGGTTCTGGTAGCGGCTGGTGTAGGTGGGGGCCGCCTCGTAGGAGAAGCCGCCGCCTCCGTTTCCTCGTCCGCCGCCGCCCATCTCCAGGGGGATGTAGCGGCTGCCGTCGCTGTCGCCGGAATAGCCGTAGTTGCTGCGGATGCGCTCCACATAGTCGTGGGCGTCTGCCCAGGTCGTTTTGCCTGCCGCCGCTGCCGCCCGGACCTCCGCCGCGCTCCGCAGCTCGTCATTGGAAAAATGCTCCTGGTCATATACGCTGCCGCCGTAGCTGCCCCGGTCGCTGCCGCCGCCGCCCACCGTGTCGGCGCTGGGCGCGGCGGCCTTGCCGGTCTTGCTCCCGGTTTTGATGGCGCTGGTGGCATAGCCGTTCTCGTTATAGCTGATGTTGTAGCCGCCCTTGGAGACGGTCTTGCCCGCCAGGTCTTTGTTCCTGGACATATCGGGTTTTGCCATGTCGGATTACCTCCTCTTTCAGTTGGTTTTCTGCTCCAGCGCCGTCACGCGGGCTGCCAGCTTGTTGTACTCGCTGCCCAGTGTGCTCACGCTCTGCTGCACCCCGGAGAGGGTGGTTTGCAGGCTGGAGACCTTGCTGTTCAGCCCCTCCACACTGGTCTGTATAGCGGTCATGCTCTTTTGAAGCTGCCCCAGCATGAAGTCCAGATTTTCTTGCAGGTTTCTGGTGTAGTTGCACAGAGATTTTACGGTCCCGTTCACGTCGTTGCGGTCAAACGAAGGAGGGGAGCCGGGGAGGGTGGTTGCCATGACCTGTCACCCCCTTAATATTCGCTGCCCAGGGCGAACTCCCGGATGATGCTCTTGACCAGGCATCCGCCCTTGCCGGACAGCCGGATGCGGAAGTTGTCGCACCGCACCGGCAGGATGGGGACTTGCAGGGTCTTGGCCCGCTCGTTGTGGGTGGAGAACACCTGCCGGAAGGGCTTGCCGTCCGTGCTGATCTCCACCTTGAGCCAGGCCCCGGCATCCAGGTCCGCCCGCAGGTACAGCTTGGAATAGCACTTGCGCCCGTGGCTCGTCTCGTCCATCTGGCACAGCGTTGCGCTCCAGTTCACCAGGCCCTCCTCGGAGTAGTCCTGCCCGGTGGTCATCAGCTTGCCCGTGGCCCCGTCCAGGAAGTAGAGCGTCCCGTCCAGATAGGCCCAGTCCAGCGCGTGGGTCGCGTCCTCCCGCAGCCAGATGGCCCGCAGCGTATCAAAGACGTACAGCTCCCAGTCGCCCTTCTCCGTCCGCATGGAGATGTAGTAGCGCTCGCCGTCCGTGCCGCCCACCGCGTCGAAGAAGCGCCGGGTCCCGAAGTTCTCCGTCAGCAGCTCCGGGGTCCCGCCGGAGTAGGCGTACACGCCGTTGCGGCCCTTGTAGAACAGCGTCTCGTTGATGACGGCCAGGGACTTCTCGCTGCCCTTCTGGATGCCGGGCACCGTGTAGGTGTAGATTTCATACTGCGCCGGATAGCTGCCCAGGACCTTGTGCAGGCAATTCTCTTTCCAGAACAGCACCGTGCTGGAGTAGGCGATGCACCCGGTGAACTCGCCCTCCGTGCCCACGGCCACGGCGTAGCTGTCCGTGGACACGCCGTCGTAGACGTAGAAGTTGGTCGGGTCGCCCAGGGCGCTGGCGTAGATGGTCTTGCCCTCTGCGCCCCAGATGCGGTTATCGCACTCGCAGATGCACGTCAGGTCCGGCACCTTCCGCTCCAGCATCACCGTCCCGGCCTCCACGCCGGTCTTGGTGAAGATGTCCTTGGTGAAGGTCAGCTTCCGCGCCTCCAGGGAGCGGATGATGTGGCTGCCATTGTTCGCGGCGCAGGTCGTACAGCCGGAGATTTCGATTGCGTCTCCGGCCTTGAAAAGCTCGTCGAAGCCTGGGTATTTGTGCAGCGCCGCCGTGTGCAGCAGATAGGTGATCTGGTAGGTCCCGTCGCTCTGCTTTGCGCTGCTCTGTACCACCATGTACTCCTTGGAGCTGTCGCAGTCGTATTGAATGTAATCGCCCGCCTTGAGCTTGTCCGGGGTCCCTGCGGTCCCGCCGCTCATAGTCAGCGCTCCCGTGGTCTTGTTCACGCTGGCCCCGGTGTAGGCGGTGATGGATGTGTCGGCGGCCACGCTGCCCTTGGTCTCTGCGTTTTCCGCCGCCTGGTCGATGTAGCTCTGCTCCGGCACGGTCAGGGTGTTGGCCGTGAAGGTCACGTCGCCGGGGAAGCCGGGGTATTCCGCAGCCAGCATCCCAAACTTCTCCGCCTCCGTGTCGTAGTAGACCTTATCGGGGAAAATGACGATTTTGGTGTTGATGGTGGCAAACTGCTTTTCGCCCGCAGTCACATGGCCCACCACCTTGCCGTCATAGAGAAAGTCGGTCCCGTCCACCACGCACAGCTTCCCCCGTGCGTACAGCCCCGTGGGGCTGGTGTAGGTCCCGGCGGTCTTGCGCCCGTCCCGCTGACTGAGGCACGGGAAGCGGGCGGAGGAGAGGCCCCAGCTCTCTGCCAGTTCGCCGTCTCCGGCTCCCTGGCCGTAGTTCAGCCCGGCAAAGGCGATGATTTGCTTGCGGTTCTTGCCGGTCGCCGCCGTCATGTATGGCAGGTTCATCTCGCCCCTCCTCCTAAAATAGCCCCGTCAGACCCCCGCCGCCGATGGGCAGGTGCCTGCGGTGATACTGTTTCCGCCATTCGTCCAGCGCTGCGTTGTACGCCAGGGCGGAGTTGTTGTAGTTGTCGGCCTCCCGGTTGTAGAAGTCCACCTTGCTCATAAGGTACAGGTCGTACAGCCCGTCGTAGGGGGCCTCCACCAGCAAGGGCTTGTCCCCGTCCTCCGGGAACGCCTTGGGAAAGTCCGGCAGGTCGGTCCAGCCGCACGCCGGACACAGGTTGCTGTCCATCACCCGGTCATAGGTGATTTCCGTCCCGCCGCAGGTGGGACAGACGGCGACGGGTCCCTTGGCCCCGCGCCCGCTCGTAAGCTGGTGCCGCAGGATGGTCTCCCGGTAGAGCTGTCCGTCCAGCTCCAGCAGCCACGCCGCCTTGGTCTCGTCGTCGATGGCGTCCGGCCTCGCCCGGTTCACCCGTTCGATAACTTCATTGATGCTCGGCATACCGCCGCCTCCTCTCATAGAATTTGCCGGGCAGCGGCACGCCGCCGCCCGGCTTTCTGGGTGCTTCTCTTACACCGCGCGGACCCACAGGCCGTTGTTCTTCACATACAGCCCGCCGTCGTTGCCCGGCACGCTCTCAACCGTGTAGCATCCATCGCTGTCTTTGCTGTCAGATACAACGATAGAAGATTTAAGATTAAAAGCGGGACGCGGCGCGAAGCTGGCGTAGCACACGTAGTCGCTGATCACGGTGCCGCCGGTGCTGATGCAGTCCGCGTAGTAGCCATTCGAGTACGGGGAGCGCAGGCCCCAGCCGACGGCGGTCGCCGTCTCGTCCAGATAGGCGATGCGCTTTGCGTTGTCGGAGAAATAGCTGAACGCCTTGCCCTCCGTCTGCCAGCCGCTCACGCCAGCCTCCGTGCAGGAGATGGCAAAGCCCTTGCGGTAGATCGTGTGCAGCGTCGCCACCTGGTTGCCCTCCGCCACCACAATGGGGACGGGGACCAGGCACTCCCGGATTTTCTCGTCCAGTTTCAGCGGCCAGATGCCGTCACAGAAGTTGTCCAGGGTGCAGCCGAAGTAACGGTTTTTGTAGTAGTTGCTGTCGGATGCGTTCCATGCGATCTCACTGAAAGCATCCTTGCGGATAAGGGTCACGCCCGTGCCGGTGCCGTAGTGGTCATTGTCCAGCTTGATGAACTTGGTGGGCTTGCTGTTTTCCGCCAGCTTCACCAGGCTGCCGTTTGCCAGATTGGAAAGTAACTGTCCCATATCGTTTTGTTCTCCTTTCGTCAGGTCCGGGCCGGGCAGCGGGGATGCCCGCCGCCCGCCTGGCCTCGTCTGCGCGGTCCAGAGCCATCAACAACCTGGACCGCATTTCTCTGCGGAGCTGCTTTGTGTCGCCATGTTTGGCGTGTGCCTCCCAGGCGGTAAAGCTCTCCATGATTTTCTCGCGCGATACCTCGCCCGCTGCGTACTGCTTCTCCCACAGCCGGATGCGTCGTTTCATCCGCTTGATGGAGGAGTAGCGCAGCTTGCTGACCACCTGGCCCGTCCGGGTCAGATAGGTGTGGAAGCCGCAGAAGTCGATGCCGTTTTGCAAGGGGAAGATGTTGGTCTTGTCGTTCAGCTCCAGGCCCAGCTTGGCAAATTCAAGCCTTGCAAGGCGTAGAGCCTCAACCGCTGTCGCCTTATCCGGGCAGATCACATACCAGTCGTCCATATACATCCCTGCCAGCGGCAGGGGCAGCTTCTCGCCCACATAGTGCATGAAGGAGCTGACGTAGAACACCGCGTAGATGTGGCTCGTCTGGTGTCCCAGGGCCAGGCCCTCGTCCACGGCGTCGATGTATCGCCACATCAGCGCCCGGATGTCCGGGTCGGGAAACCGGGGTTCCAGCGCGGCCTTGAGCCGCTGGTGGTCGATGCTCTGGAAGAAGTGGCGGATGTCGCCCTTGATGACCCAGCCCTCGGCGTAGTCCCATTCCTCCATGGGCCGGTGGGGCAGACCGGCGGCCTTGCGTGCCACCTCGTCCGCGCCCTTCCGCCGCAGGAAATAGGTCCTCATGTGCCGTTTCAGCATCTCCAGCCCGTAGTGGGTCCCCTTGCCGTACTGGGCCGCGTAGGTGTTCAGCGTGAAGCTCCGGGCCAGCTCGTCGTAGACGATGTAATCCGTGAGCGCGTGCTGCACCACCTTGTCCCGGAACGTCGGGGCCTGGATAAGCCGCTTCTTGGGTTCGTAGATATAGAACGCGTCCAGCGGGTCCGGCTGGTGCGTCCCTTGCAAAAGCGATTTTGAGAGTATCAGCAGCTCCTCGATTGCGCTGTACTCAAAGGGTGCCGTACTCTTTTTGCCCCTCTTGCACCGTCTGGCCCGGTGGTAGGCCGTCCATAGGGTGCCAAAGGAGCATAGTTCCTGATAGGTCATATCACACATCCTTGCTTGGTTTTCGGATGGTGGAGCGCAGGTCCGGCATCGCTGATAGCGGCCAGTATCTCCCTCCGCCGGAGGTGTCCGGGGCTTTCCCCGGTAGCGAGCCTGGCAGCGTCGGTGCCATGTGTTTATCCCCCGTGTTCATGCCCACGGACGACGGGATATAGCCTCCTTTGATGATGGGCCTCTGCTTTCGCCGCAAGGGCTACTTGTACACGGTAATTCCATCAGAGCGGGACGCGGCGCGAAGTAGGCGAATGTACACGAAGTTGTAGTTCACGGTGCCGTCGGTGTTGATGTAGTACGCGTTGTTGTCATTCGAGTTCGGGGAGCGCAGGCCCCAGTTGACGGCGCGAACAGGCTATACCCCAATGAAAGGCAGCTATCGCCGCCGAACATCCTCTCTTGCCTGGGCAGCGCGGCTCCGGTCCTTCTCGTACCAGGCGGCGCACATATAGCGCACCGTCATCACCGCCTTGCTCCAGGTCGCGGCCTTTTGGCCGCTCACGCCGGGGTATTGCTTGCTTTCTGCCATCCGCAGTATCTTCCGCTCCAGCTTCTTGCACGCGCAAAGGGCCTCCCGCTGCATCGCCAGCCGCTCCGCCGGTCTCTCCCGCAGGTCAATGAGGTTTGCGCCCTCAATGCACGAGCAGATGGCCTCTGCACCGTTCATCAGGGCCGTTCCGGTGGTGTAGCGGTATTTCTTGGGGATGACCTTCTCATTGGCGCAGGCGTCTGCCGTGTAAAGCCACATATCAGCCGCCTTGTTGCCCAGCTTGAAGTCATCGGTCTGTCTGTCAGCCATCGGGGCACCCTCGCTTTCGTGCTGCATCCAGCAGCTCGTCGCAGCCCTCTGCCTCCAGCACCAGGTCCGGTCCCAGCCGGATGGTCACGGTCTCGCCGGTGGGGGAGCGCCCGGTCAGCACCAGGCTGTCCTCCCGGCACATCCGGCAGGGCTGCTCCAGCTCCGCCAGGAGGTTGGAGATCAGGCAGGAAGCCTCCGCCCAGTCCTTACACGCTGCCCGCCGCATCCATGGCCTCCACGGGAACTTTGTCAACCACGGTCTTGTCCGCGCTGGGAGCTTCGTCAACCACGGCCTTGTCCGCGCTGTTGGCCTCCAGGGTCATCTTGAGGGTGGTAAGCTGTTCGTTGAGGCGTGCAAGGGCGCTCTGGGCGCTTTCCTTCTCGCTCTGCTCGTGGGACAGCTTTGCCTCCAGCTCCGCCACCTGAGCCGTCAGGGCGGCCACGTCGCTGTCCTCGCTGGTGCGGGTCAGTTTCAGCCCGTGGGAGACCACGCGGAAGGGGCCGGTGTAAGTCGCCGTGGTGCTGCCGTCCTCGGCCAGTACCTCAATTGGACCGGCACAGAACGCGGCCAGGGCCTCGTCGCTGATGCCGCCGGGCAGCTCTGCCACCACGGCCTGGCGGGGGACCCCGCCGATGTTCTCCGTCACCACCGTGAAGCCCTTGTCGCTGACGGTGTGATTGCCTGCTTTAATCATGTTCGTGTCCTCCTCTTATCCGATGTTGATGTAAACGTCGCCGTTGGCCCCCAGGCTGGAGGCGGGAGCGCCGCTGCCGAAGTAGATGTTGCGGAAGCCCTTGGTGCTGCCGCTGGTGGGCGACACGCCGGACACGCCGCCGGTGAACGCTCCGCCCGTTTTGGGCATTTTCTGGTCTGCATAGGCAAAAATGTCCTGGGCCTTGCCCTTGGGGTCATAGACCGCCTTGGTCATGTCGCCGGGGTTTACAGCGTCCGCGCCCTTGGGGATGCCGAAGTCGAAGATGGGGGCAGCGTCCGGGCTTCCGGCCCGCCGCTTCACCGTGGCCGCACTTCCGGCGGCCAGCGTGGTGGTCGTCCCCACCTGGATGTTAGGGGTAGAGCCGTCGGCACCGGCGGGTCCCTGTGCGCCGGTCGCGCCGGTCGCGCCCTTGGCCCCGGTCTCACCCTGGGGTCCCTGGATGCCCTGCTCTCCCTTCGGGCCTTGAGCGCCGGTCGCACCCTGCGGGCCTCTTGCGCCCTGCACGCCCTGGGGTCCCTGCGGACCCACAACCTTACCCAGATCAATGGTAGGCATAGATGGTTCCTCCTTCCGTCAGATGTTTAGGCATAGATGCCCTGCATCGTTGATGTAATAGTCCGGGGCCTCGTTGCCGGTGTAGGTACACAGCAGATGCCCCTCGTCGGTCACGCTGAAATTGACCATGCCAGCCGTCTGCACGGCCACGCCGTCGATGCCGCGCGGCCCTTGCGGCCCCTGCACACCCTGGGGTCCTTCCGGTCCCGTGGGTCCAACCGGGCCAGCAGCGCCTTGAACGCCCTGGGGTCCCTGGATGCCTTGGATGCCCTGGACGCCGCGCTCGCCGGTCAGTCCGCGCTCGCCCTGGATGCCCTGCTTGCCGGTCTTGCCCTGGGGTCCCTCTGCGCCCTGTTCTCCCTGGTCGCCCTTGGAGGCGATAAGCAGCCAGTGGGCACCCTCCACGCCTCCGGCCACGTCCAGCTCCGGGGCCACGCCCTTGCACGCTGCCTTGCAGATGTAGGAGCTGCCCAGCCTGCTCACCTTCTGGAGGGGCAGATAGGTCTTTGCGCTGTCATAGGTTTCCCACACCTTCACGGCCTCCTCGGCCTGCTCCAGCGCCTCGATGGCGTTTCCCACCAGGGTGCTCACCTGGGGTACAATGCCGTCAATCTGGGTCTGGAGCTGCTGCGCCTGGGTGGGCGTCGGCTCTTTCGGCGTGTTGTAGGCGTCGTTCGGCTTCACCAGCAGATGGTCCGTCACCGTGATGGCAACGGCGGTGGGGTTGCTCTCCCGGAAGCCCTCAATGGTAAAGCTGCACCAGCCCTCCAGGGCCAGCGGCTCCGCCGGAATGGCCGTGTCGAAGGTCAGCGGGTCCTTCTTTGCCACCAGGTCCTCCACGCTGTTGTACAGCAGCACCGCCACGGGGTTTTCGCCCAGGGCGTTGCGCCAGATGATGCGCTTGGAGAACGCCTCCCAGTCATCGCTCATAACGATGTGCAGGCCGGTCACATTGGCCTCGCCCTGCACGCCCGCGTTCTTGCTGTCCTTGCGGACAAATTCGCCGGTCACGGTCACATTGATGGTCCTATCCATAGGGGGTCTACCTCCTTTCTGTATGATAAAAGGCGCGGCGGGGCGGAAGGGTCGGTCCCTTCATACCTCGCCGCGCCGTGTCGCAGCCGCTTTTAGGGTCTCGCGGTGTGCCTGTTCAGTTAGATGTTGCGGGCCTTGGCCTCGGCAGCGTAGGCGCTGCTCTCGCGCTCAATGAGGTTTGCGGTGGCGTTGTCCTGGGCCATGCTCTGCTCCAGGACCTCCGCCACATAGGCGGGCACCTGCACGGTCTCGCCGCGCTTGATCTGGAAGCTGCGGCCATTGACGGCCACAAAAACGTCATCCTTGTACTTGTCGTTGTCCTTGAACAGACGGATGGGCACAAGGTCGTTCGGCTTGGGCGCGGCGGGGGCGGTCTCTTTTGCCGCCTCCAGGGTCTCCTTGGCTTTGGCCTGGGCCTCTGCCACAATGGCAGCAGCTTCCGCCTTGGCCTTGGCGATGATGTCCTCCGCCTCGGCGGCGGGGGTAGTCTGCGTGGTGACCTGCTGCTCATTGGCAGCAGCTTCTTTCTTGGCAGCCATAGTGTAAATACCTCCTGTTGGTCAGAATGTGGGGCCGCCCGCCGTAAAGCAGGCGGCCCCGGTGATTAGCTGTTGAAGGTGGAGCAGGTCTCGATACGGACCATGTACGCCTCCACCAGGCGCTCGGCCACCTTGGTGGCTTTCCAGCCTGCGGTGGCGCGCTGGTCCAGGGGGTCGGCAGTACCGGCAGAGCCGAGCTGCTTCACGATGTGCTGGAGACCGCCGCCGGTGATCTCGGTCACGCCGTAGGCGTCCGCACCCAGAATGAGGGTGGAGTACACGTCACGGGCGGATGCCTTGGGGGTGACGGTGCCGCTGGAGGTGGTGCCGGTCTCGTAGTCCTTGCCCGCGTGGGTAAAGACCTTGGCCTCGCTGGTCTCCACGAAGCGGACGCCCTCGATGCGTCCGATCTCGCCCTCGTAGATGCCGTCGGGGTCGGAGTAGGTCTTGACGTTCACCCACTTGGGGTCACTCATAAGGTCGTAGGAGCAATCCGGGTGGATGATGCCCGCGTAGTAGCCGTTGATCTTGGGCGCGTTCATCACCTTGAGGTAACGGACAGCGCGGCGCACGGCGTCCACGGTCAGGTAGTGGTTCTGGCTGTCGGTGGTGCTGCCGCCGCACAGGTTGGCGCGGCTGTCCACCTGGCCCTCGGCGTACTGCACGTTGGTGCCGCCGTTCAGCACCTCGCGGGTGATGGTGTCCAGGGTGCGGCCCGCCTGGCTGCCCAGCAGCTTGGTGGCCTGCACCAGGTTGTTGTCGATGGCGGAAAGCAGCAGCATATCGGACAGCTCGATGAAGCCGCCGTACTGCGCCACAGTCGCGGTGATGACACCCATGTTGAGCTTCTGACCTTCGGGGGTCACACCTTCGGTCAGGGCCGTGGTGGCCTTGGGCAGGGGGTCATACTTGCGGAACTCGATGGTCTTACCGCCATTCTTTGGGATGGGGTGCTTCTGTCCGAACTGGTCATGGACCAGCAGCGGCTCCGCCATATCAATGAGATAGTCGGAGTAGAAGGTTTTCATCTCGCCGGAAAGGTTGTTCCCGGTGGTTGCGCTGGTCGTCTTGTTGATGACTGCATCAAACAGGTTCAGCGCGACAGGCAGCAGAATGAATTTGCGGATGGTGTTCATGTTAAAATCTCCCTTCTGGGGAGAGGCTTAAAACTCGATGTGCTCTCCCCGTGCAGCTCTGCGGATGATCTCCGCGCGGTCCCTCTTGGACAGCTTGGAAACATCATCCTTCACGATAAATGCACCCTGGGAGGTCGTGCCGTTTTCCTGGGGCCTTGCGCCCTTGGCGCGGATGCCGTCCACCACCTGCTTCTCCGTGGCCTTGGCCTGCATAGCGGCCACGCCCGCCTTGATCTGGTCCATGTGGACCACTTCATAAGCGTGCTGGACGGGAACGCCCGCCCGGAGCATGGAGAGGAACTGGGGATTTTTGACCTCCGCGTTGAGGTCGAAGCTGGGGTACAGCCCCTTGACCTGTTCGGCCTCGCCGTACCACTGCTGGAGCTGCTGCTGCGCCCGCTGGTCGTTCTGCCGCTGGCGCTGCTGGCGCAAAAGCGCCTCGTTCTCCCGCTGGAGCTTCTGGAACTGCTTGTACTGCTCAACGGACATCCCCGCCTCCTCGGCGGCCTCGGACCAGTATGCGTCATCATTTTCGATGGCCTGGGACAGCTTGCCCATGTCGCCGTCGCCGATCTGGTAGCGCTGCATCAGCATATCAATGACAGGCTGATACTGGCCCACCTGCTGCTCCAGGTTTCTGGTCTCCCGGAAGCGCCGGTCGATGATGCGCTGGGTCTCCTCGGTGTAGATGTCCTTGTACTCACCGTTCACAAGGTCCTGGAAAGCCCTGCGTTTGGCCTCCAGAGTATTGGACGTGGTGCTCGCGTCCGGTTTGTTGTCGCTCCCGGCGTCGGAGGACCGCTGCTGTCCCTCCGGGTCTCCGCCCTCGCCAGCCTCCGCCGGTTTGGCCTGCTTCCCGAAGATGACGTTCTGGTATTCGCCCGATTTTCCCCGCCGGGTGGATGCGGGGGATGCCTGGGTCTCGCCCTGTGTGCCGGGTGCTCCGTCGCCAGAGGCCGCCGCCCCTGCGCCTGCTCCGCCTGCGGCACCGCCGCCGTCGAACAGGTTCAGCCGGATGTCCAGCAAATGCTTGAAGTTCATAGGATTGCCTCCTTTTTCATCGCGGGTGTATCGCCCCCGTGCATCGGTCCCTGACTTCACCAGGGCAGCGGCCCGGTCCCCACCGTGACCGCCGCCCCGCATGGTGTGAAGCAGGAGGACAGTATAAGCGTATCAAATGCTTTTCCGCTTTTCGCCCCGAACTCGGAAAAAATTTTTATTTTTCTTCCCGGCACTCCACCTGGACCTGCTCCGGGTGGGCCTGGGCCACCTGGGCAAGGCCGATGGCGGCCATCTCAAAGGCCGCCGCCGTGCCGTCGTCCCCGTTGAAGTCGAGCTGCACATCGCCGCTCTCCATCCGCCAGGTGTAGACCTCCACATAGCGTTCCCGCATGGCGTTGGTCACATATCCGGCCAGGGCGTAAAGGATGCCGGACACCGCCGCGCACGCCTCCACGCTGCCGGTGGCGTGGCCCTGGGCAGAGAGGATGCAGCGCTGGCCGTCCCGTTCGGCATAAACCTGGGTCATAACACGTCGCCTCCCGTCATTCGTTGCCCATGCTGGGGGTGCTGCGCTTTGCCAGCCGCTCTCCGTAGCCGGTCATGGGATGCTGGGCCTCCATGATGCCGCTTGCAAGGCTGTCCTTCTCGCTGGAGGGCGCGGGACCTGCCGCCTGGCCTCGCTGGCCGCCGCCGGTAGGCTGCGCCGCTCCGATGCCCATGTCCTTGCCCGTGAGGGTCTGGATGATAAGGGCCATCTGGTCGAGCTGCTGGGACATCTGCTGGCAGATATTGAGAAGGGTCTGGCCGTTCTGCACCTGCTCCTTCACCTTGTCGATGCCCTCAAACTCCATCATTTCCAGAGCGCCCAGCGCCTCCTGCGCCCGCTCCGGGTTGAAGAAGCCCAGGCCGTACAGCTCCTTGGCCCGCTCGTTCTGTTCCATGCGGGAGAATGGGTTTTTCTTCTGGGCCTTGATTTTCAGGTCGAAGATGGGCTTGCGGTAGAGGGGGAGGCCGTCGGAGGTCTGGCCCACTTCCTGCTCCTTGATGCCCGCGTTGTTCATGTCGATGAACTGGTAGCTGCCAGGCGTCTGGCCCGTGATGCGGAACGAGCGGGTCTCGTCGTAGAACTGCCGGATAAGCTCAATGCACATCGAATTGATTTTGACGTGGGTGCGGTAGCTGGCGGAGATCATGTCCCGGCTGGCCTTGTTGCCCGCCTCCTGGAGGGCGGCGATGGCAGCGGCGGCGGTGACGCCGGACCCGGCGCTGCCGCTGTTCACGTCGCGGTTGGCCGCCGTGTCCTTCATCTCCTCGATTTTCATTTGCGCCACGGTCACATAGATGTCGTCCAGCGGGTTGGTGACAATCTCCTTGATGCGCCTGTCGTCAAGCTCACCCTGGACGTGGACCAGGGGCTTGCTCCAGTCCAGGAACTCCTCCTCGTTGATGCCCGTGCTGTCGCTGACGAAGAAACGCTTCTTGGTGGTCATCATGCTGTTTTCCAGGATGTTGGAGGACAGCTTGTCGATGTAGAGCTGCGGGTCCTTGCAGATGGCGACGTAGCCGAAGCCCACCGGCGTGCCTTTTTCCGGGAACATCACATCCAGCACGACGGGGTAGAGGCCGTGGTCGTACCAGCCCGTGTCCCGGTAGGCCGGGTCGTTCTCGCTGGCGAACAGCAGGGTCTCGCCCACGAACTTGGCGTAGTGCAGCAGCGTCTTGCCGCTGGCAGAGGTCGTCTTGTAGTACCAGTCCACCACCACGCTCTTGTTGCTGGTGTCGATGGTGTCATCGTAGATATACTGCTTCACATCCACGGCCCCGCCGCTCAAATGGCCCTTGTGCTCCGGGTACTGCTGCTCCAGCAGGTCCTCGTCCACCAGGTCCACGATGAACAGGTTGCGGGACTTCTGGATGTCGGTCACGCCCGGCTCCCAAAACAGCTTGAGCAGGTCGATCTCCCGGATGTCCACGTCACCCAGGCCGTTATCCTTGGCGCTGTTCCAGAACACGCCGTAGGCTGCCGTGCCGTGTTTCAGCTTCTCCCACCAGTTGTCAGAGTAGGTCTGCTCGTAGTCGTTGTACTCCAGGATGACCGGCAGCACGGAGGACAGCACCTTGGCGCTCTCCTCGTCGCTGCGCTCGCGGGGAAGGACCACCGGCTCCGGGTAGTTGTCCATAGCGTCCGCGTGCTTATTGAGAATAGCGTTGAACAGCCAGGCAGAGGACGGCTCCGGCCCTCTGTACTCCGGGTTGTCCGTGCGCTGCTTGCCCTTGCGGATGGCCTCCCAATGGCGCAGCTCCCACCATAGCTCATCCTGGACCACGCGCTCCTCCAGGCTGGCCTTGCCTTTCTTGTAGTCGCTCAAGATGCTGATTGCCTCCGCAATCTCCGCTCTGCCGATGCGCCGCTGCCCGGCGGGGGCCGTCAGCAGCATGGCCTCCATCTCCGGGTCCACGCTCTCGTCCTTCTGCACGCCGGGGACGCCCCAGCCCATCGGGGGCTTGCCCAGGGTCGCGTCCTGCTCGTTCTTCCGTCCGAAAAGTGCCATAAATCAATACCTCCTGTAAAAATCGTAACGGTCATACTGCTGGTCCTGTCCCAGGTCCAGCGGGTCATATACCACCAGGGCGGGGGGCTTGTTCCGCCTGGGTGCTATCGGATTTTTCATGCAGACGTAGCGCAGCTCGTCGTAGATGTGGTCCTCGCCCTCGGTGTTGATGTCCTCCACGTTCTTCTCGTCGTAGACCAGGTTGGGGACCGTGCGGATGAAGTGCTTGCAGGTGTTGAACACATACAGCATGGGGATGCCCTCCTCGTCAAAGGCGAGGCGGTGATGCACCTGCATCTTGCCGTCGATGCGGGCGTGGTCGCCGCGCTCGAAGTACACCCGCTGCCGCTCCATCAGAGCGCCGATGCTCTCCGTGCCGTCGCTGCCCCAGATGGCCGGGTCTCCCACGCGGTTGATGCGCCGGTCCTTGAGGTTGGGGTCCTCGGCCTCGATGCGCCGTATCTCCCGCGCCACCTCGGACGGTTCCATCTTCACGCCGGTGTTGGGTGTGCCGGTGCAGCCGTAATACTCCCGGATGCGGTAGAGCCGCCGGTCCCGGTCCACGGCGTACCAGCCCACGGAGAAGGGCCTGGAGTAGCCCCAGTCCAGGCCGCACCAGATGGCCCAGTCCTGCGGGACCTTGAAGGGGGAGATGACGTGGGTGTTGATGCGGTCCGTGTAGTGGTCGCCGTCGTTGCGCCACTCCGTGAATACCTGGCCCGCGAAGGTGTCCCAATCGCCGTACAGCAGCGCCTTGCGCTCCTGCTCCGGCATGGAGGCCAGGCTGGTGAGGTAGTCCGGGTTGTTGGCAAGCAGTATCTTGTTGTCGAACACGGAGGACGGCACGAAGATGCGGGACTTCCAGCGCGTCTCCTCGTGGCCGTCAGGGAAGCGGACCTTGAACTGCTCCCAGATCGTTTGCATGGGCTGGGCCGCCGTGATGAAGCGCTCCTTCACCCAGCCGTGGCCCACGCCGCCGGGGTTGGCCTGCGCCCGGATGTAGCAGCGGGTCCCCGGCCCGTTGGGGCGGTTTCGGGAGAACAGGTAGCTGTACTCCTCCCAGAGAAATTGCGTCAGCTCGTCAAAGTCGATGAAGTCATAGCGCTTGCCCTGGTAGTTGGTCCGGTCCTTGGTGTACTGCATAGAGCCGAAGAAAATCTTGGCCCCGGAGGGGAAGGTCCAGACGTGCTTGCTCTCGTTAAACCTGGCCTTTTTGTAGGCCCGTCTGTAAATCTCCGTGCTGCGGTCCATCAGCTCCGTGAGCTGCGGGAAGGTCTTGCGGAGGATAAGCCCACGGTAATGCGGTATCTCCACCTGGCGCAAGGCCTCGGCCAGGGCGCAGTCCGATTTACCGCCGCCCGCTGCACCGCCGTACAGCGCCTCGTCCTCAAAGCGGGCCATAAGGGCCGCCTGGCGCGGCTGCGGGGTCCAGATGACATTAGCCATCGTTTGCGCCTCCCTCTGTCGGCGGGCCTGGGTTGTCCATCACGGGGGAGAGGAGCACCACGCCGCTGCCCTCGTCCTCGTCGCCGTCCTGGGCCTCCGGCTTGTACTTCCACGTCTCCGGCTTCCGGTTGGTCAGCCAGAACATTTGCGCCGCTGTATTGGCAGCTACATGGACTTCATCGCGGGCCTCCACAAGGGTCTCGACCTCGCGGATGCGCTTGCCCGTTTCCGGGTCATATTCTACGGTCTTGAGCTTGTAGTGCTTCACGATCTGGGCATTGTAGCCCAGGCAGCTCTTGAACAGGGCGTTTTCCACCTGCTCGTCCGGCACTTCACACGCCTGCGCGAAAGCAGCCGAAAGTGCCGCGTAACGCTCGTCCCCCTCCTGGCCCTCGTCCAGGTATTTGCGGAAGGTAGAGTAGGCGATATGGAGGTTGGCAGCAATCTCCTTTGCCGTGGCCCCGTCTTTGGCCCATTTGATGATCTTGTCCAGGTTGGGGAGGACATGGGTCTCGTATTTACTTTTTGCCATTCGCTCCCGCCTGCCTTTCTGAAAAATTGGCTTCTCTTTCATCGTAGCAAAGGCAGCTTCTTTTTTCGCCCCGAAGGGAGGATGTTTTTTCATTCTGGTGTTCACGCGTGTGGGACCCTCTCACCCTCACCATCCCCCCATACCCCCCTTCCTCTCCCTCTCTCCCTGGAGCGGGGGAGACCATTTTCGTGGCCTCACGAAAAAGATAAGAGACCCCAGGCCATAGGCCCAGGGTCTCTCTGGTATGCTTATGCTTTGCTTTTGCTGTGCTTTTCTATCGTGTAGGTGGCCCCGTAGCGCCGCCGCCCACAATGGGAGCAGGTCACTTTGTGATCTACGCCGCCGCCCACGCGTTTGAGGTCGTAGCCCTCCTGGAGCATCGCGGCGCACCTGCCGCAAAGGTCCTTCGGTTCGGTCATCAGTCGCTCACCCCCTTGAAGCTCTCCCGGACGTGGCCTCCGTTTCCCTCGCGCAGAGGGCACCAGCGCGGTGAGGTTTTGATGACAGGCGTTTTGCCGCCCGGCTTTGTGAAGCCGATAAAGGCTTCAAGCCTGGGGCTTTTGGGGCAAACGCGTCTGAAGCTCGCCACAGCTTCCGGGTGCCTGCACATACACGATGATCTGGGTCCGTCCAGGTGGCGGTTATTCCCGGTTATTCTCCGGGGTACAGGCCATCCCATGTAGGAGCAGCCCGCGCATTTCGGTGTTTCTTTCATGCCGTTTCCTCCCGTTCCATCGTCATGCGGGCCAGCAGGCTCTCATACATCCGCTTGTAGGTGTCCCGCTCCGTCTGGGCAATTACAAGGGCCATGGAAGCCGTGCCGTCCTCGGTGTCCCCGCGTACCGGCTCCGGCTCCTCCTCGTCCTCCTGGGGGCTTGCAAGGCCGTACTGGGCCAGACCCAGGCCAGAGAGGAGGCCGAGGTCCACCTGCTCCATCTCCCGCTTGGTGCAGCGTCCCACATAGCGTCCCACGCGGCTCTTGTCCACGGTGTACACGTTCTCGCACAGGGCCGTGCTGATCTGTTCGGTAGAGCGGATGGTGATGTGCTCCGGCAGCTCCTTCTTGGGGGATGCGGAGCAGTAGACCACCTGGACCACGGGGCTGTTGTCGTTCAGAGCGTCGCAGCTCACGATGATGGCGGGCCGGTCCTTCATCAGCTCGTGGCCGATGGCGTTCGGTATATCTACCCAGTAAATCTCCCCGCGCCGCATAGCGTTGGCAGGGAATGTGCCTTTCTTTGCCATAATCAAACCTCCGTGATAGTCAGATTGAAGCGTTCCCGCAGGAGCTTCTTTTTCATCTCGTACTGGGCCGTCTTGGTGGCCCGGCTCTTGACATCCTCCACCACCGGCAGCCAGAACACGGTGCCGTACTTGTCCGGCGCGGTGGGGCGCTCGTAGGCGAAGTCGGCCACATAGTGGATGGCCCGGACCCGCTCGCCGGTCTCCGTGATGTAGCTTTCCTGGAGGGTGTACTGCTGCTGGAGGCGCAGGTTGCGTATCTGCCCGGCCTTGAGCATCAGCATCAGCTCGTCGTAGCGGCGGGCCTCCTTCTTGCTGTCGAAGCGGAGGTTGCCCCGGCTGTCCGGCTGGTTGTGGTACTTGGGGGCCTTGGTCTTGCCCACGATGCCCAGCTTCTCCATGACCTGGCGCTGGGCCTCCGGCCCCATGCGTTGCAGGTCTGCGGCGGTCAGTCCCATCTCTCGCGCCTCCTTCCGTTTGGTGCAGCGGCGGGCCGGGCCGAAGCCCTGCCCCCGCAGAAACATCATGGGGTGCAGCAGCTTCCCGGACAGGCCGCAGAAAACTGTGTTGTCCACGACGCGCACATACTCGCACTCGTCGCAGTATTCGATCTGGCCCTCCCGCTCCAGGGCCATCTCCAGCGGGGTCTTATCCAGCATTTGCCTGCGCCTCCTCCGCTATCAGCTTGCGCTTGCGCCGGGCGTAGGCGCTGTCGGCGGCGGCCTGTCCGGGGTGCGCCAGGCGGCGCAGCCGGGCCTTTTCCCGCAGCTCCTCCCGGTGGGCCTGCTGGTATGCCCGGTTCCGTGCCCGCTCCTTCTCCGGGTCCCGGTTCCGGTCTTTCAGCTTCCGGCGCTCCTCGGCCTTGCCGTCAAACCAGCCGACGTGCTTATAGCTGGCAGCAAAGCAGCCCTCGGAGCAGAAGTATGTCGTGGCCTGCCGCTTGCCGTCCCGCTCCACCTGACGCACCCAGGGGGTGTCCGCCGTGGTCACGATCTGCTTCCCGCAGGTGCCGCAGGTGCGAAACAGGGTCAGCCGGTTTGCTGTCTGTCGGCGCACGCTCATAAGTCGGACCTCCGCTCCATCACGCCCAGGATGTACTTGCCGTCCTCGCCGCGCCGGGCGTGTATCTCGTACTTCTCCCGCATCTCCTTGACGGAGAAGAACGGGACGGCCAGCCGCCAGCCCAGGGCCGTCTCCGGGGCATCCGGGTCCATGGCCCGCTCCCCGTGCTCCAGCACCACGGCGGTGAGCACAGCGTCCACAAGGGCCTGGGTCTCCTGGTTTCCGGCATCCGCCTGGGCCAGGGCCTCCCGCAGCTTCTCGTTCTCCTTGGCCGTGTCGGCCACCTTCTTGTGCCAGCGCCCCAGCTCATGCTCCAGGCGCTTGATCTTATCGACGTTTCTTTCCATGTCACTCCGTCCTCTCGTAATATTTCAGCAGGTTGGCGGCCACCGTGCAGCTTTTCCAGTCCTGGAGGTTGGCGCAGTAGCGGTCCGCGTACTCGGCCAGGGCCTCCCGGTCCGGGAAGCTCATGCAGCCGCCCTCGCAGCGGACGCACAGCCGCTCGTCCCAGTGAAAGAACGGGCACGCCCAGGTCTTGTGTGAGTAGCCAGCCATTTGTCCGCCCCCTTGCTCATTCCGTGATCTGTCGCTGTCCTGCCGTGCTGCCCGGCAGGCCGATGGGGTTCTTCCGCAGCATCGTCTCGTAGGTTTGCTCAAAGCGCTCCATCTCGAAGTATTTCTTGTCCGGCGGCATGAACGCGTCGATGCCGCCCATGGCCTCGATGACCTTCTGGGTCCTGGTGGGCATCCCCTCCAGCGCCTGCTCTTTCGTCCGGCCAGCCAGCCGGGCCAGTTGCAGTTCGCTGCGGGCCATCAGGTAGGCGTTGCTGATTTCCGACCTGACCTCGTGCAGAACGGCCTCCGCCGCCTCCCGCATCTCCGCGATGGTCGGAGGGAATTTGCAGGTCTGGCACACCCGGATGACTGCCTGCTGGGCCGCCCAGAAGTCGATGTCCCGCAGGCAGGTGGTCCAGAGCGTGATGGTCGGGGCCAGCTTTGCCTTTAGGCTGTCCTTGTCCGGGGCCTTGAACATCTCCGCGTTGGGATAGGCCATCATCAGCACCGCGAAGATTTCCGTCACTTCCGCCCTGGTCATAGGCCGCTGAACTCGTCGTGCAGGTCTCGCAGGGCGTCCATCTTCTCGCCCGTGCTGGCCTGCTGGGGTCTGCCGCTGCGGCTGGGCTGGTAGGACCTGTCGTCCTTGAGGGCGAACACGCCTGCCCAGCAGTGGTCCTCGCTCTGGTGCAGAATGGCGATCTGAGCATCCCGGTCTCCGGGGGCCAGCTTCTCCAGTTCCGTGACCAGGCGCTTTTTTGCCTGGTCCGTCATCGGCTTTTTGATCCTGTTCCGCATCGCCTCGAAGTCTTGCAGAGCGGAAAGCAGGTCAGCGTCGCCGGAGGCGAAGTCCGCAAAGATAGTTTCCTTTGTTTTCTTTTCCTCTGCTTTGCTTTGCTTTTCTTTACTCTGCTTTGCTTTTCTTTTATTTGCATCGGTTTGCTCTGCATTTGCATTACTTGTGGATGCTCCGCTGCCGTCGTCGGCCTTGCAAGGCTGATTTTTCCAGCGTTTTTGCGCCGCCTCCCGGCGGAGGTTGGAGATGTCGTCCACCTTCCCCATGCGTCGGAGAAGGGAAGCGGAGTAAAGATACTCGCCGTCGTTCACCAAAAGCGTGTTGCCGTTTTCTGCAAACTCTGTGCAGCAGTCTGTGATGATCTGCTCAAGGTGGGATGCTTCCACCTGCATTTGCATAGCAAGTGTATTCCAGATGTACTTGTTCACGGACAGCCGGTACTCTGGCTGCTCCCGGAGTATCTCCACCAGCATGAAGTACACCCCGTACCCCTCCGCCCCGTAGACGGAGCGGAGGGCCAGGATTTTGGGGTCGTTGCGGGCGTTGCAGTCGTGGGAGAAGAAATAGGCGTCTTTCTCGTTGGTCTTGGGCATACGGATGCCTCCTTATGCAAGCGCCTGCTGCCCCGTTGCATCCTCGAAGATGCCGTCGGGCAGCTCCGGCGCGGTATTGCTGCTGGGTTCGATGACCTCCCCGGTCTCCGGGTTGGCCTCCGGAAGGGCCTCTGGCGCGTTTTCGGGTGCGTCCAGGTAATTCTTGCTCCCGTCGGCACCGATGGCCGCCTCGTCGCTTGCAAGGGCTTTCTGGAGGTCAATGGACATGATGCCCCACTTGCTGATAAGCTGGCGCAGCATCGTCTTGCAGGCCATCCCGTCGAAATCCTTGTACCAGAAGGAGGAATACTTCCACTCGTCGCCCTTGGGGTAGTTGCCCGCCACGAAGTCGGCGTAGGACACGCGGCTGTACCGGGGGTCCTGGGCCTCGCGGGCCTCCAGGTGGAACGCCTGGGAGTAGCGGTCCGCGTGGGCCAGCATCTTGTCCTTGCTCCAGTACAGCACCTTGCGGAAGCCGTTGTTCAGCTCGAAGTAGGCGTAGTAGCCCACCACGGGGCGGCTCTCCCGGTCTCCGTCGTCCTCCAGGAACTCCAGGATGGGGCGGCGGGTGAAGCGGTCCCGGCCTCTGTACTCGCCCTCCACCACGGGAAACGCGTCGATGTCCAGGTATTGGCCGCTGCGCTCTGCAAGCTGGATGTAGCCCTTGTAGCCGAGCTGGAACTGGGCCACGGTGCCGCGCTTCTTGTCCTTGTAGGGGACCATGTAATACTGGCCGAGCTGCGGGGAGGGGGACAGGTTCAGGCTCTCACCCAGCAGGGCGGCGGTCAGCACCGTCCCGGCGTCGCACTCCTGGAGGGACGGGTTTACGGCCACGGCGGAGCTGATGGCAGCCACGAAGCGCCGGGCGCGGTCCGGGTCTCCCAGGGTGTCGTTCACGAGTTTCTGGTACATCGGCGTCTGGATAGCCACGCTGAACTTGGGCTTGCCGCCGCTGCGGCTCTGCAAAGAATTGTTCACGGCCATGATTAAATCCTCCTATACGAAATGTTCCGTTCTTTCAGCCAGCGGGAAAGCTCCGCCGCCTGGTCCTTTGTCACCTGGCACTCAAAGCGCAGCAGGTAGATGGCCTCCTCCACGGCCTCACCACCGCCGGGTTCCCAGGTCCCGGCCTGGGCCGCATTGGCAGCGGGGTCCGGGGTCTGCTCTGCACCCCGCGTCGCCTCTGCCTTGCGCTGTTCCTCTGCCAGGTTGGCGGCCTGGGCGGTCCGCTGGGCCTCGTACTCCCGCAGGCGCTTGGCCCGCTCCTGGAGGCGGGAGCGCTCCATCAGAGCCTCGTTCAAGTCCAGGTGCTCCAGGTACTTGATCTTGACGGCCTCGGCAAACTCGCTCTCCACGGTAGCCAGGACCTCCAGATCGGACGCGGCCTTGTCCTCCGCCGCGACGATGGCCTCCCGGACCTTCTTCATGGTCACGCTGGTGTTGTACCAGGTGTCCTGCCACAGCTTCTCAAAGGGGAGCAGCGCCCGCAGCTCGCCCACGGTCTCCTCGTAGATTTCCAGGATAGCGGCCCGCTTGTCCGCCCGGCGCTTCTCCTCGTACTCCTTGAGCTGCGCGTCGATGGCGGCGATGGGCTGGTCAATAAGGCCCACCAGTTCCTTCACCTTGGCCTCGAAGTCGGTGTACGGGGCCATGCACTCGCGCTTGACCTCCTTGCGCTTGTTCTCCAGGGCCTCCCGCAGCTTGTTCAGCTTGGCGCGGTCCTCCTTGGCACCCTTGATGCCGTCCTCTGTTACCACCAGGCCGGTGTACAGCGCCAGGCTCTCCGCAAGCTGGCCTTTCAGCTCCTCAAAGTTGAAGTCTATCGTCTTGGGCAAAGTCTCCAGGCTGTTGCCCATCACAAATTCCATGCTCATGTTGTCCTCCTGTTCAGATAGGCGGGAGCTTGAGATTTGGTTTCTGCCGCTGCTCCACGCAGCGCCAGAAGGGGACCGCCTCCCGCCGGATGATGGCGATGTCGTCCTCGGCATCCGCCCGTTCGATTTTGTAGTGCCGGGTCTCTTTCCGGTCCTCGCCCTCCGCCGTGGTGTATTTGATCTGGGCCAGAAGCTCCACGAACTGCCACCCGGCGGCAAGCATCTGCTGGCACACCTGGGCGTAATACTCCGTGGGGATGCGCCCCTTCCAATGGGTCCAGCCGGTGGAGGAGAGGATTTCCGTGGTTTTGATCTCCAGGCCGCCCAGCCGCCCGGTGGCGGTTTCCTCCAGCTCCCCGTCCGGGGTGCAGGTGATGAAGGGCAGGTCCTGGTGTTTGATAATCTTGTAGGGGGTGAAGCTCACCCGGTATTCCGGGTGGTCCAGGGCGAAGAAGGAGCGCAGCAGCGGCTCCGCGTCGTTGCCGTAGCGCACATAGGGCTTGTCCCCGATGTCCTCCGGGATGACCAGCCCGCACTTTTCCTCCCAGAGCTGCACGTTGGTTTTCCAGGGGGAGAGGCCCAGGAGGGCGGCGGCGTCAGACGCCCCCAGCCCATCCTTGCGGGCCTCCAGCCATTCCGCCCGGTCCTTGCAGATGATGACCTGCGGCTGCATCACATCATCACGACGATTTTGCCGTCCTTAACCTCCTGGGCCAGCTTGTCCTCGAAGTAGGCCGCGATGCTGGCCTTGGCCGTCTGCTGCCACATCCCGCCGTCAGCCTCGAACAGGCCCACGTTGCCGTCATCGTCCAGGCGCAGCAGGAACTCGCTCACCGGCTGTTCTACCTCCAGGAAGGTGCGGAAGGGGCGCAGGGCCACGCGGGGCTTGACCTGCACCAGCGCCTTGAGGGAGACGCCCTGGCGGGCCTCCACTTCCTGGCTCACGCCGTTGTCGCGGGTGGTCACACCGCTGTCCTTGCTCATGCGGGAGAGCAGGTCCAGCAGGTAGTCCACGCCGGGGCCGGGGGAGAACTTGCTCCGCAGCTCAATGATGGCCTGCTCATACTCCCGGAAGCCGTCACGGAAGCCCGGAACGTCGCATTTCGCGGTATAGAGGCTGTCGCGGCACATCATGTCGTCGTAGGTGGTGAACACGGAGACCGTGCGGGCATCGTCCACGCGGATGAACACGGGCAGGTTCTCGAACATATCCAGCTCGTTGCGGACCAGCTTCACGATGCTGTCCAGGCCGGAGACGGAGAGGTTGGCAGGGCGGTCAATGTGGGGCTTGATACGGACCAGGTCGTGGTCAGAGTAGGTGTCGCCGTGGATGTTGTAGGTCTTGTTGTCCTTGAGGGACACGAGGTACTGGGCAAATTCTTTCAGCATGATGAATACTCCTTTCAGATCGTGGCGTTATGCCTGGCGTTTGAACTTCAAAATTTTGGGGTGGTCCTGCTCCTCACCGTCGAGGGCTAACTGGCCGGGGACCTGGGGCACCATTTCGGCCACCATCAGTTCGCCGGTGCTGGGTGCGTTGGTGATGTAGAGGCTCGTGGTCACGGGGTCCGTCGGGGTCAGGGAGCACTTGGCCGTGCTCTGCACCGTGATGGTCCGGCGGTCCGCGCTGGGGATAAGCTCCAGGGTCACGGAGATTTTGCGCTTGGCGGTGGCCTTGGTGTTGGGGTCCAGGATGTTGTCCATCACCTTGCCCATCTCATAGTCCACGCGCTCCAGGATTGCACCCATTGACATCTCAAGGATGCTTTTCTTGTCCAACTGGTCACTCATGCGGTTTTATCCTCCTTTTTGGTGGCCCGTTTCCGGGCCGCATATTCTCCTAACAGCCGCTTGAGGGCTGCGTCATGCCAGCTTTGCCAGGACGAATACCCGCACACCTGGAGCAGATCGTCCGGCAGGCTTGCCGCGAACTCGCGGCTGATGCGGTAACACTTGCGGAAGCGCCCGGTGGGTGCGGTGGGCGGTGCGGTCTCCGTCTCGCTGGCCTCGCTGCGGCTCTCTGCTGTCGGCAGCGCCCCCAGCAGGTCCAGGTCCTCCGCGTCGTAGAGTTCCGTCCTGGACGCTCCCAGGACATCCTCCAGGGCCTTGAGCTGGTCCGGCGTCGGCAGGCATACGCCCTTCTCATACCGGCTTACCATGCCCACGTCAGCCCTGGGTTCCGTTTCTTTCAGTCTGGCGGACACCTGCGGCTGGGTCAGACCCAGCACCATCCGCCGCTCTTGTAGTCGGTTCATGCTCTACCTCCTCTATCAGTCTGATTTGTTGGAAGAAGGGGAAGAACTGGGGCGGGCACACCGCGTTTCCGAGGCATCTAACTCTGTCCATCCAGTTGGGAAGCCCATCAACCATTCGGTCCATTCCGGGTTCAGATTTCCAGTACCCCCCCCGCCAGGTAAGCCACTTTCTGGCATAGAAGCAATGACCTGGTGGATGTCGCGTCCTTCCGCAGGTGCCGGGCCAGCCCCGCCGCGTCCATCGCCGTCGGCGTGGGCCACGATTGCAAATCGGTATCTTTGGTGCGGAGCGCCGACGCCGCGAGCTGGAACCATAAACGCCCGTGCGGTGTAGCCTTTACTTTCCAGGTCAGAAAGCACATCGTCGAGTGCCAGATTGAGGATGTTAGCAACATTCTCTCCAATGACCCAAGCAGGCCGCAGCTCGTCGATAACTCTAAGCATCTCCGGCCAGAGGTAGCGGTCATCGCTCTTGCCTCTGCGCTGTCCGGCTTTGGAGAAGGGTTGGCACGGGAAGCCGCCGGAAATAATGTCAACTGTTCGTAGTCCGGTCCGTTCACAGAAACTCTCCTTTGTCAAAGTCCGAATGTCCCGCCAGCGTGGAACGTCCGGCCAATGTTTCTCCAGGACCCTGGTGGGGTAGTCGGCCCACTCGCATTGTCCCACGGTGTGGAAGCCTGCCCACTCGGCGGCCAGGTCCAGGCCACCGATGCCGGAAAACAGGGAAAGGTGGGTCAACTCCATATCAGCTATCCCTCATACGGGCTTTCCAGGGACCAGTCCCAGGTCTGCCCGCCTTGCCATTCCGTGGTGAAGTAGTTGTGTGCGCCGTCTCCGGTGAAGTACAGGTACTCCTTCGGCAGCACCCGGCCCACGCTGCCCACGCACTCCTTCTCGGCCATCCAGCGGGCCAGCACATCCTCCACCAGGGCCAGGATGTCCGGGTCCACCGGGTTGCTGGGGTCGTAGCCGTAGAACTGGCAGGGCTGGGTCGTGATGCCCTCCACCGTGTCGGCCCAGAAGCGGTCCCCACTGTCGTAGCGGTTCAGCACGCACCAGATCGTGGCCGCCTGTTCCGTGGTGGAGCAGCCCCGCGCCTCGCCCCACACCATCTTTGCCAGGGCTACCTTGGACGCCTCCATCGGGTCGATGGCCTCCCGGTCCTCAAACTCCAGCGTGATGGGTTCCAGCGCGGGTGTCTCCGCCGGGAGCGCCGTTGCCGTCACCGGCACGGTGGCCTCTGGTGTCTCCGGCTCTTGTGGACGCCCGCTCCAGGCGAACGCAGCAGCCACGGCCAGAAGGGCCAGCGCCAGGCAGGCGGCTCTCTGCATCGCGGCCCTGCGGCGGCGCTGCTGCCGCCTCCGCCGTTCAGTCCGGGTCATAGGTGCTTCTCCTGCGGCGGTACAACTCGTCGATAAGGTCCGTGTCGCTGTAATCGGCCAGCGCCTTGCCCTCGTCCTCGGTCTCAACCGATACAAGGATAGAGGATTTCAGATACAAAGCGGGACGCGGCGCGAAGTCGGCGTAGCACACGTCGCTGTAGTTCACGGTGCCGTCGGTGTCGAAGTAGTACGCGAGGTTGCCATTCGAGAACGGGGAGCTGTTGGTTGTCCAGCCCGTTGCCAGCCAATAGGGCTTGGAGGTCAGCGGCAGGACGCTGCGGTGCTTGCGGTACTCGTCGATGGTCAGCGCCCGCGCGACAGCCAGGGGCTTGCCGTAGTCCGTCATGCCGTCCATGGTGGTCAGGTCGATGGGCCGCTCCACCACGGCGGAGAAGATGGCCGGGTGCTTGTCCCGCAGCCAGCGCTCCACGGTCTTGGAAAGCAGGCTGCCCGCGTAGTTGTTGTGGTCCTCCCGCTCGGCGTCGTCATCCTCGAACTGGCAGCACTCCGGCAGCGTGTCGGCGGCCACCGCAAAGGCGGCGTCCATGTCGTCCTCCAGCTTAACAAACTCCACGCCGTCGAGGGTGAAGCGTTCGCCCCGACGTACCTGTGCCAGGGCCAGGTCCTTCATTTTCATGTCCTTGTCCTCCTCTTTGGTTTACTGGCCGCTCTCGGCGGTCGTGGTGGTCCGCCGGTTGCCCCGGCGGCGGATTGCCTCTTGAAACGTCCTTTGAGCCAGGCGGGGGTCATACTCCGGGCGCTGGTTCTTGTCCAGCTTGCCCGTGTCGCCTCGTCGCAGCTCCTCATAGATCGTTGCGGGGTGGCATCCGATTTTGTAGGCGATGTCCAGCACGCGGGCTTCCTCCTGGTACATCTTTGCGATTTTCTTTCGGTCCTGGAAATCCAGGTACTTGCAGGCCATCACGCGCACCCCCTTTCCTGGGAAAAAATAAAGCCCGAAGGACTGTTTCATCCTTCGGGTTTTACGATAGCATTTGCGCGCGCTCCGGCACGCCATTTTCCTCTTGTGTTTTTCCGCTTCCCGTTTTATAATGTTGCAACGAGTATTATGTAAATCTTCTCACCCAGTTTTTCCAAAGAAACCCCCGCGGCACCGCCGCGGCTGTAAGGAGCGTTTTGAATATGGCAAAGAGAACCCGCCGGAGACGGCGCAGCTGGAGCAGACTGCTGCTTCTCGTGGTCTTTGTGGCCGCCGCACTGTATGCCGGCTACTTCTGTCTCTTCCGTCCCCCTGAGGTCCCCGCCGAAACCACCCGGCCCGACGAAGCGGAGGAGGTCTCCGCCGAAGACACCGCCCAGGACGCAGAAGCCCTGGCCCAGGCGGCCCATCTGGAGCGCAAGCCCTATTTCTACACCATTCTGGTGTCCGGCGTGGACGACCACAATGGCGGCAGCGACACCAATATCCTGGTGGCTGTGGATGCGGAGAACGACTACATCTATGGTGTCAGCATCCCACGGGACACCAAGGCCGTCATCAATGGAAAGAACCACAAGATCAACTTCGCCTATAACTCCGGCGGGACCGCTCTGCTGGCCGAGACCATCTCCCAGCAGCTGGGCATCCCAGTGGATTTTACGGTAACCGTAGATCTGGACGGCTTCGCCGCGCTGGTGAATGCCATCGGCGGCGTGGACTTTGAAGTCCCCATCAGCATGAATTACGACGATCCTTACCAGGACCTGCACATCCACTTCTCCGCCGGGATGCAGCATCTCTCCGGTGCGGAGGCGCTGAAGGTGGTCCGCTTCCGCCACAATAATGACGGCTCCGGCTACGGCAGCGAGGACATCGGCCGGATGCAGACCCAGCAGAACTTCCTAAAAGCCGTGGCTCAACAGACGCTGACGCTCTCCAACGTGGACAAGGTGGGGGAGTTCGCCAAGATCTTCCAGCAGTATGTGGACACGGACCTGTCTCTTGGGAACCTGGCCTGGCTGGGGAAGGAGGCCATCAGCATGGGCGTGGATAAGATCTCCTTCTCCACTCTGCCCAACGAGTGGCGCTCCCCCTACATCTATCTGGACCCGGACGCCACTCTGGAGCTGGTCAACCAGTACCTGAATCCCTATGTGGAGGACCGGACCATGGAGGATTTGGACATTCCCTCCTGAAAAGGCCCCTGTCCGCGTTTTGTTCCATCAGGCAGAAATCCTGAATTCGATCTTTCATTTTGTATAAGGAGGTGCCGTCATGAAGAAACGGGTCCCCGCGCTGGTGCTGGCACTGGCGCTTGCTCTTACTGTCCCCGCCTGGGCCGCCCAGGACACCCCGGACAATTTTGTCCGCAGCAAAACCTACGCCGGCCAGTTCTCCGACCTGACGCCGGAGTCCATGTTCTACGACAATGTGGCGGCGCTGTATGCGTATGGTCTCTCCGTAGGCAAGGCCGACGGCACTTTCGGCCTGCGAGACCAGCTGACCGTTGGGCAGGTGGTGATTTTCGCCGGGCGCATCCGCAGTCTGTACCGCACCGGAGACGCGGAGGCAGGTCCAGGCGCCTACGCCGCCGAGAATGAGGCCGCGGCCCTCCGGTACCTGCGCTATCTCCAGTCGGAGGGTGTCATCGGCACGGAGCTGGACGAGTCCCTCTCCACCCCCGCCACCCGGGCCCAGGTGGCCCATGTGCTGGCGAACACGCTTCCAGAGGAGGCCCTGCCGCCCGTTCATGCGGACCTGGTAACTCAGGCTTACGCCAGCCGGCAGTTCATCACCGACGTGACCGAGTACACCCCCTATTACCAGGACATCCTGACCCTCTACCGCACCGGCGTGTCCGTAGGCAGCGACGCCGCTGGCTCCTTCCTGCCGGACCAGCCCATCACCCGGGGCGCGGCCGCCGCCATGCTGACCCGCATGGTGGATCCAAGCCTGCGGGCAACGCCGGACTGGGACCTGGGAAAGGAGTCCTGGAGCGCCCAGGGCGCTGCCATGGGAGATCTGGTGCCCTTGGGGACGTATATCGCCGCTCCCGCCACTGCGGCGGAGATAGATGAAAGCGTCCGCTACATGCTGGCATCCAACCAGAACACGCTGGTCCTGCAGTACCCCAGTCTCTCCGTAACCTCCGCCCGACGGGTGATGGAGGCGGCCCTGGCAGCTGTGAAAACCTATTGTGAGCAGTGCTACAACACGGTCAACTGCACCTATTCTGCGGACGGGTCCATCACCCTCACTTTCTCCGCGGCCAGCGCGGGAGATCAGATCCTGACTTACCGCGACGCGGCCATGGAGGCGGCCATTGCCGTCCATGATGCCCTGTGGGAGAGCGGAGAGATCACCACCTCCATGTCCGACTATGAGAAGGCCCGGGTCTACTTCACCTGGATCTGCGATAACTGCGTCTATGATTACACCGCCGGGGACAGCTCCCTGAGCCATATTGCATACAGCCTGTTTGAAAACGGCACCGCCGTGTGCGACGGGTACACCGGCGCCTACAACCTGCTGCTGAAGCTGGAGGGCATCGACTGCACAGCCCTCTCCAACAACTCCCACATCTGGACCGTGGCCACCTTGGACGGCACAGACTACCACATCGACACCACCTGGGGCGACAGCGGCCCCGCCCCCAATTACGACTACTTCGCCATGACTGCCGAAGAGTCCTGGCAGCACCACAGCTGGTAAGCTGTTGAAAAGCGCCCCCGGCTTTTGCCGGGGGCGCTTTTTTCTCTTCAGGGGCTGCCGACTTTCAAAGATGATGGTCCCGCAGCAGCCGCTTGGCCTGCTCCCACAGCTCGTCGCTGACAGTCTGGACCACCACGACCTTCTGCACCAGCTCCGGCAGGGCAGCCGTCAGCTCATGCTCGATCAGCGTCTCGTTGGTCAGGTCCGCGGAGGGGCACCCGGCACACTGGCCCAGCAGCTTGATATACAGCACGCCGTCCTCCAGGTGGTCGATCTCCAGCTCACCCCCGTGGGCCCGGAGAGACGGGCGCACCTTCTCGTCCAGCACGGCTTCGATCTGCTTCCACTCTTCACTCATGTGTTTTCCTCCTGTTCTGCCGCCTTGGCGGCGGCAATCTCCTCCCGGATGCGGTGGCGGGTGCTGTCAAACAGCAGCTCCCGGTTGTGGCGGAAATAGGCGTCACAGCCAAACTGCTCCACGAACCAGGAGGTGTCGTACCCGGCGGTGATCTCCGTGACGAAGATCACCAGCTCCTGGCTGTCGCCGAAGGTGGTCTCCAGGAAACGGAAGGCGTTGTCGAACATGTCCTTCGTCTCCATGGCCATGGCCTTCCGCCGCTCCACCTCTTCACCGAACCAGCCCCGGACGGCGTCCATAGCCCCTTCCGGGGCCACGGCCTCCCGGTCCAGCCGCTGGCGGTAGTCCTCCAGGACGTTGATCTCCCGCTGCTTGAGGTCCCGGGACTCCTTGTCCAACTGGCCGGCCTCTTTGGCCTGCTTCATGGCAGTGCGCCGCTTCCACAGCAGCTGGTCCAGCACCGTCAGCGGCGGCGCGTCCGCGATCTTCTCCCGAAACTCTGTCAGGGAGGTGTGGAGGGCGTCGGTCAGGGCGTCCTGGCGGCGGGTGTTCCGGGCTTCCTCGCTGAGCCGGGACAGCACCAGCCCCATGACGGAGAGCTTCTCATCAAAGGGCGCCTCCCGCAGCTCCAGCACGGTGATGTTCTCCCAGGTGCCGCTGAGGATCCCCTCCACGTGGTAGGTCTTTTGATACTTGTAGAACATCTCCAGGTAATTGGCGAAGTCCTTGGCAATGCGGGGCATCTGGATGTACTGCCCCACCACCTCCCGGTCCGCCCGGATGCCCAGGGTCTCATAAGCGTACAGCAGTTCGCTCAGATCCTCCCAGCCCCGGGCGGTGGCAAACTGGAGGCCGTCCGCCGTGTTCTCGATGCGGTAGAAGTTGTCCTTCTTGATGTCCAGGTAGGAGAGGATGGCCCCGTGGAGGTTCTTCCGGCGGGCGTACTCCTTCCACACGCCGTAGTCCTCCTCCACGTCGATGCGCTTCACCCGGTCCAGGGTCACCACGTCGAAGTCCCGGACGGACTTGTTGTACTCCGGCGGGTTGCCCGCCGCCACGATGAGCCACCCCTCAGGCAGCGCCTGGTTGCCGAAGGTCTTGCACTGGAGGAACTGGAGCATCATGGGGGCCAGGGTCTCGCTGACGCAGTTGATCTCGTCCAGGAAGAGGATGCCCTCCTGCAGCCCGGTCCGCTCCATCAGCCGGTAAACGGAGGAGAGGATCTCGCTCATGGTGTACTCGGTGACGGAGACCTCCTCCCCGCCATAAGTCCGCTTTTCGATGAAGGGCAGGCCGATGGCGCTCTGTCGGGTGTGGTGGGTGATGGTGTAGGCCACCAGGCCCACGCCGGTCTCGGCGGCGATCTGCTCCATGATCTGGGTCTTGCCCACGCCCGGCGGGCCCATCAGCAGCACCGGCCGCTGGCGCACTGTGGGGATCAGGTAGTTCCCCAGCTGGTCCTTGGCCAGATACGCCTTCAAGGTATTGGTGATCTCCTGCTTTGCCTGTTTGATGTTCATATCGTTAGCTCCTTACAGTTGGGGAAGTTCGTCCAAATCGATCAGGTCCAGCCCGGCGGCTTTGGCCTCCTCCGCTGCCTCCCGGGCGGCCTGTTCCAGGGCCGGGGTGGGCACCACCAGCCGGATAGCCCAGGGTGGCATCTTTACGGACAGGGGCGGCTCCTCCAGCAGCACGAAAGCCGTGTCATAGGGCGGCCGCTTCCGGGGATAGACGCCCATGCCGTCGGTGAAGTATACCAGCCCCCGAAGGGAGGTGAAGGCCCCCTCTGCCTGGAGCTCCGCCACGTGTTCAAACACCGGCCGGAAGTCCGTGGCGCTGCCGCCCATCAGAGAGAAGTTCTCCATATAGGCTTTCAATTCCTCCAGGTCGCGGATGGGGGTGTCGGACCGGACCTGGTCGTCGCACTGGAGAATGCGGATGTTCACCTTCCGAGTGAAGGTCTCCGTGCTGCGGAGGATGGCGTAGGTGCAGGCCAGAAACTGCCGCACCAGCTCGCCGGAGGTGGACATAGAGGTGTCCACGGCGATGACGAAGTCCTCGATCCGCTTCTCCTCCTTCGTCTCCGGCGGCTCCACCAAGGGCATGTTGCCGTAGAGCTGGAGGCCGTAGGTGTAGAAGATATAGTCAAAGGCGTCGCCGTCCACCGCCATCACCTCCCGGGGCACGGCGAACCGCCGGAGGAAGGTCCGGTAGTCCACGTCGTCCCGGTTGGCCACCTGGATCTGCTCCAGCACCGCCTCGCCGCCGGTGGCCTTGCCGGCCAGCACGGTCTCCAGTCCCGTCTGGGTCTTTTCGGAGACGCCCTGCCACTTCTGCTCCCGCTGCTTCTGCTGCTCCTGGTCCTGCTGGTCCGGGTCCCACAGGCCATGGTCGTCCACCAGAAAGGTCCGCTGGAGCCGGGCCACCTCGTACTCCGGCAGGTCCAGCCGCAGGAGATGGCGGTAGATGCCCTCCGCCGTCAGCACCGGCATCTCTGCCCGGCACTCGCCGTAGAACTTCTGCTTGGCGGGGACGAAGCCCCCGGCCAGGCAGGGGTAGTCCAGCTCGTCCAGGATGCTCTCCACCGCGACATCGCAGGCCAGATCCCACAGCTCCGCCACCCTGCCCCGCTTCTTCCACAGGTGCCGCAGCATACAGTGGAGCAGCACGTGGAGATAGGCCCGGTCCACCGCCGTCCGGGACCGGAGATACCGCTCCGAGAGGAAGCTGCCGTCGTAGTACAGCGTCTCCCCGTCGGTGGCCAGGGACAGCGTCACCCCGCCGCCGGGCTGGAAGTCCAGGCTGCACAGCGCCACATCCAGATAGGGCAGATTCAGATACAGTTCATTCCGGGCCGTCTGCAAAATCTCCAGTCCGATGGCCGTCAGGTCCTTGGCCGCCATGGTGCGCCTCCTTCCCTGCTATAAGTCAAAAGTCTTGTCCAGCCCCCGGGGGGCCACATCCCGCTGCTGTTCCAGCAGCAGGGCCAGGGCCTCGGAGACCCCGCTCTCCCTCGCCAGGGCGCAGGCGGCGGACAGGGCCTCCCGGTCCGGCTCCGCCGTCCTCAGCAGAAACGCCAGCCCCGGCATGTCCCGCTCTCCCACCAGCCAGACTGCCGCCTCTCCGGCGTGGGCCCGGAGGTAGGACAGGTACTGCCCCTCCGCCCGGGGCGTCAGCTCCACCGGGTAGCGCAGCCGCCAGAAGGCCAGCCGCACCGCGCAGTCCTCATCGTGCTCCATGCCCAGAAAACCGCTCCACAGCTCGTCATACGTCCGCAGGTCCAGCCGCTTCCGGCGGAAGGAGTGGTGATAGGGATATCCGGCGCCGAAGATGTTGTAATCAAAGTGATGGGCCGGGCAGTTCTCCTCATAAACCTCCCGGTACTCCGGAAAGAGCAAACGGAACACGGTGCCGTCCGTCTCCTCCACGGTGACGTCCAGCTCCCAGGGCAGTTCGTCGGCAAACCAGGCCAGGGTGTCCCCCTGCTCCCCCACCCGGGTCAGATGGAAGGCTGCCAGCCGTCGGCAGTTCATCAGCACCCCGCCGCCCCACTGACCGATGCCGTCGTGAAGCCGCAGGGTCCGCAGGCCGCCGCAGTTCATCAGGGCGTAATCCCCCACCCGCTCCAGGGACCGGGGCAGGGTCAGGTCCTCCAGGTCCCGGTTGCTCCAGGTCCCCGGGTCCGTCCCGGTGCCGCAGGTCACCAGCAGGTCCTCCCCCTCCGCGGAAGCGGCGGTGGGCGAGAGGGCGTGGTCCCCCAGGGCCGTCACCGGCAGGCCGTATAACGTCTCCGGCAGGCGGGCCCGGGCGTCGCAGGTGGCCGCCCGCAGGATGGTAATCCCCGCCGCCTCCCGGCGAATGGTTAGCTTCCAGTTTCCGCTGCCGGGGATGGTCTCCACGGCGCTCACCTCCTTTTCTCCGGACAAGCCGTCAGTCTCAGCTTTAGTAGTGTATCACATTTTCTGTTGAGAGCCTAGCCCCAAGGACCACAAAAATTTTTGCGGGATCCAGCATTTCCCTCTTGACAATCCGTGCATACTGTATATACTGTAAATGTACAGTACGAACAGGAGTGACTTCCATGGAACTCATCATCCGCAATACCACCAACCAACCCATCTACGATCAGATCTACTCCCAGATCAAAGCCCAGATCATTGCCGGGAAGCTCTCCCCCGGAGAGGCGCTGCCCTCCATCCGGGCCCTGGCCAAGGACCTGCGGATCTCCGTCATCACCACCAAGCGGGCCTACGACGAGCTGGAGGCCGACGGCTTCCTCTACACCGTGGCCGGCAAGGGCTGCTTTGTGGCGGAAAAGAATCTGGACCTGATCCGGGAGCAGAAGCTGAAGGAGCTGGAGGACCACCTGGACGCCGCCGTGGAGCTGGCCGCCCAGTGCGGCGTCTCGGCACTGGAGCTGATGGAAATGCTCCGCATCCTGCTGAAAGAGGAGGAACCTCACGTATGAACGCCATTGAATTGAGCCATGTGACGAAACACTTTCCCGGCTTTACCTTACAGGACCTGTCCCTCACCGTGCCCAGCGGCACCATCTGCGGTCTGGTGGGAGAGAATGGCGCCGGCAAGTCCACCACCATCCGCCTGCTGATGGGGGCCCTGCGGCCGGACAGCGGCACCTGCACCGTCCTGGGGGCGGATTCCGCCGCGCCGGAGTTTCTCTCCCTGAAAGAGGACATCGGCGTGGTGCTGGACGAGGCCTATTTCCCAGAGAGCCTGAACGCCCTTCAGGTGGGAGGCGTCATGGCCAAGACCTACCGCCGTTGGGACGGAAAACAGTACCAGAATTACCTCACCCGCTTCGGCCTGCCGGAGAAAAAGCCCTTCAAGGACTTCTCCCGTGGCATGAAGATGAAGCTGGCCATCGCCGTGGCCCTGAGCCACAGCCCCAGGCTGCTGGTGCTGGACGAGGCCACTGCCGGCCTGGACCCCATCGTCCGGGACGAGGTGCTGGAGATCTTCAACGAGTTCACCCGGGAGGAGGACCACTCCATCCTGATCTCCTCCCACATTTTGAGCGACCTGGAGAAGCTGTGCGACTATATCGCCTTCCTCCACCAGGGGCGGCTGCTGTTCTGCGACGAGAAGGATCGGCTGCTGGAGGAGTATGGCATCTTCGTGGGCACGGCAGATCAAGTGAACAGCCTTCAGGACGGGGCCGTGGTAGCCCGGGAGAACAGCAGCTTCGGCGGCGTCCGGTGCCTGGTGAAGCGGGCGCTGGTGCCTGCGGGCTGGGCGCTGGAGCGGCCCACAGTGGAGGATATCGTCCTGTTTTTGGTGAAAGGAGCGAAGGAGCAATGAGTGCCCTGCTTTTGAAAGACTACTACGTGATCTTCCGGCAGATGAAGATCTTCCTGCTGTTAATTCTGGTGTTCTCCTGCATCCCCGGCACGTTTTACAGCACCTTTGCCGTGGTGTATGCCTCTATGCTGCCCTACACCGCCCTGGCCTATGACGAGCGGAGCCGCTGGGACCAGATGGCTGCCATGATGCCGTATTCCGCCCGGGACGTGGTGCTGAGCAAGTATCTCTTCGGCTGGATCGCCGTGGCCGTCTCGGCGGCGGCCACCTTTGTCCTTCAGACCATCCTGTCGGTCATCTGGCTCAGCGATGTGGAGGGTCCCTCCATCCCCGTCATCCTGCTGTCCGTGTGCGTGGCCGTGTGCATCCTGGACATCACCCTGCCCATGATGTTCCGGTTCGGCGTAGAAAAGGGGCGGCTGGCGATGTTCCTCATCATCTTTCTGGTGTGTGCCAGCGCCGGAGGCATCGCCACCATTGAGCAGTCCTCCCTGGACGGCGGCTTCTATCTGTCCCTCTCCCTGGTTCCCGCCGCCATCGCCGCCGTGGTGCTGACCGTGGTGTCCATCCCTCTCGCCATCCGGTTTTACGGCCGCCGGAGCCGGTGAGCGGTATGGAGGATACACCGAAAACGCTCTGCCCGGCGCCGGCCCCGGCGGACCTGGCCGCGTTGCTGGCCCTGTGCGGGGCGGCCCTCCTGAATCGAAAGGAGCCGAAATGAAGAATTCGCACACCTGTCCCAAGTGCGGCAGCAGAGACATCGTCCGAATCCCCGACCACCCCAGCCGCTACGCTAGCGGCAGCAACATTTACACCACCCGGTACACCCTGCTGGGCAAGGTCCCGGTGATCCGCTACGTCAGCTGCGGCTGCGGGTATGTGGAGAATTGGGTGGAGTCCCCCATGGAGCTGGTCCAGATCCACCAGACCTACGGGGCTCCATGACTCTTCCAAAGGCCGGGCGCGGAGTTTCCGCGCCCGGCCTTTGCCGAAATCCACAGAAAACCAGTTGGAATCGCCCTGCGGATTCTGCCGGTTTTGCCATCTGACGGCCGTTGACATTTTCCCAAGCCGGTGCTACACTGAAACAGTATTTTTTGGAAACGCTTTGGGCAGCGGTTTGCGGCGGATGCCGCAACGCGACAACCGAACAGACACACCGCGGACCGCGGCCGAACGTCCCGAAAGAGACTGGGACTTTCAGCCGCAAAATCGGTCCGGCGGTGTTTTTTGTTATGCTTTTGCATAACAAAAAACGAAAATGCGCCATTTCCCCGCCCCTTTGGGGCAACCGGAAATGATGCGCAAAACTTCATGCGCAGCGGCATTTGCCTGTATTCGTGGTGCACTGTACCGCGCATGAAGTTTGTTTTTTGTTTGTCGGCCCGGGGCGTACAATTCGGTTTCCTGCTAAAACTGTTTGCGTGGAAAGGCAAGGTGAGCGGCATGTCAACGAAATTCGTATTCGTTACCGGCGGCGTGGTCTCCGGCTTGGGCAAGGGGATCTGCGCGGCCTCCCTGGGGCGGCTTCTGAAGCAGCGGGGCGTCCGGGTGCGGAACCAGAAGTTCGACCCCTATATCAATGTGGACCCGGGGACTATGAGTCCCTATCAGCACGGCGAGGTGTTCGTCACCGAGGACGGAGCCGAGACGGACCTGGACCTGGGCCACTACGAGCGGTTCGTGGACGAGGACCTCACCGGCAACAGCTCCGTGTCCTCCGGCAAGATCTACTGGTCCGTGCTGAACCGGGAGCGCCGGGGCGACTACCTGGGCGCCACGGTGCAGATCATCCCCCACATCACCGACGAGATCAAGCGCCGCATCTACGCCATGGCGGAAGAGGACGTGGACGTGGTCATCACGGAGATCGGCGGCACCGTGGGCGACATTGAGTCCCAGCCCTTCCTGGAGGCTATCCGGCAGGTGGCGGCGGAGCGGCCCCAGGGGGATGTGGTGTTCATCCACGTGCCCCTCATCGTCCAGATCCCCGGCAGCGGCGAGCTGAAGAGCAAGCCCACCCAGCACTCCGTGAAGGAGCTTTTGTCCCTGGGCATCCAGCCGGATATTCTGGTATGCCGGTGCGACGTGCCCATCACAGAGGACATCCGCCGGAAGATTGCCCTGTTCTGCAATGTCCAGCCGGACTGCGTCATCCAGAACGCCACGGCGGAGACGCTGTATGAGGTGCCCCTGCTGATGGCCAAGGAGGGTCTGGACGAGGTGGTGTGCCGGAAGCTGGGCCTCATCACTCACCAGCCGGATCTGCGGGAGTGGAGCGCCATGGTGAAGCGGGAGAAGAACGCCCGCAAGCGGGTGTCCATCGCCCTGGTGGGCAAGTACACCCAGCTCCACGACGCCTACCTCTCCGTGGTGGAGTCCCTGAACCATGCGGGCACCGCCAACGACGCGGTAGTAGACATCCGGTGGGTGGACTCTGAGACCCTGACGGAGGCCAGTGCGGCGGAGCGGCTGGCGGGCTGCAGCGGCATCCTGGTGCCCGGCGGCTTCGGCGACCGGGGCATCGAGGGCATGATCGCGGCCGTGCGGTACGCCCGGGAACACTGCATTCCCTACTTCGGCATCTGCCTGGGGATGCAGATGGCGGTGATCGAGTTCGCCCGCCACGTGCTGGGCTGGGCAGACGCCAGCTCCTCCGAATTTTCCTCCACCGCCCACCCGGTCATCGACCTGATGCCGGACCAGGTGAATGTCACCGCCAAGGGCGGCACCATGCGGCTGGGCCGCTACCCCTGCGTGCTGGCAGAGGGCTCCCGCAGCCGGGAGCTGTATGGCGCGGCAGAGATCTCCGAGCGCCACCGCCACCGCTACGAGTTCAACAACGATTTCCGGGCGGAGATGCAGGTGGGCGGTATGCGGCTGGCGGGCCTGTCCCCGGACGGCCGCCTGGTAGAAATCATCGAGCTGCCGGACCACCCCTGGTTCGTGGGTGCCCAGTTTCACCCGGAGTTCAAGAGCCGTCCCGACCGGCCGCATCCGCTGTTCTATGGGTTTATCAAAGCCTCTGTGGAGAAAATGGAAGCTGACACTCAATAAGTCCCGGGCGGGACGGCTATCTGCCATGTGGGCGGTTGCCCCGCAAGGGGCGAGCCCGCCAGCATCTCTCGCGGACTGCCGCTGCGGCCGTCCGTCCCGACCGGCCGCATCCGCTGTTCTACGGATTTGTAAAGGCCTCTGTGAAGAAAATAGAGGCTCAGGAGGTAACACGATGAATCATTTTGCTAAAATCGCCGCCCAGCTGGAATCCCGTGACCTGGACGGTATGCTGCTGACCCATGAGGCCAACCGTTTTTACGCCTCCGGCTTCCACTCCGCCGGAACCGACGGCATGGCCCTGGTCACCCGAGAGAAGTTCTATTACTTCACCGACTCCCGGTACACAGAGGCCGCCCGGCGGCATGTGCAGGATGCGGAGGTCCAGGAGGCAGGCCACGGCCGGGGCTATTCCGCCCTGCTGATGGAGGCCGTCCAGCGCCACAGCATCCAGCGCCTGGGGTTTGAGGACGCCTATATGACCGTCCGGGAGCACGACGCCTATGCCCGGGCTCTGCCCTGTGAGCTGGTGCCCGCGGCGGACCTGCTGGCAGAACTGCGGGCGGTAAAGGACCCGGAGGAGCTGGAGATCATGATTGCCGCCCAGCGGATTGCGGAGAAGGCCCTGACGGATATCCTGAACGAGATCCGGCCCGGCGTCACGGAGAAGGAGATCGCCGCCCGGCTCCAGTATCTCATGCTCCACTACGGGGCGGAGGACAAGTCCTTCGATCCCATCGTGGTGTCCGGCCCCAACGGAAGCCTGCCCCACGGGGTACCCTCGGAAAAGGTCATCCAGGCCGGGGAGTTCGTCACCATGGACTTCGGCTGCATCTATCACGGCTACTGCTCCGACATGACCCGTACCGTGGCGGTGGGATCCGTGACGGATGAGATGCGCCAGGTCTACGACACGGTGCTGCAGGCCCAACTGGCGGGTATCGCAGCCGCCCGGGCCGGGGCCACTGGAAAGGCCGTGGACGGCGCCGCCCGGGACATCATCCGGCAGGCGGGCTACGGTCCCTGTTTCGGCCACAGCTTCGGCCACAGCGTGGGAGTGGAGATCCACGAGGGGCCCAACGCCACTCCCTCCAACGACAAGCCCCTGCCCGCCGGGGCGGTGATCTCTGCCGAGCCGGGCATCTACCTGCCCGGGAAGCTGGGTGTGCGGATTGAGGACGTGCTGTACCTCACACCGGAGGGCTGTCAAAACCTCACTCTGGCCCCCAAGGAGCTGGTCATTCTCTGACCCCGATTCAATCCCACGCAAGGAGGAAAAATCCCATGGCAAGCTATATCGGCGCGTCCGCCGAGCAGGAGGACGCCGACCCCATTCTCATGGCCTTTGCCGCTGAGGCGACCAAGGGCGACCCCGCCAGTCCGGAGGCCCGGGAGCTGGTGCTCCGCTGGCAGGCCCATCTGGTGAAGTTCAGCCGCAGCTGCGACGAGGAGAAGCTCCGCCGCCTGGCGGACCTGTACAGCTGGGACAACCGCTTTGCAGAGGTTCTGGACAGCTACGGCCCCGGCACAGCCCACTTCATGGGCGAGGCCATCGAGGCCTATTTGGAAACCCTGTGAACGCCGTCGCGCACCGGCGCAAAACCGCCTCCGCCCCCGCTGGCGGAGGCAGTTTTTGCCCTTCCGGCCCCCGGTTTTCCGGCCTGCGGGCTGTTGACAAACCTGCGCCGGAGACGCATAATAAAGCTATCAACACGCCAAAAATTGGATGCCCCGCATCCACTTGAGAGGGAGTATTCATGGACACCATCTATATCACCGGACACCGGAACCCGGACACGGACTCCATCGTCTCCGCCATGGCCTACGCGGCGCTGAAGAACGCCCTTGGCCAGCGGCAGTACGAGGCCGCCCGCCTGGGCCAGATCAGTGACGAGACCCAGACCGTGCTGGATCGCTTCGGCTTCCAGCCCCCCAAGCTGCTGAACAACGTGCGTACCCAGGTCCGGGACCTGGATTACGACACGCCCGCCACCCTGTCCGCCGCTGCCACCATCAGCCGGGCCTGGCGGACCATGCAGAAGGACAAGATCTCCGCCATCCCCGTGGCCAATGAGGACGGGACCCTGTTCGGAATGCTCTCCGCCGGGGATGTGGCCAACTATGACATGTCCTCCGTCCGCAACCCTAAGGTGGGCGAGATCCCGGTGTACAACCTGCTGTCCGTGCTGGAGGGCAAAATTCTCAACCAGGGCGGCGAGATGCGGGACGTGATCTCCGGTGAGGTCACCATCGCCCTGCCCGCCAGCCGGGAGAACCTGGTGTTCTCCGACCCGGGCAGCATCGTGGTCTGCGGCGACCAGCCAGACATGATCCGCCGTGCGCTGGAGATCGGCGTCAGCTGCATCATCGTCTGTCAGGCGGAGGTGGACCCGGAGCTGCTGGCCATGCAGACGGACACCTGCATCATCTCCACCGCCTATGACGCCTACCGGGCAGTGCGGCTCATCTACCATGCCATGCCCATCAGCAGCATCTGCAAGAACAAGGATCTGGTGTGCTTCCACCTGGACGACTATATCGACGACGTGCAGAACACCGTGCTGGAAAGCCGCTTCCGGGCCTATCCCATTCTGGATGAGGAGGAGCGGGTGGTGGGCACCCTGTCCCGCTACCATCTGCTGCGGCCCCGCCGCAAGCAGGTGATCCTGATGGACCACAACGAGAAGGCCCAGTCCGTACCGGGCCTGGACCAGGCGGAGATTCTGGAGATCATCGACCACCACCGGCTGGCGGACATCCAGACCAAGAATCCCATCACTGTCCGGAACGAGCCCGTGGGCAGCACCACCACCATCGTGGCGGGGATGTATCAGGACAAGGGCCTGATGCCCACCGCCAAGATGGCGGGATTGATGGCCGCGGCCATCGTCTCTGATACGGTCATGTTCAAGTCTCCCACCTGCACCCAGCGGGACATCGACGTGGCCAACCGCATGGCCCGGATCGCCAACATCTCCCTCCAGGCGCTGGGACAGGTGATCTTCTCCGCCTCCGGCGGCGGTGCGAAGTCTGCAGAGGAGATCTTCCGCACAGACTACAAGGAGTTCCACATCGCAGGCCACAACCTGGCGGTGAGCCAGGTCACCTGCATGGACTCCGACCAGCTGCTCCAGCGCAAGGGAGAGTTTTTGCAGCTCATGAGCTCCCTGCAGAAGAAGCAGGGCTTCGACATGGTAATCCTGATGATTACCGATGTACTGCTGGAGGGCACCCAGCTGCTGTTCGTGGGCGACAGGGACAGCATCCGCCAGGCCTTCAATGTGGAGGATGCGGAGGACGTGGTGTTCCTGCCCAAGGTCATGTCCCGGAAAAAGCAGGTCATTCCCATGCTCTCCGCCCTGTGGGGCTGAGGAGCGCGTGGCCCCGCCGCCCGGCGCTTTCTGCTGAGGAAGCTGCCGGGCGGCTCTGTTTTTTGGGAAATCTCCTGCCTCTGAAACATTTTCCAGAGATTTTGTATAAATTCACCATTGACTTTGCCTGTTTAAAGCAGTATGGTGTAAAAGTACAAAGGCCGGTCGGCAGAAGGGAGCTCTTCCATGGTTTTGTTTGCAGCAGCGTTCCGCACTGTGGCGGGGTTCTCTCGATTTTATGGCTGCCAGGTCCGCTATGCGGGCCGATATTGTCATAGGCAGAGCAGCCAGTGAAGGTCCGGCGGCCGGTGGATCTCACCCCGTATGGAAGGCGGCTCTGCTCTTCGGACAGAGCCGCTTTTTGTAATTTCCCCGCGATCAATCTTGAAAAGGAGATCTCTGCGATGAAAAAGAAGTTTCTTGCCCTTGCGCTGACCGCCGTCATGGCTCTGAGCCTGGCTGCCTGCGGCGGCGACACCCAGTCCACAGATACCGATGCCGATACCAGCGGCGACGAGTCCGCCTCCGGCAGCCAGACCTACACCGTGGGTATTATCCAGCAGGTCCAGCACGAGGCCCTGGACGCCGCCACCCAGGGCTTTCAGGACGCCCTGACGGAACTGCTGGGCGACAGTGTCACCATCGACCCCCAGAACGCCTCCGGCGATACCGCCAACTGCACCACCATTGCCAACAACTTTGTCTCCCAGGGCGTGGACCTGATCATGGCCAACGGCACCACCGCTCTCCAGGCCGCTGCCACCGGCACCAGCACCATTCCCATTCTGGGCACCTCCATCACCGAGTACGGCGTGGCTCTGGGCATTGACGGCTTTACCGGCACCACTGGCTACAACGTCTCCGGCACCTCCGATCTGGCGCCCCTGGACCAGCAGGCTGAGATGCTGCACACCTGGTTCCCCGACGCCCAGACTGTGGGCCTGCTGTACTGCTCCGCCGAGCCCAACAGCCAGTATCAGGTGGACACCGTCCAAGGCTACCTGGAGGATCTGGGCTATACCTGCACCCAATACTCCTTCTCCGACTCCAACGACCTGTCCGCTGTGGCCTCCTCAGCCTGCACGGCCAGCGATGTCCTGTACGTTCCCACCGACAACACCGCTGCCAACAACGCCGAACTGATCGGCAACATCTCCCTGGACACCGGCACTCCCATCATCGCCGGTGAGGAGGGCATCTGCAAGGGCTGCGGCGTGGCCACGCTGACCATCAGCTACTATGACATCGGCTACAAAACCGGTGAGATGGCCTATGATATCCTGGTGAACGGCGCCGATCCCGCCACCATGCCCATCGAGTACGCCCCCCAGTTCACCCCCAAGTACAACCCCACCATGTGCGAGGCTCTGGGCCTGACCCCGCCCGACGGCTATGAGGCCATCGCCGAATAAGGACGAATGGACGGAGAACCGATAAAGAGCCGGCGGATGTTTTCAAATTCTTGTCTGCAAAACTTCCGCCTTCACCGGCGGGGAGCCCTCTCCGGGGCTCTCCGCCGCCCGGTCTCCGTCCTATGGGCGGCGTCTGCGGTATGCCACCCTTCCGCCCCGTCATCCAAATCTTATCAACACACTTTCAGCGGAAAAGGGGCTTCCCCTTTCCGCTGAACTTTGCTAGAATAGAGCAGCAAATTGCCTCCGGAAACAGCCGGGGGATTTTGGAGGGATTTCACTTGAACATCATGCATCTGGTCAACGCCCTGCCGGGTGTGGCCGCCCAGGGACTGATCTGGGGCATCATGGCCATCGGCGTCTACATCACGTTCCGGATCCTGGACGTGGCCGACCTGACGGTGGACGGCACCATGGCTACCGGCGGCGCCGCCTTCATCATGCTGACCATGGCGGGGGCGCCGGTGCCGCTGGCGATGCTGGGGGCGTTTCTGGCGGGTGTGCTGGCGGGACTGGTCACCGGCCTGTTCCACACCGCCTGCGGCATTCCGGCAATCCTCGCCGGTATCCTCACCCAGCTGGCCCTGTACTCCGTCAACCTGCGGATCATGGGACAGGCCAACCGGCCCGTCAGCTCCCGACAGTATGACCTGCTGGTGGACCAGCAGAGCGTCCGCTCCCTGAGCCTGGACAACCCCATCCTGGTGGTAGCCATTTTTGTGGCGGCGGTCATTGCCCTGCTGTACTGGTTCTTCGGCACGGAGCTGGGTGCCTCCCTGCGGGCTACTGGTTCCAACCCCAATATGTCCCGGGCCCAGGGCATCAACACCAACTTCACCAAGGTGCTGGGCCTGATGCTGTCCAACGGACTGGTGGCCCTGTCCTCCGCCCTGCTGGCCCAGTACCAGGGTTTCGCGGACGTGAACATGGGCCGGGGCGCCATCGTCATCGGCCTTGCCGCCGTCATCATCGGCGAGGTGATCTTCGGCAAAGTGTTCCGCAACTTTGCGCTGAAGATGCTGGCTGTGGCCATCGGCGCCATTTTGTACTACCTGGTGTACCAGGTGGTCATCTGGCTGGGCCTGAACACCGATGACATGAAGCTCATCACCGCCCTGATCGTGGCGGCCTTTCTGGCCATCCCCTACTGGAAGGGGAAATACGCCCACGTCAAGGTGCCCGCCGGGAGCGCCAATGCCGGAGCAAAAACAGGAGGGGATCAGGATGCTTGAGATCAAGGAGATCTGGAAGACGTTCAACGCCGGGACGGTCAATGAAAAGCAGGCCCTCCGGGGCGTCAGCCTGACGCTGAAGGACGGTGACTTCTGCACGGTCATCGGCGGCAATGGCGCCGGCAAGTCCACCATGCTCAATGCGGTGGCCGGCACCTTTTCTGTGGACAGCGGCGCCATCGTCATCGACGGGGTGGACGTGACCCGCCTGCCGGAGCACAAGCGGGCCAAATTCATCGGTCGGGTGTTTCAGGACCCTATGATGGGCACCGCCCCCACCATGCAGATCGAGGAAAATCTGGCGCTGGCGGCCCGCCGGGGCCAGCCCCGCGGCCTGGGCTGGGGCATCACCAAGACGGAGCGGGCGGACTACCGGGAGCTGCTGCGGGACCTGGGGCTGGGTCTGGAGGACCGTCTGACCAGCAAGGTGGGGCTCCTCTCCGGCGGCCAGCGCCAGGCGCTGACGCTTCTGATGGCCTCTTTGAAGCGGCCCAAGCTTTTGCTGCTGGACGAGCACACTGCCGCCCTGGACCCCAAGACCGCCGCCAAGGTTCTGGCTCTCTCCGACCGGATCGTGGAGGAAAACGGCCTCACCACCATGATGGTCACTCACAACATGAAGGACGCCATCGTCCACGGCAACCGGCTCATCATGATGTACGACGGCCGTATTGTCATCGACGTGTCCGGCGAGGAGAAGAAGAAGCTCACCGTTCCCGACCTGCTGGCCCTGTTCAGCAAAGTCAGCGGCTCTGACGAAGCCGACGACAAGCTGCTGCTTTCCTGAGCCGCGGAAAACCCGATTCAAACTGCATGTTACTCCCCGGCAGGGCCATCCTGCCGGGGTAGTTCTTGCCCCGGATTTTATCTCTTTAAAGCAGCAAAAAAGATTTGTGCAAAATCACGGTTGACATTTCCGCCGCCGCTTCGTATAATGCAAAGCAATCAAGCAAAACCGATGAGCAAGAGGAGTACCTGGTCAGGTCACCTTTCAGAGAGCCGTGGATGGTGGGATCACGGCAGAGAACTTTCCAGCGAATGGACTTGCGAGGGCAGCGCAAACGGCAAAATGCTCAGTAGCGTCTGACGGGGCCCGCACCCGTTATCCGGGCGGCGCGTATGAATGTACGTGGAACGAGCGGGCGCTTTGCGTCAACTTGGGTGGTACCGCAGGATGGTTTCAAGTCTTGTCCCAAATATGGGGCAGGGCTTTTTTTGATTCCCCTGATCGGTCCGGGAAAGGAGTATGGAGATATGAAACACAATACCAGACGATGGCGCGGCCTGTGCTGCAATATCAATTCCCTGAACGGACCCCTTTCAAATATTCTGTATCAAAGATTGGAGAATCTATTATGATGAATCTGCTGAAGAAGCTGGCCGCCTGCGGCCTGTCCCTGACCATGATCCTGTCCCTGGCCGCCTGCGGCGGCACCGATGACACCTCCTCCGGCGAAAGCGGCGGTGAGCCCGTCAAGTATCTGATCGGCATCAGCCAGTACGGCCAGCACGGCTCCCTGGACAACTGCCGGGAGGGTTTCCTCCAGGGCCTGGAGCAGGCCGGTCTGGTGGAGGGCACGGACTTTGAGGTGGACTACCAGAACGCCAACTTCGACGACAACCAGGCTACCCAAATCGGCCAGATGTTTTCCGCCGAGGACGCGGACCTGATGGTGGGCATCGCCACCAACTCCGCCATCGCCTGCTTCAATGCCGCGGAGGACAAGGACATCCCCGTGATCTTCACCGCCATCACCGACCCGGTGGGCGCCCACCTGGACGCGGGCAACATCACCGGCACTTCCGATGCCCTGCCGGTGGAGGGCCAGCTCCAGCTGATCCGGGCCCTGCAGCCGGATGCCGACACCATCGGCATCGTCTACACCACCAGCGAGGCCAACTCCGTCTACTCCATCAGCGTCTATGAGGAGCTGGCAACGGACTACGGCTTCACCATTGACGCGGTGGGCGTCACCTCCCAGGCAGAGGTCACCCAGGCGGTGGATACCTTGCTGTCCCATGGGGTGGACTGCCTGTCCAACCTGACGGACAACAATGTGGTGGGCGTGCTGGGCGCCATTCTGGAGAAGACGGACGAGGCGGGTATCCCTGTCTACGGTTCCGAGGTGGAGCAGGTAAAGCTGGGCTGCGTGGGCGGCGCGGGCCTGGACTACATCCAGCTGGGCATCCAGACCGGCCTGATGGCCGCCAAAGTCCTCACCGGCGAGGCCGCCTGTGAAGACCTGCCCTACGAGACCATCGAAAACTATGGCCTGTATATCAACTCCGACGCGGCGGCCGAGCTGGGCATCACCATTCCCGACGACATCGCCCAGGAGGCCCAGGAGTGCGCGGAATAACATCTGTAACATCCATTACCAAGGAGAACTCTTCATGAAGCTTGTCACCTATCGTCTCAGCGGCGCCGAGCATGTGGGCGCCCTCACCGCCGATGGAAAGGGCGTGCTGCCCCTCCCCGCCGCCGATATGAACACCTTGATCGAAACCATGACCCTTGCCGACCTTCGCTCTGCCGCCGCGGCGGCAGAGCGGGGCGGTGCGGTCCCGCTGTCAGATGTGGAGCTGCTGGCTCCCATCCCCCGCCCCCGGCAGGATGTGGTCTGCCTGGGCATGAACTACCGGGACCACGCGGAGGAATCCGCCCGGTACAGCGCCGATGCCTTCACCAAGAACAGTACAGCGGCGGTCTACTTCTCCAAGCGGGTCAGCGAGGCCGGGAAGCCCGACGGCGTCATCCCCCGTCACGCGGGCCTTACGGACCGGCTGGACTATGAGGCGGAGCTGGCGGTGGTGCTGGGCAAAGCCGCCCGGGACGTGAAAGCCGTCGATGCGGCAGACTGCATCTTCGGCTACACCGTCCTCAACGACGTATCCGCCCGGGACCTGCAGACGGGCCATAAGCAGTGGTATTTCGGCAAGAGTCTGGACGGCTTCACGCCCATGGGCCCCGTACTGGTCACCGCCGACGAGATCGCCTATCCCCCGGCGCTGGAGATCACCAGCCGGGTCAACGGCGAGCTGCGGCAGAAGTCCAATACCGCTCTGCTGATTACCTCCATCGGGCAGATCCTGGAGGAGCTGACCGGGGGAATGACGCTGCTGCCGGGCACCATCATCGCCACCGGCACCCCGGCGGGAGTGGGCATGGGCTTCGATCCGCCCAGATTCCTCCAGTCCGGCGACACGGTGGAATGCGCCATCGAGGGCATCGGCACCCTCTGCAGCACCGTGATCTGATCTTTTCACAAGGAGGCTTCTCATCTCATGGATGTGATGGAACTGCTGACCAGCACTCTGATCCAGGGGCTGATCTACGCCCTGATCTCCTACGGCGTGTATATCACCTATTCCATTCTGGACTTTCCGGATCTGGGGGTGGATGGCACGTTTCCCCTGGGGGCCGCTGTCACGGCGGTGCTGATGACCAAGGGCGTCGATCCCTGGCTGACCCTGCCCGCCTCCCTGATAGTGGGCGGTCTGGCGGGACTTTTCACCGGTCTGGTCCACGTGAAGCTGAAGGTGCGGAACCTGCTGGCGGGCATCATCACCATGACCGCCCTGTTCTCTGTGAACCTGCAGATCGCCGGGTCCAACCTGACCATCGACCGGGGTACGGACACCATTTTCACCTCTGCCCCGGTGATGGCCCTGTTTGGGGATCTCTCCCTCTCCGGGCGGAAGCTGATTGTGTCCCTGGCGCTGGTCATCGTCATCAAGCTGCTGCTGGACGCCTATTTCCACACGAAGTCCGGCCTGCTGCTGCGGGCTGTGGGCGACAACGCCACCCTGGTGACCACCTTGGCCAAGGACCGAGGCACAGTAAAGATCCTGGGGCTGGTGATCTCCAACGCCCTGGTGGCCTTCGGCGGCTGCATCGTCTGCCACGAAACCCGCAGCTTCTCCGCCACCATGGGTACCGGCCAGCTGGTGTACGGCCTGGCGGCGGTGATTATCGGTGTGTCCATCATACACTTCTACACCGGCACCCGGCTGGCCCGGGGACTGCGGAAGTCCGGGCCCCTCCGCTTCCTGGGTTCCCCCCAGGGCACCACGGCGGTAGTGCTGGGCAGTGTGCTCTACAAGCTGTGCATCCAGGTAGCCATGAGCCTGGGACTGCCCACCAATATGATGAAGCTGATTACGGCTGCACTGTTCCTGCTGGTGCTGGTGCTGTCCGGCCGGAAGGGGGAGGCGATCATCCATGCTTGAAGTACGGGACATCACGAAGATCTACAACCCCGGCACCCTGACGGAGCAGCGGCTGTTCGAGCACTTCTCCCTGACAGTGGAGGAGGGCCAGTTCGTGGCCATCGTGGGCAGCAATGGCAGCGGCAAGACCTCCCTGCTGAACATCATCTGCGGCTCTATCCCCATCGAGGGCGGTGACGTGTTGGTGGGCAGCCGGAGCATCTCCAAGCTGAAGGACTACCAGCGGTACGCCACCATGGGCCGGGTCTACCAGGACCCCGCCGCCGGCACCTGCCCCAACCTCACCATGCTGGAAAATCTGTCCCTGGCGGATAACAAGGGCGGGTCCTACGGCCTGGGCCGGGGCGTCAATAAAAAGCGTATCGACTTCTATCGCCAGCAGCTGGCCTCCCTGGGCCTGGGACTGGAGGATAAGCTGGATGTGCGGATGGGGGCTCTCTCCGGCGGCCAGCGGCAGGCGGTGGCGCTGCTGATGGCCACCATGACGCCCCTGAAATTCCTGATTCTGGACGAGCACACGGCGGCCCTGGACCCCAAGACCGCTGAGGTCATCATGGCCCTGACGGACAGAGTCATCCGTGAAAAGCATTTGACGGCCATGATGGTCACCCATAACCTCCGCTACGCGGTGGAGTATGGAGACCGGATCCTGATGATGAACCGGGGCCGGGTGGTGCTGGACCGGGCCGGAGCGGAAAAGCGGGCCACCTCTATGGACGATATCCTGACCATGTTCAATCAGATCTCTCTGGAGACCGGGAATTGAGGGAAAAGAAAGCGGGCATCCTTTGGATGCCCGCCTTTTTACTCCTTTTCCAGCTCATAGCCCATGGCCGTCAGCTCCCGTCGGATCTGCTCCACATGGGCGGCGTCCCGGGTCTCCAGCACCATGGAGACCATGCAGGCTCCCACGTCGGAATGCTGATCCTCCCGGGCATGGTTGATGCTGAGGATGTTGGCGCCGCTGTCCGCCACCACCTTCAAAAGCTGCAGCAGGCTGCCGGGCTTATCCGCCACCTTCGTGCTGATCTCTGCGATCCGCCCGGCCTTGGACAGGCCCTTGGTGATGATCCGGGACAGCGTGGTCACGTCCACATTGCCGCCGGAGACCACGCACACGGTTTTCTTCTCCGACGTGTCCACCTTGCCAAACATCACCGCCGCCACCGGCACGGCGCCGGCGCCCTCCGCCACGGTCTTCTGCCCCTCCATCAGCGCCAGGATGGCGGAGGCGATCTCGTCCTCGCTGACAGTGACCACCTCATCCACATACTGCTGGCACAGGGCAAAGGTCAGATCACCTGGCTTCTTCACCGCGATGCCGTCCGCAATGGTGGACACGCTCCGCAGCTCCGTGGGGCCCCCGGCGTGGCGGGACAGGTACATGGACGCCGCGCCCGCCGCCTGGACGCCCACGATCCGGCAGTCCGGCTTCAGCTGCTTCACCGCAAAGGCGATGCCGCCGATGAGGCCGCCGCCCCCGATGGGCACCACGATCTGCTCCACGTCCGGCAGCTGCTCCAGGATCTCCAGGCCGATGGTGCCCTGGCCGGCGATCACCAGCGGGTCGTTGAAAGGGTGGGCGAAGGTGTAGCCCTGCTCCTTCGTCAGCCGCTCCGCCTCCGCCGCCGCGTCGTCATAGACGCCGGGCACCAGCACCACCTCTGCGCCGTAGCCACGGGTGGCCTCCACCTTGCTGATGGGCGCCCCGGCGGGCATGCAGATCACCGCCTTGATCCCCAGCCGGGATGCGGACAGGGCAATGCCCTGGGCGTGGTTCCCCGCAGAGCAGGCGATGACGCCCCGGGCCGCCTCCTCCGGCGTCAGGCTGCGGATCTTGTTGTAGGCGCCCCGGAGCTTGAAGGCCCCGGTCAGCTGCAGGTTTTCCGCCTTGATGTACACGTTCTCCCCAAATTTCGGGGCCCTGTCCAGCGGTGTCCGCCGGGCGATGCCCCGCAGGGCCTCCTGGGCCTCCCGGACCATATCCAAAGTCAGCATGGACTCCCCTCCCACGTCTTTCTTATGCTTCATTATATCGGCGTGCCCGGCAGAATACAATGCACAACTCCTCCAATGTTTTTCATTCAATGACATCGTTTTTACAGTTTGTCTTTATACAAAGGATATCCATATTCTCTCCGCGGGCAGCAAGGCGTTCCTCCGCCTGCTGCGGCACGGAAAGTTTTCAATTCATCTCTATACAAATCTTCCGAAAATTGCTATAATGAATCAAATTTTGTCGAAGGAGGAGTGTCCGTGAAACCGCACCGGAAAGCGGCCCCCGCGGAGGCCGCGGCCGCTGGCCGCCAGGAGATGCCCCGCTGTGCCCCCAAGGCGGACAGCGGCCTCTCCTCCGCCCAGGCTCAGGCCCTGGCGGAGGCCGGCTGGGACAACCGCCCGGTGGAGTCTCCCACCAAAAGCGATAAGCAGATCATCCGGGAGAATATCTTCACCTACTTCAACCTGATTTTCGTGGTTCTGGCGGTGTGCCTGCTGCTGGTAGGGGACTGGAAGGACATGACCTTCCTCCTCATCGTGGCAGCCAATGCCGTCATCGGCATCGTCCAGCAGCTGCGCTCCAAACGCACCATTGAGAAGCTGTCCCTCCTCTCCGCCGCGAAGGTGCGGATCATTCGGGACGGAAAGGTCCGGGAGCTGCCGGTGGACCAGCTGGTGCGGGAGGACGTAGTAGAGCTCACCGCCGGCTGCCAGATCCCTGCGGACGGACCGGTCCTCACCGGGCAGGTGCAGGTGAACGAGGCCCTCATCACCGGCGAGGCGGACGCCGTCACCAAGGAGCCTGGGGACCAGCTGCTGTCCGGCAGCTTCGTCATCTCCGGCAAGTGCCGGGCCCGGATGGACCAGGTGGGAGCAGACTCCTACGCCTCCAAGCTGACGCTGGCGGCCAAGAAAGATGACGGCCCCGGCAAAAGCGAGATGATGCGCTCCCTGGACAGCCTGATCCGCTTCATCGGCATCGTGTTGATTCCCATCGGCGCAGCGTTGTTCTACAACCAGTTCATCAATCAGGATCTGGGCCTGCAGCAGTCCGTGGTCAGCACGGTGGCGGCCCTGATCGGCATGATCCCGGAGGGGCTGTTCCTGCTGACTTCCGTGGCCCTGGCGGTCAGCGTGGTGCGGCTGGCCCAGAATCGGACGCTGATCCACGAGATGAACGCCATCGAGACCCTGGCCCGGGTGGACGTGCTGTGCGTGGACAAGACCGGCACCGTCACCAGTCCTCAAATGCAGGTGCGGGAGGTGGTGCCCCTGGACCCGGAGTCCTGTTCCGAGACGGACATCACCGACATTCTGGGTGCCTTTTACCGGGTGCTGGATCCGGATAACGACACGGCGAAGGCCATCGCGGACAAGTTTCCCCGGGGGCCCGGCTGGCCGGACCGGGGAGCCGTGCCCTTCACCTCCGCCACCAAGTGGAGCGCCGTGAATTTCCTGGACCGGGGGGCTTATGTGGTGGGCGCACCGGAGTATATCCTGGGGCAGGACTTCGCCGCCCTGGAAAAGCGTACTGCCCCCTACGCCGCCCAGGGCTGCCGGGTACTGCTGCTGGCCCAGTGCGACGGGGCGGAGATCGGGCGCCTCCACGGCGTGGTGATCCCCCTGGCCCTGCTGGTGCTGGAGAATCCCATCCGCCCCAACGCTCCCAAAGTCTTCGATTACTTCCACACCCAGGGCGTGGATGTGAAGGTCATCTCCGGCGACAACCCGGTGACCGTCTCCGCTGTGGCGGCCCAGGCAGGCATCCGGAACGCAGAGCAGTGGGTGGACGCCCGGGAGCTCCAGACGGATCAAGACATCGCCGCGGCCGTGCGGGAGTACACTGTGTTTGGCCGAGTGGTCCCCAACCAGAAGCGGAAGATCGTCCGGGCCCTCCAGAGCCAGGGCCACACGGTGGCCATGACCGGCGACGGTGTGAATGACGTGCTGGCATTGAAGGACGCCGACTGCGGCGTGGCCATGGCCTCCGGCGCGGATGCCGCCTGCCAGGTGGCCCAGCTGGTGCTGCTGGACAGTGACTTTGCCGCCATGCCCAAGGTGGTGGCGGAGGGCCGCCGGGTCATCAACAATATCCAGCGGGCCTCGGCATTGTACCTGGTGAAGAACATTCTGTCCTTCTTTCTGGCCCTCATCACCCTGTTCGCCGCCTTCCCCTATCCCTTTGTTCCCATCCAGCTGACGCTGATCTCCGCCCTGACCATCGGCGTGCCCTCCTTCTTCCTGGCGCTGGAGCCCAACCACGACCTGGTGAAGGGCAAGTTCCTCCACAATGTGCTGCGGCGGGCTTTTCCCGGCGGTCTCACAGCCATCTTCGTCATCCTCTTTGCGGAGCTGTTCGTCTACACCTTCGACCTGACGCTGGCAGAGCTCTCCACCATCTGCGTGATCCTGATGGCGGTAAACGGTCTCATGGTGATCTACTACGCTGCCCGACCCCTGGATGCCAAGCGGCTGGTGCTGCTGGTGGCCATGAGTGCGGCCATGTTCGTGGCGGTGGTGTTCTATGGGGCGTTCTTCTCTCTCTCCTCCCTGTCCTTTGCAGCCTGGCTGGTGCTGATCGTGCTGGTGCTGCTGGTGGTGCCCATCCAGATGGGCCTGGAGTGGTGCTTTGACCGCTGCACCACGGCCCTGGACCGCCGCCGGGAGCGGCTGGCAAAGCGCCGCCGCGCTCCCCGCAGACCCCGGCCGGCGCACCGCTCCCGGCGCCGTCGGTGATCTTTCCCACGCCAAATAGAGCGGACCGTGGAAAACCACGGTCCGCTTTCTTCATTGGGTCAGCAGGCGGAGCATCTCCTCCGCCGGGTCCACCAGCGGCAGCCCTGTCCGGGCCGCCAGGGCCTCCTTAAAATAGGGGAAGTGCGTGCAGCCCAGCACCAGCGCCTCCATCCCGCCGTCGGCAAACCACGCTGCCAGCGCCGCCAGACGGTGGCGTTCCACCAGCTCCTCCGGCGGCATCCCCGCCTCCACGGCCAGCACCACCGGCAGCGCACAGGCCCCCAGCAGATCCAGGGCGGGATTGGCCTCCAGCAATACTTTCTCGATGCCGGAGAGTCCCTGGGCGTTGGCGGCGATGACCCCCAGCGCCCGGTAGCGGAGCGCCAGCCGCCGGTACACGTCCAGCGGCGTCACGATCCGCATCCCCGTCTCCTCCGCAAGCCCCGGGAAATCCACTGCCGCAGACAGGGAGTTGCAGTAGACGAAAGCCCGCCGACAGCCCTGGGCCATGGCGCCCCTCAGCACCGCCAGGGCCTGGCGGCGCTTGTCCGCTGCCGGGGCGTGCTGAAAGGCAGTCTGCTCCCTGGGTCCCCGGGAGAGGGGAAACGGCACGCCCGGCAGCCCCCGTTCCTCCAGATATGCCACGCCCATCCGGGTGTCCACCGGTGTGCCGGCCAATACAGCAATAGGTCCGTTCATGGCGATCCTCCTCTCCTCATCCCAGCTTCCGCGGAAAGTTGCCGAATACCCGGACGCCCTCCTGCACAGTCAAAAACGCGTGGGGGTCCACAGAGTGCACCATGTGGAGCAGCTCCTCGATCTCATATTTGGAGAGGCACACGCACAACACACGGACATCGTCCTTGGTGTAGGCGCCCACGCCGTCCCAGTAGGTCACGCTCCGCCCTAGCTGTTTGATAATGAAGTCCGCCAGGACGCTCTCGTCCTCCCGCGTGAAAATCAGGGCTTGAACGGTGACATTCTGCTGGTGCATCCTGTCCAGGATCATGGAGTTTGCGAAGTTGTAAATCACGGAGTAAATGGCGACCTCCGGGTCAAACAGGATCAGGATGGCCGTATAAAGCAGGGCATTGAAGCCCAGCGCAAATTTACCCACCGTAAAAGCACTGTCCCGCTTGCTCATGATGAGTCCCAGCACGTCCAGTCCGCCGCCGCTGCCGCCGCAGGTGAGGACGATTCCGCTGCCGATCCCGGTGAGGATGCCGCCCAGCAGGCAGGCCGTCAGATAATCGTCCACAATGGGCTGCGTGGGAATGGGAATGATGCTGTAAAAAACAGAGTAGGATACCGTACAGATGATGGTCCGCACCGCCAGTCCCCTGCCCAGGTTCCGATACCCGATCATGAGCAGCGGGATGTTCAGCAGAAAATAGAGGACGCCTGCGATGTCGTAGGCCCCGAAGCTCACGCCCAGGAAGTCCTGCAGCAGCGTTCGCACCAGTTGGCAGAAGCCCAGCAGGCCGCCGGTGTACAGGCTCAGGGGGACAATGAAGAGATTCAGCGCCGCGGCCGCGATCAGCTCGCCCAGCACGGCGAGCACCAGCCGCAGGATTCGGTTGTGCAGGGTAGTGTACAGCATGGGTAAAACCTCCCTTGGGAGTGCAGCTCCCTTCTGCGGATATCCATGGTCCCTCTTTGATACCGATTATACGGTGTATCCCGCAAAACCTCAAGAGGGAAAATTACAGGGCGTACCGCAGGCAGCGGTACAGCCGCTGTTTAGCCCGCTTCACCGTGCGGGAGACGGTGGAGCGGTTCACCCCCAGCTTTTGAGCAATCTGGGACATTTTCAGTCCCCGGTCGTAATAGAGGAACACCATCTCCCGCTGCCGGGGCGTCAGCTCCTGCTCCCGGGCCCGGCGCAGGCCGCGCCGCAGCCGCTCCAGCTGCTCACTGTTATCCTCCGCATGGTCCCGCAGCCAGACGGTCATGTCCCCGATCCACTCGCTGCTGCGGGCGTCAAAGCGTGTATCTCTCATGTCTGTGATAGCTCCTGTCGTAATAATGGGCCGTCAGCGCCGCCAGCTCCCGGGTCTCCTGCAGCAGCGGCGTCAGCTCTGTGATCCGCCGCCGCAGAAGGCGGCGGTCCTCCTCGTCCTTCAGCTCCCGCGCCGCCTGCCGCAGCTCGCCGATCCGCCGCCGCAGGGCGGCCGCGCTCTCCGCGTAGAGGGCGGACATCTCCAGCAGCGTCATGGCGCCGCCTCCCTTCCCCGCACCTGGCGGAAGGGAGCCAGCTCCGCCCGGGCGAACACCGGGAGGCAGGCCCCACATACGCTGCTGCCGTTGCAGTACCAGTAGTCCTCTCCCTCTGTGATCTCCAGCCCGCAGAGCGAGCAGCGCAGCGTCCGCCGTCGGCGGGTATGTTCCTTTGTTTCCAAATGCGATGCTCCTTTCCTGTATACAGATCCCGGCAAGTCTCATGTGCCCCGCCGGCAAAATGAAAAAAACGGGTGGAAAAGCAAAAATTTTCTGTTGACAAACAGGCGCTTATCTGGTAAGATAAATTCTGCTGTTGGAACTGCTGGTGTAGCTCAGCTGGTAGAGCAGCTGATTTGTAATCAGCAGGTCGGGGGTTCGAATCCGTCCACCAGCTCCAGTTTTAATATGGGGGAATTCCAGAGCGGTCAAATGGGGCAGACTGTAAATCTGTTGCCTTCGGCTTCGGTGGTTCGAATCCACCTTCCCCCACCAAAAAGGTGCCTGCAATCGCGGGCGCTTTTTTCATTTTGATAAACAAGATACTTGTAAATTTTTATTTATTTTACAAGTATCTTGTTTACAGCTATACAGTAGCACAAGTTTTTTTGAAAGTCAAGTATAATTTTACAAGTTTCTTGTAAAATTGGATTGACAGCTTCCTTGAAATCCGATAGGATACTGTCAAGAACATCGGAAAGGATGGGATCCATGGCATTTGGAGACCGGATCAAAGCCCGTCGGGAGGAGCTGGCTCTCTCCCGCCCCCAGCTGGCGGATCGGCTGGGCGTCACACCGTCCACTGTCAGCAACTACGAGACCGGTGTCAGCTTCCCTAAGGAGGAGATGATGCTCCGGCTGTTCGACTGTCTGGAGACGGACCCCAACACCTTGTTTCAGGACAGCTTTCGCCGCGGCGCGGACGTCCTGACTGAGCGGGAGCGGCAGCTGCTGGAGCAGTATCGCTCCCTCTCTCCCCTGGGGCGGGAGAGCGTCCAGACGATGGTGGAGGCGCTGCGGGCCTGTCAGCAGGAATCCGCAGCCCCGGAGCAGGAGCCCCGGGTCATTCCCCTGTACCGGACCCCTGCGGCGGCCGGTTATGCGGCGCCAGTGTTCGGCGAGGATTTCGACTACCTCCAGGTCACAGACGGCGTGCCTCAGGCCGCAGAGTTTGCTGTGCGTATCCAGGGGGACTCCATGGTCCCCTACATCCCGGACGGCTCCGTGGTCTATGTGAATCGCGATCCCCTGAAGGCCGGGGACGTGGGGATCTTCTGCGTGGACGGGGATATCTTCTGCAAGCAGTATTACAAGGATCCCGCCGGAACGGTGTATCTTTTCTCCCTAAACCGGGCGCGGGCCGATGCGGACGTGGTACTCACCGCCGGCAGCGGCCGGACGCTCGCCTGCTTCGGCCGGGTGATCCTCCACGCGCTGCCGCTGCCGGGGCGGACGTAACGGAGAGCCGGGCGCCGCCTATGCGGCGCCCGGCTCTCTTGTTCGGCAGTCTTCAAACGATGAACCCGCCGTCGGCGGCGAGGATTTGCCCCGTGAGGAAGGATGCCTTGTCGGAGGCCAGAAAGGCAACGGCGTGGGCCACGTCCTCCGGCGTCCCCAGCCGTCCCAGAGGCGTCTGCTCCGCCAGATCCCGCAGGGTCTCCTGTCCCAGAACCTGAACCATGTCGGTGTTGATGACGCCGGGAGCCACGCAGTTGACCCGGATGTGGGAGGGCGCCAGCTCCAGCGCCAGGGACCGGGTCAGCCCCACGAGAGCGGCTTTGGTGCAGGCATACGCCACCTCGCAGGAGGCTCCCCGCAGTCCCCAGATGGATGAGATGTTGACGATGCAGCCCGCCTTCTCATGGAGCATGTGGGGCAGTACTGCCTGGATGGTGTTCCGGGCGCCGCCCAGGTTCACGCCCAGATAGCGATTCCACTGGGCATCTGTGATATCCTGAAATTGGATCTGCCCCGCAATGCCGGCGTTGTTCACCAGCAGGCTCACGGGTCCCAGCTCCGCTTCCGCAGTGCGAACCATCGTCTCCACAGCCGCCCGGTCCGCCACATCCGCCTGAACTGCAATGGCATTTCCACCATGGTTCCGGATTTTTTCTGCCAGCGTCTCCGCCTCCTGCCGGTGCGTCAGGTAATTGATACAGACAGCATGTCCCGCCTCCGCCAGCTCTGCCGCAATCGCTCTCCCGATCCCCCGGGAAGCCCCAGTGACCAATGCCACACGATTCATAGTGATCCTCCTGTCATAGTGCTGTCAGCAGTATAACAAAAAAAACAGGATCGCGCAAGAAAAGTGTTGACAAAAGGTGCGTTTTCGTGTATCCTATATACGTTCCGTTTTGGACGATTAGCTCAGCTGGCTAGAGCACCTGCTTGACGTGCAGGGGGTCACAGGTTCGAGTCCTGTATCGTCCACCATCGAAAGTTCCGCTTTCTGTTGAAAGCGGAACTTTTTTATAATTTTTTCGCAATTTTCATGCGTGTTATGTAACCTTATTTTATCCCTGACCACTCAACCAGCCACAGTCAGGAAAAATACGGGCCTCCGAGAGCAGTTCGCCCTGGGAGGCCCGTTTGTTCAACCTGCCAGTTCTGCCTGCTTCCGCCGCTTTTTCTCGGCGGCGATCTCCGCGATCAGCCGGGCCAACTTCTCCTTGCACGCCGCCTCTGTATGGACGGAGACGTTGGTGCCATTCGTTTCCCGTTCACTTTCGGGGAGTAGAGAGGCTGGGACGCTCCAGTTCCCAGAAAAACCGCTGGTGCAGGGCCTTCATGTAGTCGTTCATACGTGTCGCCTCCCTTGTTCAGCAACACAACATACCACAGAAACAGAGAATAGCCAGGGCTCCGGCGCACCGGGCCGCGGACTCCGCTTTCTTCCAGGAGACTAATAGCGGAACCCGTAATCGTCTTATTTCTCAGACACCTGCACTCGGCTCTCCGCTCCCCCACTCACCTCCAGAAATGCGCAGAGGGACTGCTTGCTTATCGTGTAATACTTGGGCGGGTCCAAGAACAGAAACAGAATCCGGATGGCAGTCTCCTCGCCGGTGTCGGCATCCATGGCCGCAGGAATCCCATCGATAGTTTTCCATCGCACCGCCGGTAGTACCCGGTATAGTCCCGCCCGCCCAGCATACCCTCCCCCCATTCCATGTTCTGCTTTCAGTATAGTGGGGTAAGGAGCATCTGCAAAGCATTCACATCTCATCATCTGATTTTATGGGTAAGTGTGAGCAGAGGGGCGACCGTTTGGCTGCCCCTCTGTTTCACGTTTACATTACTGCACTTCTGATGAATATTTATAGTGCCCCACAGAGCAACTTGCAGTCCTGAGAAAGAAAACTTATGGTGCCAGGAAACTGGCTCCCGTGTATAGCCAGTTGACGCATACAGACGTACGGGCACCGCCTCGGGAAGAAAAGATTCGGATCTCACACATGGACCAAAGACCGGTAGAGGGCTCTTGTTGCCGGATTCGTGTCCAGTGCATCTCCTGAGACTGGCTGTAGATCAGATCATCCACTACGAACACACCTGAGATTGTCAGGTTGTCATTGGTCTGGCTGTCAATAGAAGCTCCATCGTAAATACTTGCGCGGCGAATATCGGCCACAATAGACGTTCCTGTTACCGCAGGCTGGAGGGAAAAGCGGAGTGAAGTGGCCGAAGTGTTCTGCAAGGTCATGTTCAGCGCCTCCAGAGGAACCGTCAAGACACTTCCAGCAGAGGACAGATTTGCGTTGTAAACCTCCGGAACAGCTTTTAGATTGGGAGTCAGGAAATCTGTCTCCGCAGTTTTAAACCGAACCTTGTAGACAGTAGGTATATTTTGCTCCACTGTAATTTCAGGAGTCTGCCCAGGGATGCCCTGCGGTCCTTCGGGTCCAACTTCACCAGGTTCACCTTTCGGCCCCTCGGGGCCAACGGGAACCACAAAGTCCAGGGAGATCCCGGTGTCTGTCGGATTGGCGGTGACGGCTGCGGCAGTACCAGAGGAGACAGTTCCCACAGTGACGGTAGGTGTCGTGCCCGCGGGTCCCTGAGGGCCAAGTTCACCCTGAGGCCCGGTTTCGCCCCGCTCGCCCTGAGGCCCTTCCGGGCCCTGGGGACCTGTCGGGCCGGATTCTCCCTGAGGGCCTGCAGGACCGACGGGAACCACGAAGTCCAGGGAGATCCCGGTGTCCGTCGGATTGGCGGTGACGGCTGCGGTAGTACCGGAGGAGACAGTTCCTACAGTGACGGTAGGCGTTGTGCCCGCGGGTCCCTGAGGGCCAAGTTCACCCTGAGGCCCTTCCGGGCCCTGAGGACCTGTCGGGCCGGATTCTCCCTGAGGGCCTGCAGGACCGACGGGAACCACGAAGTCCAGGGAGATCCCGGTGTCCGTCGGATTGGCGGTGACGGCTGCGGTAGTACCGGAGGAGACAGTTCCTACAGTGACGGTAGGCGTTGTGCCCGCGGGTCCCTGAGGGCCAAGTTCACCCTGAGGCCCTTCCGGGCCCTGAGGACCTGTCGGGCCGGATTCTCCCTGAGGGCCTGCAGGACCGACGGGAACCACGAAGTCCAGGGAGATCCCGGTGTCCGTCGGATTGGCGGTGACGG